>Ga0233426_10000344_pt1 | contig 51135 bp, 56 predicted proteins | sample SI_118_April2016_6_FD_179875 | JGI IMG/M metagenome (GOLD analysis project Ga0233426, IMG submission 179875) | Seawater microbial communities from Saanich Inlet, British Columbia, Canada - SI_118_April2016_10_MG | ecosystem: Environmental > Aquatic > Marine > Inlet | place: Canada: British... | reverse complement strand
AATCCATTTTGGGGTCGGATTTGCGAGGACCCGACGTGTCTGTTCCACACGCCAAGCCAGAGCGACCTACACCCGTAAAGTGAGTAGAATACGCGATGTCTGCAGTTAGTGCACAGAGTGGCGTAGGTCAACCTATGGTGCTTGGTACCACACCTATTCAATTTTAGGTAACGATTGTTTTTGACTGAGCGGAAGGTTGCCAAAGTCGCAACGCAGCGTCGCAAAAATGGGCTTTGTACTTTCTTTGATGCGGGCCTAGTTTAGGGGCAACGATCATTTAAGGAGACAGCTATGTCTGAAGAATATGTACCCCCGAAAGTCTGGACTTGGGACACTGAAAGCGGTGGCAAGTTTGCCAGTATCAACCGCCCGATTGCGGGCCCAACGAGCGAAGTAGAGCTGCAAGTCGGCAAACATTCGTTGCAATTGTATTCACTGGCCACGCCAAACGGTGTGAAGGTGACGGTGATGTTGGAGGAGCTGTTGGCGCTGGGCCATGCCGGCGCGGAATATGATGCTTGGCTGATCAACATCGGTGAAGGCGATCAGTTTGGCAGCGGGTTTGTGGACGTGAACCCAAACTCGAAAATTCCAGCGATGATGGATCATTCCACCACGCCGCCGACGCGGATTTTTGAGAGCGCGTCGATCATGCTGTATCTAGCGGAAAAATTTGGCGCGTTCTTGCCCAAAGATCCGACAGAGCGCACCGAGGCGATGTCTTGGTTGTTCTGGTTGATGGGGTCTGCGCCGTATTTGGGCGGTGGTTTTGGCCACTTTTATGCCTATGCGCCCGAAAAGTTTGAATACCCGATCAACCGTTTTGCGATGGAAGTGAAGCGGCAGTTGGACGTTTTGGATCGTCGTTTGGGCGAGGCAGAATATCTGGGCGGATCGGAGTATTCGATTGCGGATATGGCGGTTTGGCCTTGGTATGGATTGCTGTCACAGGGCAAGATTTATGATGATGCTGGCACGTTTTTGGACACGGCATCCTATAAAAATGTGAAGCGTTGGACAGATCAGATAGCCGCACGCCCTGCGGTAATTCGTGGGCGGATGGTGAACCGTGCGTTTGGCCCGTTAGATGAACAATTGCGCGAACGCCATGATGCGTCTGATTTTGACACCAAGACACAAGACAAGATTGAAGCGGCTGAAAGTTAAGCCCTGATCACGAAATTGCGGGGCGGGTGGAAATGCGCCCCGCAACAGACTACATCTGACCTAACAAATAGGAGATGTCCCATGTTCTTTTCTTCAAAACCGACCGGTGTTCCAAGTGCTGCGAATTGTTTGCCAGGGCGCGCAACGCCTGTTCCGACGGCGGAAATGCATTTTGTGAACGGGCGACCGTTGCAAGGAGCGATCCCGCAAGGAATGGAACAAGCCATGTTCGGCATGGGGTGTTTTTGGGGTGTGGAACGCATGTTTTGGGGCATTGAAGGCGTTTGGGTGACGGCTGTTGGCTATGCGGCTGGCTCTACGCCAAACGCGACCTATCAAGAGGTGTGCAGCGGAAATACGGGCCATAACGAAGTGGTTTTGGTGGTGTTTAACCCCAACGTGATTTCATACGAGCAGTTGTTGACGGTGTTTTGGGAAGGGCATGATCCAACGCAAGGCATGCGCCAAGGCAATGATCGCGGCACGCAGTATCGCAGCGGAATTTATACCTATTCTGACACGCAGGCAGAGGCCGCGAAAGCATCGCGCGAGGCCTTTGCACCGCGTTTGCGTGAAAAGGGGTACGGTGCGATCACAACCGAGATTTTGGACGTGCCGACGTTTTTCTATGCCGAGGATTATCACCAGCAATATCTGGCAAAAAACCCCAGCGGGTACTGCGGCATTGGCGGGACAGGGGTGACGTGCCCGATTGGTGTCGGGGTTTAGGCCACGCTTGATTTTGAATGATCAGCTGGACGAAAGGACGCCTGCACATTACGCTTTGGGTTTGGCCCAAATGCCTGCTTTAATTTAAGGAATTTACGATGATGCGTGCTGGATTGTCCCGATCACTTTGCCTTTGTATCCTTACGCTTGGCGTTTCAACGGGGGGTGCGCGGGCTGAGTGCAAAAGCTTTGTCGGGGGTGTGTGTGTCGATAAAGAGGCCGACGCGCCACAGAAAGAAGTGGTCAAGAAAAAGGTCGTAAAACCAATTGTTGCCAAGGCTGAACCTGCCACCAACCCATCAGATGTAGGGGCGTGGGAAACCTATTCTTGGGAAGATATGAGCGATCTGCAACGCAAGAATTGGACGGTTTTGGGCTGGGACGCGGCGCGGTGGAGTGGTGAAAAATCAGCGCCGTTGAGCGATGAACTGGGGTGGGATGGGCTGACTGGTCACCAAAGGACTGCGGCCACGCAGTTGGGATTTGCTAAAATAAGCTGGGACGCGACGCACTGATTTTGGGCGGCGGATCGATGTAAGTTAATACCCGATTGCAACGAGGATCGTGACGAGTAGGAGCGCGGCCCAACCGAAATGACGCCCGCGTGTGGCCCAAGCGTTTGCGGCGGCACCGCTGGCGAACATAAAACAGGTGAAAATGGCGATTGCAGTGCGCAGAGGCGTTGGTTCGCCGTTAGCAAAAGCGACGAGCGCTGCGCCGCCAAGGGCCCAATATGCGCCGCTGATCACAAAGAATGCCGCGAACAAGCGTTTGTAGGCTGAGGGAGCGACCTTGATTGTGGGTGCCACTTGGGTGACGCCCAAGATGCAATGAAACACGGAAATTGCGATCACAAGGATACCAGCGATGGTCCAGAGGTGGGGCATTTTTACTCTCCATACAGTTCTGTATGGTTTTTGACATATCGGCTTGGCCTCGTCAATACACAACTGTATGGTTGAGCCATGAACAAACGATTGAAAAAACAAGATTGGGTCGGCGCAGGGTTGCAGGCGCTGGCCAAAGACGGCCCGGCGGCCCTGAAGGCGGATCGTCTTGCGGCCAAGTTGGCTGTGTCGCGGGGCAGTTTTTACTGGCATTTCGAAAATTTGGCGTCGTTTCAAACGGCGGTGCTGGATGAGTGGGTTCGATTTGCGACGGGCGATGTTGTGGCCCGTATTGAACAAGTGGAACCGGGCGGGGCGCGTCTGGATCGTTTGCTGGAAATTGCGCATCAAGCGGACCCATCGCTTGAACGTGGGATCAGGGCGTGGGCGGCGTCAAATAAAGGCGTGGCGGCGCGGGTTGAGGCGGTGGACCAGATGCGTTTGGACTATCTTGCAAACACGCTGCGCGAGGCGGGATGGCCAGATGCACAGGCGGATGGGCGTGCTGTGTTGCTGTATCTATCAAATTTGGGACGTGTTGTGGTGTCAGAGACCCTTGCCCGAGCGGTGCCATTGGACGAGCTGCAGGCGAGTGCGAGATATTCGAAGGACTGACGGCGTGTTTAGACGTGAATGAGTGAGCGGATGTATGTCGGCACGTTGCGCGCATCTATGACCGCTTCGCGCACGAGCCAATCAAAATGATTGGTCAAAGATTTCACCCGCTCGATTTCGCGGAATGCGAGATAACATTGCCCGACATAGACAACGGCCAGATTTGGGCCGAACAGGGTAACTGGCGAACTGAACACGGTGTGCGCATCAAACAGGAAAATCCGAAGCCTTGGGAACATCTGATCGCAATGTTCTGCAATGAAATTCAGCTGTTCGTGACGGATGCTTTTGCTGGCGTTTTTGTAGTAAGCAGTTCCCGCTGCGCAGGCTTCGATCTCGTGGATGGGTAGGGCGATTTCATAATCAGACACGCCTGAGGATAACCAATCTAGTTGATCTTGCATCGCATCGAATGCCTCTGGCAATCGGCGGTCTTGGAAGGACGCGTATTCCCAATTCAGCATGTCTTTCGTTTTCAGGATATCAGGCAGTGTAGCGGGAACGTGACGCACTTTATAGCCTGCGGCCTCTTGGTGCCAAGCGAGCAGTTGTTCATCTGCGGAGGTGCGTTCAGCGGGGCTGAGGGACATTGCGGCCGCAACGATATCGCCCGGGGTTTCTGGCCGATTTGTCAGCCCAAGCAGCCAATCGGTGCTGACGCTGAGGGCAACGGCTAGATCGGCGGCCAGTTGTGCGTTGGGGAGGCGCGGATGATCATCCTTGAGAAGTTGACCAATGGTCGAGCGATCCGTCTGCGTTGTTCTGGAAAGCGCGCTTCTTGTCACGTTTTTAAGGGACATCGCCTGTTGGAGGCGCGTTCGGAAAATTTCAGCGCGATCTCGTTTGTCCATTAAATTCACCTATGCAGATAAAAGTCCACATAATGATGTTTAAGCAGCAAATTCACCTAATGTCCAATATTGCTTTGCGCAGATACTCCATGAAGATCGAAACTTTAATGGAAACACACCAATGGACAGCACACTCAGACTCTTCACCAAGGCGGTAACTTGGCAAATTGCAGGATTGTTTTCGATGGCGTTGATTGGATTTCTGTTCACGGGCTCAATTGCGGCAAGTAGTGGCATTGCAGTGGTCGGCGCGGTGGCAGGTTTTATTTCGTATTTCGTTCACGAAGTGGTTTGGGCAAGAATACCGTGGGGGCGTGAAGGATAGGGAAGTGTTGCTGTAACTTTCACATCATGGAGGTTGATTGAGCAGCCCCAGTGTAAGCGATGCCGCAAGACAAGGCGAAACGGCGCTAGGGGATTTCAGGCTCAGGATCAAGGAGAATGTCGATAATTTTGCACGGGATCATGATATCTGACAGGGCTTTGTGAATGGCTTCGTTAGCTTCGCTGAGCGGTCTATTTCCAACATCAAAGTTCATAAAATCATGGGGTAAGTCGATGGCGAGGTAAAATTTTCGGCCCCTAAATGCTGCGGAAATGTGCTTTTTCACCTTCTGGTAATCACGCGAGAAAGACAGCAGTTTTGTTCCGAAATCAGGGCTTAGGCGGGCGTTGGCTTCATCAAGGTCGTCTGTGTAAACCTCAAACACTTTTTCTATTTCGGGGTCGGGAAGGGTGAGTTTATGGTCGGGCCGTTTGTTGCGCGTGGCCCAGCCATAAAGTTTGTTCATGGTTTTGCCAAAATCGGGGTAAAACACGATTGTCGGCATGTCGATGACACAGTCGATTTGCAAAATGATGCCGCTGAACACCCGTTCCCTTTTGCTGTCCCCGTCATTGTCGCGGCGTTCATTGTAAAAAGAGGCTTTGGTCAACAGATACGGCGTGTCGCGCCATGCTCCGGTGATGGAGGGCCCGAAATTGCTGTGATCGGCTGTTGGGATAATGTTCAACCCGCGAAGGGTATCAGCCGAGAAATCGGTGGTTGGCGCGAGGTCCGAATATTCGGTATCAGGAAAGAATTCGCACAGGATCGGACGCAAGGTTTGGGTGATTTCTTTTTGCACCTTTCCCGTTCGGCTGAGGTAAAGAAACAAGACGCCCATCAAGCCAAAAAAGGTTGGGAATATTGGCAAGATTGGATCAATTTTATAGGCCTGCAACGCAAGAAATGCGGTGATAGCGAGCACGAGCGCAATCCAGCGTTTACTGCGCGTGATTGCGGCTTGGCGATGTGTTTCTTTGTCACGCAAGTAGGGCGCGATTTCTTGGTCATAGAGCTTGGCAAAGCCTTTTTCGTAATCTTCGCGTTCGTTAAATGTGAAGTGTTCGATACTTTGGGACTCCTGATAAAATGGCGAACTTAAATGGCGGCTGGATGCTAGCCACAGATCGAGGCGTTCTCTTCCTTGATCCAGCCGAAAATCCCGCTCTGCCAGATCGATTCTTGGGTGATGTCGTGGCGGACCCAAAGCCAACCCTCGGCTTGTGAGGGTGCAAAATCAGAATCTGGATACCGCACGATATCGCCAAGAGGAATGTCGCGCAGGATGTCTGATGTTTCATCGGGATCTTGGAAAAGCGGGGCCGTGGTTGCACCAACGGTTTGAGATACAATCGTGCAGCCGACTGTTGCATGGGCCGATGTTGCCAAGGCAATAAATACAAAAATATTCGCAACTAAATGAAATGCTTTTTTCATAAATATTCTCCGTTTTCTGGCGAATTTGTAATAATTCCATCGCTTTATATTCGCTATTGTCGTGCACAACAAGCTGGACGCAAAAATCTAGCCCCGTGGACAGGCATTTCCAAACGCCGATCACCTTGACGCAGGCGGTGCAGCCCCATAAGCGATGCAGAACCTTGAATGGAGCCTGATATGCCTACGTTTACTGCTTTGACCACCTTGAAAGACAAGCGCGCTGCGGATGCGTTAGCAGAAGCGTGCGAAAACTTGATCCCTGAACCCACGGGCGTTGGGGTGTTTGAGGTCGAGGACGGGTCAAAGACCTATGAAGTTGGGGTGTATTTTGTTGAAGCGCCTGACGAGATTGGGCTGGCTTTGTTGGCCGCAGCAAATGGCGCGAACCCGTTTGCGGTGTCTGAGCTGCCAGAAACGGATTGGGTGGCGCATGTGCGGCGCGAATTGGCGCCGATCACGGCAGGGCGGTTCCATCTGTATGGCAGCCACGACGCGGATAATGTGCCCGCTGATTGCGTGCCTTTGTTGATCGAAGCGGCAATGGCGTTTGGCACGGGGCATCACGGCACGACGCAAGGCTGTTTGCAGGCGCTGCACAATCTGGCGGAAACTGGGTTTGTGGGCAAAAACGTGGTGGACGTGGGCTGCGGGACTGCGGTTTTGGCGATGGGGGCCGCGAAAATTTGGCCAGGCGTGGTTTTGGCAAGCGATATCGACGAAGTGGCGACAGATACCGCCAGTGCAAATGTGAAATGCAACGATCTGGACGGGCGCATCGAAGTTGTGACCTGCGCTGGGTTTGAACATCCAATTTTGCGCGACAAAGCGCCCTATGATTTGATCCTTGCCAACATCCTGAAGGGGCCACTGATTGCCTTGGCCCCAGATATGGGTTCAAGCTGTGTTGCGGATGGTTATGTGATCCTGTCTGGACTATTGAACGAGCAAGCAGACGATGTGAAAGCGGCCTATGCAGCGCAAGGATTTGGTGTTGTGGAGCATTTGATTGTTGGCGAATGGTCAACACTCTGTCTTCAATTGCGCAAGTAATTCGCCGCTTTTTCGCCCCATTTTGTAATTAATTTTTCCTTAAGCGGCCTGCATTTCTTCGCTTTGCCTTTGGCATTGCGCGGTGTGTACCGACTGTGTGACCCGTGTGTTTGTGTGGGAAAGCGGGTGGAATGTGGGCTGCGCATTTATTTTCGCGCTTAAGCGCGCATCGGTATCGAGTAACAAGGAATTTGGCTTATGTCCCATAATGACGAGAATCTAAAATCGTTTGATAAGCGCCTTCAGCGCGTTGATCCTGATTTCAAACCAACCAAAACCCACAAGCTGAAACGGGCGCTATCTGTGAATGTGCGGATGCCATGGATGAAAGTCGCGGTGATGGCGGTGTTTGTGTATGGCACGATGACGGTGGTCAAAGTGGTGATGGAAAACGAACTGGGTGTTGATGGATTTGATCAGAAAGTTGCGCGTCTGGCGGACGGGGATGATGGATCCAAAATCGCTGCAAAATTGTTGTGGCGTGATCCAGTGATGGCGTTTGTTCAGGAAAAAGTTCTGTAAGCCAATCACCCCAGTTTTAAGAGACAAAAAAAGACCGCAGTGGGAGGACTGCGGTCTTTTCTGTTTGCGCGGTTTGTTGTGATGGGAGGATCAGAACAAACCGTTCGCGAAGTTAGGTGCGTGTCAACAGGGAGGAAAACCACGCACCCAATTAGGTATTAGAATTTTGTAGGCATGTCGTGCAGGTCACCACGTGACAAGCCGATGTCTGCCAATTCGCGGTCTGTCAATGAGGACAGGATGTTGTGTGTTTTGCGTTTCGCGTTCCAGTCGGAAACGGATTTCACTGCGCCTTCGAACATGTTGATCAGGTTCAATGTTGTAATCGCGCCGAATGGTGCTGTGCGTGTGTTTGGAGCCAAAGCCATCTTCATATTCCTTAGTCTTGAGGCGCTAGGAGCGCATGGTTTCTGACGTGTTTACGTCGGTTGTTGAGGATCATTTAGGTGGGAGTTTGTCGGGTTTCAAATGCTGAATTTGCATACCCGAAATGAAGTAATTGCATAGCTCGCTCATGGGGTCGTTTTTGATGGTTAATTGCTTGTAAAACGGCGATTTATCAGGATGACGTGTCGTATTTAGGTCGCTTGATCTGCCACATTTAAAAAGCTTACCTATGGTCAGGTTTTGACAGAAGGTTGCCGATCATTGGAATTGAGGGATTTAAGCAACAGTTTGTGGCTGTGGATCGGGCGAAAATCGCGGTTCATGTGGGCGGAAATGGCGCGCCGGTGCTGATGTTGCATGGATTTTCGCAGAATCACATGGCCTCGGAAAAAGTTGCGTCTGCGTTATCGGCGATGGGGCCGTTTTTTGTGAATAGGCTCTTTGAACAAATTCCTTTTGAATGTTCACCTTTCGTGCTACGCCGTGGTTAACAAAGTAATAAGCACTTAAAAGGTGGCGAACAGGCATGCGGGTAATTGGGATTGATCCAGGGCTGCGAAACCTCGGTTGGGGGATCGTGGATGTTGAGGGTTCGAAGGTGACGCATGTGGCCAATGGGGTGTGTAAATCGGGTGTTGGTGATTTGGCGCAGCGGTTGTTGAGCCTGCACACGCAATTGGATGTGGTGATGATTGAGCACAGGCCAGAGACAGCCGCCGTTGAGCAGACCTTTGTGAACAAAGATGGCGCAGGCAGTTTGAAGTTGGGCCAAGCGCGTGGGATTTGCATGTTGGTGCCAGCGCAACACGGGCTGGCGGTGGCAGAATATGCGCCCAACGCGGTGAAGAAGGTCGTTGTGGGTGTGGGGCATGCGGATAAAAACCAAGTGCTGCACATGGTGAAGATGCAGTTAAAAGGTGTGGAGCCCGCGGGACCAGATGCAACGGATGCGCTGGCGATTGCGCTGTGTCATGCCCATCACGCGCGGTTTTCAGGGCGGTTGGACGCGGCATTGGCAAAAGCAGATCAACAAAGGGGCGCGGCATGATCGGGAAAATCACAGGACGGGTGGATTACAAGGCCGCAGATCACGTGTTGGTCGATGTGCAGGGCGTTGGGTATTTGGTGTATTGTTCCGAGCGCACGCTAAGTGCGATTGCGCCCAAGGGCGGCATTGTGGCGCTGTATACCGATTTGCTGGTGCGTGAGGATAATTTACAGTTGTTCGGGTTTCTGACGCTGGGCGAAAAGGAATGGCATCGCTTGCTAACGAGCGTGCAGGGCGTTGGCGCAAAGGTTGGGTTGGCGATTGCTGGCACGTTGGGTGTGGATGGTGTGAGCCGTGCGATTACGCTGGGCGATGTGCCTGCGATCAAGGCGGCACCCGGTGTAGGGCCAAAATTGGCGCAGCGCATTGTGGTGGAGTTGAAAGACAAAGCGGCATCGGTGATTGCGATGGGGGCGCAGGGGGCTGAAGTGGTTGAGGCGGATGATGACGTGGTGATTGATCCCCCGATGGCAGCGCCCACAAGTGTTGCATCCAGTGCAGGGCCATCATCGGGCGCTGTTGCAGCGGGTGCGCAGGCGGATGCGCTGTCGGCGCTGGTGAATTTAGGCTATGGACACGGAGATGCGGCAAGTGCGGTTGCACAAGCATCGGGTGAGGCGCCAAATGCGGATAGTGGTGCGCTGATCAAAGCGGCACTGCGGTTGTTGGCACCGAAAGGGTAGGCTGAGGTGTTGGGATTCAGATATTTTAGGCCAGAAGAAATGTGGGACGTGTTGTGAGCGAATTTGAGGACGGTTCTGATGTGCGCGCGGCGGGCAAGCCTGAAGATTTTGATCGGGCTTTGCGGCCGCAATCTTTGGCGGAGTTTACTGGCCAATCGGCGGCGCGGGCCAATCTGAAGGTGTTTATCGAGAGTGCGAAGATGCGCGGCCAAGCGATGGATCATACATTGTTTTATGGGCCACCTGGATTGGGCAAAACGACTTTGGCGCAGATTATCAGTAAGGAGTTGGGGGTCAATTTTCGCATGACCTCTGGCCCTGTGCTGGCGAAGGCTGGGGATTTGGCGGCGATCTTGACGAATTTGGATGAGCGGGATGTGCTGTTTATTGACGAAATTCACCGACTTAGCCCTGCGGTTGAGGAAATTTTGTATCCAGCGTTGGAGGATTTTGAGCTGGATTTGGTGATTGGTGAGGGGCCAGCGGCGCGCATTGTTCGCATTGATTTGCAGCCGTTTACGTTGGTGGGGGCCACGACGCGGTTGGGGTTGTTGACGACGCCGCTGCGTGATCGGTTCGGGATTCCGACGCGGTTGGAGTTTTACACGGTGCCTGAGTTGGTTTCGATTGTGGAACGGGGTGCGCGTTTGATGGGGGCGGCCTGTACGCCTGATGGCGCGATGGAGATTGCGAAACGGGCGCGGGGTACGCCGCGGATCGCGGGGCGGTTGCTGCGCCGTGTGGTGGATTTCGCGGTTGTTGAAGGGGATGGGACGGTCACGCAAAGCTTGGCGGATAGTTCGCTGACGCGGCTGGGTGTGGATCATCTGGGGCTGGACGGTGCGGATCGGCGGTATTTGCGGATGATCGCAGAGAATTACGCAGGCGGGCCTGTTGGGGTTGAGACGATGTGTGCGGCGTTAAGCGAGGCGCGCGATGCAGTTGAGGAAGTGATTGAGCCGTATTTATTGCAGCAGGGGCTGATCCAAAGGACGCCCCGTGGGCGGATGTTGGCGGCAAAGGCGTGGACGCATCTGGGGATGGCCGCGCCCAAGGTTGTGTTGCGTGGGGATTTGTTTGAGGGGTGAGGGTTTTTGGGCGTGAAGTCAAAACCAGCACTTTTCCCAAACAACACCTACATCTTCTATTTTGCTGTATCCAACATAGGATTTTGGCGATGACATATTGATTGTAAGACCATAGTAAGATGAAAATTGGGATAGGATCTTATTAATGCAATTAAAATCTATTTTGTGTGGTGCGATCACCGCTTGGGCAATCGGCTTGTTTTCTGTGCCGGTTTACGGCGCTGACACCGTAATTGATGTCCGGAAAATGGCGTCTGAAACGCAACTTATTGCCAAGAATCGCGCTAAATTGAGCTGACGGTAGGCTCGCTTAAGGCCAGTGGGTTAACGGTCATTGCAACGTCGAAATCAGTGATCGCTGGCGGTGCAGCGCGTAAATTGGCGCGTTCGGTTGGGAAATCTGCGAGTGCTGCGATCGAGCGAGAAGAAAAGTGCCATTGCGATAGAGGCGCGGCGATGGCGGGGTATGAAATTTATGAACGCCGATTGCATTTGCAGAAAAACAAACGCAACAAACGATTGAACAAAAAGCTGATCAATCTTTATCCAAAAGATGCCAATGGAAAGCCGCGGTTTTTGGCCATTGGCGAGAAATTGGACAATTCCATTCTAGCGCAGCTGCCACCGCCAAGAGAAAACAGCCGATATGATGATTGTGGGCGATCCTGCAAAAGGGCCCGAAAACGGACGAATGCGAAGGCCGTTGCGGCAGGCAAACCTGAGCCGTTTCCTAATCTGCAATATCCGCGCAAAAGATCGTGCAAATAGCTCGGGTGTGTCGTTAAACAGGCGGGCCTGAACGGCTGTCGGGCGACTGTCGGGTAGGGGCCCCGCCCTAAGCGCGCTAGGGTGCTAGGGTTCGCGCAATTTCATGAAGAACAGCGCGGCGTTTCAGGCTTTCGGGTGACCAGATGTCTTTGATGTTGAAATACTCTTCAAATGCGGGGGTATTGGGTGGAAGAACGACCCAAGGCTGTTTGGTTGATGTGAAGATATGCACGTCGGGGGCGAATGGATCGGGATCATCTAGCGTGCCGACGCGGATGAAGCGGACGATTTCACCCAAGCCACCGCGCATGGCGAGGTAGTTTGTCCAGAGGGTGACGTGACACGTTGGGCAGCGCGCGAACCGTTGGCCGACACCGCTGAGAGATGGGGTGTGAATTTCGACGACTTCGCCTTTGGTGACTTTGACGCGATCCGCTTCGATCAGGGCGTTCACGGCAAACGCCCCGCCGCTTTCGCGTTGGCACCAACGGCAGTGGCAGCCGTGAACGATCATTGGCTTGGAAGTCATTTCATAGCGTACGGATCCACAGGCGCATCCGCCTTCAAAGGGTGCGTTTTGGTTGGTCATGGTTTTGATCCTTTGAGTGTGGGCAATTTGGATGATGGTGTTGGGTTGCATGTGTATGAATGGTATTGGTGATATCAGGTTGGGTGGTGAAGTCCAAATGGGGGGATTTGTTTGAGGGGGAGGTTTAATGCGCAAAACAGAAGGCATTTTTAGGCTTGCTATGTTTGGCCTGATGAAGAGGATACGATAGTGACACAGATCAGGAGAGCCACTGAAGCCGACGCAGAAGTTGCAATCAATACTTTGCGTCGCTCAATTTCTGAACTGTGCTTTGCAGACCATGATGGTGACGTGCAGGAGATCAAAGCCTGGCTTAGAAATAAGACCGTCGCGGCCTGGAATGATTGGATCGCTCGCGAGGATGTATTGGTTTTAGTTGCTGATAGAAATCAAACGGTTGTTGGCGTCGGCATGGTAAGCTTGCAGGGTAAAATCATGTTGAACTATGTCCACCCCGACGCACGTTTTTCTGGCGTAAGCAAAGCTATGGTGGCCGCGATGGAAGAGGAACTGCGCTCCCGCAAGGTTCCCTGTTGCCAGCTTGAAAGCACGACAACCGCTCGGGAATTTTATGTGAACTGTGGATTCCAAAGAGAAGAAGCGAATGCTTTGATCATGTCAAAAACACTCTAACTACAATGTTTGTAAGGGCGCAAAGCGGACAAAACAGGCTTTCTTCAACGTGGAGGCATGTGCGTCTTTAATCTCTCCCCTAAACCGCCTAAATACCCCTTATGACAAACATCACGCACAATCCTGCCCCGCTGTTTACTGCTCCTGACACGACTTATCGTTTTGCGCGGTGGGGGCGGCCTATTGCGCCGGTGGTTTTTGGGGTTGAGGATGAGAGCTTGCCGCATGAAGTTTATTAGAATTTTCATTGTGTTGCTTTTGGGAGCGAATGTTTGGGCACCAGGGAAAGCGATGTCGCAGGAAAACGCAGTTCAGGAAGCTTTGAATTGTTTGCACGAAGTCACTGATGAAACTGCAATTGAGAAGGCACAAGTTTGTTTCGAAATTACTGGCGCCGCTTGTTTTAGCAGTGATTTTTCGAATGGTATTTTGCAAAACCATCTTGAAGAGGCTGCATGTCATCGAGAAAATGTTTCGTTGGTTTTGGATAAGATGAAGGCATTCGCTGGTGAAACTTCGGATGATGTAACAGAGTTAACAAAATATCTTCGCAAACAAACTGTCGATCGCTCCATAGCGGTGACAAACGTAGAGTGCGCGTATCTGCGGGCGCTTTCTGCGGGTGCTTATAAGCCTTGGGCGAATGAGCTGAATGACGAAGAAACGGCCTCTTTAGACATGTCGGAAGGTTTGTGTCTTATGTCGTACCTTCCCGTCCACTATTGGCGGGTCGTGGTGCTTGGGCTATCAAAATAGAAAGTGTTTTTGACTCCAGTCCATTCGGGCCTTCAAAACTGCGTTCGGGAGGTTTAAATACCCCTTATGACAAACATCACGCACGATCCTGCCCCGCTGTTCACTGCTTCTGACACGACGTACCGTTTTGCGCGGTGGGGGCGGCCTATTGCGCCGGTGGTGTTTGGGGTTGGGGATGAGAGCTTGCCCCATTTGAAAGACGCGATTTCTATGACTGTGGGGATCACGGGTGGGCCGTTGGCCGAGACCGATCCTGAGTTGGGCGCAAATTTCATGTGGTTTTTCTGCCGTGAGTGGGATGAGCTGTTGGAGGTGCCCAACCTTGATAAGTTGTTGCCGAATTTTGATCGAATGGTGGCCTCGTTAAAGGATCAGGGGGCCAGTCGGTATCGTACGTTCGGGTTTGATAAAGCGGGCGCCATTCAGTTGTGTGTGGTGCTGATCCGTGTGGACGCAGCGACCGAAGCGTTGTCTTTGCAGACGCTCGGAACCAGCGAGACGTTGCAATCCTTGCTGACCTTCAGCGAGGCGGCGTTTGCGACCCAATCACCGATTGCGACGATCAAGTCGAACAACCTTTGTATCGTGAAACCAGAATATGCGGCGGTGGTGCGGGCGGCCTATGATCCTGCGTTACCAAGCGCGACGGAAGACCCTGCCCATGCGCTGCGGGTTTCGGCGCGTGCAATGAAATTACTGGCGGATATCGAAGATGACGCATGAGTTTAGCGTTCGCGTGTATTATGAGGATACAGACCTTGCGGGGATCGTGTATTACGCCAATTATCTGAAATTTATCGAACGCGCGCGCTCCACGATGGTGCGTGAAGCGGGGATTGATCAGGGCGCGATGAAAGACGCAGATGGGCTGGTATTTGCGGTGCGTCACGTGGATGCGACCTATCTAAAGCCTGCGAAACTGGATGATGAACTGCTGATTGCTACAAAACTGCAACAATTATCAGGCGCAAAGCTGCTGTTTGAACAAGATGTGATGCGGGGCAATGAAATGCTGTTTTCTTCAAAAATTACAGTGATTTGCATGAATGGCGCGGGGCGTGTTGTGCGCCTGCCAGCAGAAATTCGCGCACAACTGGCGCTTTAACGCACATTTGAGCGCTTAGTTGACAAAGAAACGTAGTTTTCTGTGCGTCTAATGACTATGTTAAGCGTAATAAAAACGCCGCTGGCAAACAGCGGTATTAGGCAGCGTTAAAAATAGTCGGGCGGACACATGGAAACTGAAACACTCGCTTCAGTGCAAGAAATCGATTTTTCGATGCTTGCGCTGTTCCTTAGAGCAACGATCACCGTAAAGATCGTGATGCTGATACTGATCTTTGCCAGCGTTTGGAGCTGGGGGATTATTATCCAGAAATTCATCAACTATCGTGTGGCCAAAACTGACAGCGCGCGGTTTGATCGTGCGTTTTGGTCTGGTGATCCGCTGGATGAGCTGTTTGATCGGTTGGGGCCAGAACCCAAGGGCGGCGCGGAACGAATTTTCGCGGCGGGCATGGTTGAATGGCGCAGATCGCATCGCAGCGACGGTAATTTGATTGCCGGTGCGCAGGCGCGGATGGATCGCTCGATGGATGTGGCTATCAATCGTGAGAGCGAGAAGTTGAACAATGGTTTGACGTTTTTGGCGACAGTGGGTGCGATTGCGCCGTTTGTTGGCCTGTTCGGGACGGTTTGGGGCATCAAGAATGCCTTTGAAGAAATCGCAATTCAGCAAAACACCGATTTGGCTGTTGTTGCGCCCGGTATCGCAGAGGCGTTGGTTGCAACCGCGCTCGGTCTGCTTGCGGCGATCCCTGCGGTTATTTTCTATAATAAATTGTCCACGGATGCGGATCGTTTGATCAGTGGCTATGACAGTTTCGCAGATGAATTTGCGACGATCCTGTCGCGCCAGTTGGATAGTTAATCATGGGCGCAGGTGTAGTTAGCAGCAGTGGTGGCGGGGGCGGTCGTAAGGGCCGCCGTAGCCACGGGAAACGCAAGCCGATGGCCGAGATCAATGTCACGCCGTTTGTGGATGTGATGCTGGTGTTGCTGATCATCTTTATGGTGGCGGCACCGTTGTTGACGGTTGGTGTGCCGATCGAGCTGCCCAAAACGGCGGCGACATCATTGCCGAGCGAACAAGAAGAGCCGTTGGCGATTGCGATTGCCGCGGATGGGCGGTTGGTTTTGCAAACGGTCGAGATTGATCGCGCAACGCTGATCCCGAAATTGCGTGCGATTGCGGCGGAACGTGAAGACGACAAAGTGTTTTTGCGTGCGGATGGATCGGTGCCTTACGCGACGGTCATGGAAGTCATGGGCGCGTTAAATGCGGGCGGATTTCGCAACATTGGTTTGGTCACAGATGGTGGCGGACCGCGTTTGGATGGCACGGACGCGAGCGTGGTGGAGTAGAGTTTGGAGCTGGGCACCAAAATATCATTAGGAGCGCACGGCGCAATGATCGGGTTCGCCATTTTTGGCGGGCCTTTGTTTGATGCCGACGAAAGCAATGCGATCCAGATTGCCGAAGTGTCGATTATTTCATCCGAGGCGTTTGACGGCATGATGTCGCGCGCGCCTGTGCCAAATATTGAAGAACCCCAGCAATCTGATTTGGCGCAACCGAGCCAAGTGGTCGATGTGCCTGTGGTGACGGAGCCGATTGAACAACCGAGCGAAGAGCCTGTTGAGCCAGAAGTGCAAGAGGTTGCAGAACCAGACGCGGCCCCTGATTTGGCAGAAGTAACAGAACCTGCGGAACCTGAAGTGGTTGTGGAAGCACCCGAAGTGGCCGTGCAGCCGCAAGAAGCGACGGGCAACGAGGTTGTCGCGCCAGATGCGCAAATCAGTGAGCAAGATCAAAGCGGGCAGGTGCAACCCGATCAGTTGGCGTTGCTTCGCCCCAAACCACGCCCTGCGCCACGGATTTCAAACGAGGTGGTTGAAAAGCCGCCGACGGACGCAGAACGCGCCGAGGTTGAAGAACAAAAAACTGAGCCGAGCGAAGAGCAGGCTGAGGTGAAGCCAGAGACAACGGAAGAAGCGGCCAAGCCAGAGAGCACAACCGAGATTGTGACAGAGGCGGATGAGGTTGACCCAAATTCAGCGGCTCCGATTAAATCGGCGCGCCCAAAGGGGCGGCCTTCGGATGTTGTGGCCAAGGCCAAGGCGCGCCAAGAAGCGGCGAAAAAGGCGGCCGCCGATAAAGTAGCGAAAGCGGCTGCGGACGCAGCGGCGAAAAAGGCTGCAGATGCCAAAGCGATTGAGGATGCGGTGAAAACGGCGGCGGCTGAGGCCTCAAAACCATCTGGCCCGCCTATGACGGGTACAGAAAAAGGTGCGTTGGTTTTGGCGGTTAAGCAGTGTTGGAACCCGCCGATTGGTGTACAAAACGACGCTGAACTAAAGGTAACGTTGTTGGTTGAGTTAAACGAACAAGGTAAGTTGGTTGGATCGCCGAAATTATTGCGTCCATCTGGAAATCCACAAGGTGTTGTTAAACAAGCCTATGAAGCAGGGCGTCGTGCGTTGATACGATGCGCGCCTTACAACCTTCCTAAAGATAAATATGACCAATGGCGGGAGATTGAAGTGACTTTCAACCCCAAAGATATGGCGGTAAGATGATGAAGATACTTTTGAAATTGATGGCAGTGATGGCCTTTTTGACAACGCCTGTTGTTGTTGAAGCGCAAGGTGATTGTGCAAATCGACTTTGCATCGAGTTGCTAGATGGTGTCATCGAGCCGATGCCGATTGCGGTGCCTGCGTTTGTTGCGGAAAATGCCGGGGCCGAGGCCTTTGCGACCCAATTGAGCGAAGTGGTCGCCAGCGATCTGGTTGGGTCTGGTTTGTTTCGGATTATTGATCCCGCCGCCTATATCGGCAGTGTGACGAATTTCAACGCGCCTGTGGCGTTTCCAGATTGGAAAGCGATCAATGCGCAGGCGTTGATTACGGGGGCGGTGAGCCTTGCGGAAAACAACCAGATGGTGGTGAAATTTCGTCTGTTTGATGTGTTTGGCCAAGAAACACTGGTTGGATTGCAATTCGCGGCAAGTTCACAAAGCTGGCGTCGGATGAGCCATAAAGTGGCGGATCAGGTCTATGCGCGTTTAACGGGTGAAGATCCTTATTTCGACAGTCGCGTGGTTTATATCGCCGAAGAAGGCCCAAAGAACGACCGTAAAAAGCGCCTTGCTGTGATGGATTATGACGGCGCGAATGTGCGTTATTTGACCGATGACGCGGATATCGTTTTGGCCCCGAGGTTTTCGCCAAACGCACGCGAGATTATTTACACCAGTTATGAAACGGGTGTGCCGCAGGTTTTCCTCATGAATGTCGACACGTTGTCGCGCCGTGTTCTGGACAGCGAGCGCAACATGACGTTTGCACCGCGCTTTAGCCCAGATGGGCGCAAGGTTGTGATGTCTCTGTCGAATGGCGCGAAATCGGATCTGTATTCATTCGATATTGGCACGGGGCAAAAAGTGCAGCTGACAAATACGTCTGCAATTGATACCGCGCCCAGCTTTTCCCCTGATGGCAACAGCATTGTGTTTGAAAGCGATCGTGGTGGTGGGCAGCAGATTTATGTGATGCCAGCGACCGGCGGCCCTGCGCAACGGATCAGCTTTGGCACGGGGCGGTATGGTACGCCCGTTTGGTCGCCGCGCGGTGATAAAATTGCGTTCACAAACATCAGCAAAGGCCGGTTTCATATCGGTGTGATGGGAACAGATGGCAGCCAAGAAAAGCTGCTGACGGGCTCTTTCCTTGATGAGGGGCCGACGTGGTCCCCCAATGGGCGCGTGATTATGTTTTTCCGCGAAACACAGGGGTCGGGCGGCGCGCCAAGCCTACATTCCGTGGATATCACGGGACAGTTTTTGAAGAAGGTGACAACGCCGACATTCGGGTCTGATCCCGCTTGGTCAAAGTTGTTGGAGTAAGGTTGATTCCCATGCTGGGGATTTCCTGTTATAGAACAAATAAACGCACAAGAGATGCGTTTCATGCGAAAGGTTGAGCAGATGATGATTTTAAAGATGGGTACCGCGCTGGCGTGTGTTTTGGCACTGACGGCGTGTCAGGATTTTCGGAAAACCGCGAATGACGGGTTGGATGGCACGGGCGTGAATGGCACGAACGGGGTGACTGTTGGGCCCAATGACGCAAGCAATCCAACATCGGTAGCGTATTTCAACCAAACCATTGGCGATCGTGTGTTGTTCCAAGTGGATCAAAGCACATTGACCCCAACAGCGACGCAAACGCTCGATGGGCAAGCAGGTTGGTTGCTGGCAAACACCAGCTACACCACAACAATCGAGGGCCACGCAGATGAGCAGGGCACGCGCGAATACAACCTTGCGCTGGGCGCGCGCCGTGCCAATGCGGTACGCGATTATTTGGTCAGCCGTGGCGTTGCCGCCAACCGTGTTGATATCGTGACGTATGGTAAAGAACGGCCCTTGGCTGTGTGTTCCACTGAGGAATGCTGGTCCAAGAATCGCCGTTCTGTGACGCTTGTGGCAACCGGCCTGACAAGCTAAGCGAATGAGGTCCGCTGTTTGCGATTGGGCAGGCGGCGGATTTTAAGTATTTGGAGAACAAAGATGCGTGTTTTAGGAGCAATTTTGGTAGCGACGTTTCTGTCGCCGATCTGGGCGCAGGCGCAGGACGAGCAAACTTTGGCAGATATCCGTCAGGAATTGCAGTTTGTTTACGCTGAAATAGTGAACCTGAAACGCGAGTTGTCCACCACTGGAAGTGCGGCGCAAACGGCCAACAACGGCCCTGCGCTGCAACGCATTGACGCGCTAGAATCCGAAGTGCGCCGTATCACGGGTTCGATTGAATCCAAACAAAACTGGATCGAACGCATTGTCAGCGATGGCACCAACCGCGTTGGCGATCTGGAGTTTCGTTTGTGCGAGCTGGAATCAGGTTGCGATATCAGCAATTTGGATCGCACAGCGCCGCTGGGCGGTAAAATCCCTGATCGTCAGGGTGCCGTTTCAACCGGGCAAACATCGACGACGCAAACTGTTAGCAGCGCGGCGACGGATACGTCTGGTGCGACGGACAGCGAAAAAGCCACGTTCCAACGAGCGATGTCTGCGTTTGAAGCACAAGATTTCGCCTCGGCCAATAGCCAGTTTGACACGCTTGTCGCAAATTTCCCAGGTGGTCCGCTGACAGTTGAGGCGCATTACTGGAAAGGTGCATCGCAGGCAGGTTTGGGCGATTGGAACGGTGCGGCCCGCAGTTTCCTGGAGAGTTTTAGCGGATCCCCGCAAGGTACCAAAGCACCAGATGCGTTGTACCGTTTGGGGATTTCGCTGCGCGAATTGGGACAGGTGGAAGAAGCCTGTTTGATGCTGTCAGAAGTTCCCATTCGCTATCCTTCCGCGGCAGTTCTGGGCGAAGCAGCGGCGGAGCGTGATGCGCTCGGCTGTTCGTAAGCCAGCAGGTTTGCGGGTGTGATGTCCGCGTTTTCAGATTTTATGGACGGGCTGCCTGATGGGGCCATTGGTGTTGCCGTATCAGGTGGCAGCGATTCGGTTGCATTATTGGTGCTTGCGGTTGAATGGGCACGCAAAAGTGATCGCACAGTTTTGGCCGCGACCGTGGATCATGGGTTGCGCGACGCTGCTGGGGATGAAGCGGCGGGCGTGGCAAAGCTGTGCGCGTGCTTGGGTGTAGGGCATAATATTTTGCGCTGGGACGGCGTTCATTCGGGCAATACGCAGGATGCAGCGCGGCGGGCACGCCAGCGGTTGATTGGCGCTTGGGCGCGGGAACAGGGATTGGCGGCAGTGGCGAGCGGCCACACACGCGATGATCAGGCGGAGACGTTTTTGTTGCGCCTGAAACGGGGCAGCGGTGTTGACGGGCTGGCTGGCATGGCATCGCAGATCGTTAAAGACGATGTTTTGTGGGTGCGGCCTGTGCTGAACGCGCGGCGTGCTGAATTGCGAGAGATGTTGACTGCGCAAGGTGTTGGTTGGATCGATGACCCGAGCAATGATGACCTGCAGTTTGATCGGGTAAAAATGCGTAACGCGCTGGAAATGCTGGATGAAATTGGCCTGAGCGTTGATGTTTTGGCCGATACGGCGGGGCGGATGCAAACGGCGCGTGGGGCGTTGGAGGCGGCAACTTTGCAGGCGGCGCGACAGGTTGCGGAGCCGCGTGAAATTGGGTCTGTGCGTTTGAATGTTGCGGTGTTGCGCGATGAGCCGCGCGAAATTCAGTTGCGCCTTTTGGCCCATACATTGCGGTGGATTTCGGGGGCGGAATATCGGCCTCGGCTGAGCGCGTTAAAGCTGGCTTTGACGGCCGTGCTTGATGGGCATGGGCACACGTTGGCGGGCTGTTTAATTGCGCCGAAAAAGGGCGACATTGCTGAGGTGTCGCGCGAGCCTGCGGCCATGTTGCAAAGCGATGCGCAAACGGGCGGTTTTGACGGGCGTTGGGCGTGTGACGTGGCGGAAGGGGTTTGGCGGCCTTTGGGCGAGGATGGCTTGCAACAGCGCCCTGATTGGCGCGAAGTTGCCGAGCACCGAAATAGCCTGCTGAGTTCACCGTCATTATGGTACAATAACGAATTGAAGTCGGCTCCTTTTGTAGATAAATACAGTGCTTGCAAGTGCAAGCTGCGCACAGGGCCTGAAAGTTTCTTTGCGACGATTGTGACGCATTGAAACGGATCGCTGAAGGCTTATGTATTCAGTAACACTTCATTAAGTAATCTAGCGCGTAATGCGCTTTGAGGAGAACAACTTTGGGAAATTCCAAAAATCTGGCTTTTTGGGTCGTCTTATTTCTGCTTGTGTTCGCGCTGTTTCAGATGTTCAGCGACGGAACGCGATCCAGCAGTGAAGACCAGCTGACGTATTCTGAATTCGTGCAATCTGTTGAAAACGGCGTTGTTGCCGGCGTGAAAATGGATGGCGAGCTGATTACAATCACCAACAAAGATGGTGGCAAATTCCAGACGATCCAACCGCGTGCGGTTATGGAAAGCGATGATTTGACCAACTTGTTGATCGAATCTGGTGTGAATGTGAACGTCACGGCGCAGGAGCAATCGGGTTTCTTATCCGCGATGTCGCTTTGGTTGCCGTTCCTTGTTCTGATCGGTGTTTGGATTTTCTTTATGAACCGCATGCAAGGCGGTGGGCGCGGTGGCGCGATGGGTTTTGGTAAATCCAAGGCGAAATTGCTGAATGAACGCGAAGGGCGCATCACGTTTGATGATGTTGCTGGTATCGACGAGGCCAAAGAAGAGCTGGAAGAGATCGTGGAATTCCTGCGTGATCCACAGAAATTTAGCCGTTTGGGTGGTAAAATCCCGAAAGGCGCATTGCTTGTTGGCCCTCCGGGTACGGGTAAAACATTGCTGGCGCGTGCGATTGCAGGCGAGGCGGGTGTTCCGTTCTTTACGATTTCTGGTTCTGATTTTGTTGAAATGTTTGTGGGCGTGGGTGCATCCCGTGTGCGCGATATGTTTGAACAGGCCAAAAAGAACGCGCCGTGTATCGTGTTTATCGACGAAATCGACGCTGTCGGCCGCCATCGTGGTGCGGGTTACGGCGGGGGAAACGATGAGCGTGAGCAGACGTTGAACCAACTGTTGGTCGAAATGGACGGCTTTGAAGCCAATGAGGGCGTGATCATTGTTGCGGCGACAAACCGCAAAGATGTCCTGGACCCTGCATTGTTGCGCCCGGGCCGGTTTGACCGCCAAGTGGACGTGCCAAACCCCGACATCAATGGTCGCAAGAAGATTTTGGAAGTTCATGCCCGCAAAACGCCGCTGGGCCCTGACGTTGATCTGCGCATCATCGCGCGCGGGACACCTGGATTTTCGGGTGCTGATCTGGCTAACCTTGTAAATGAGGCGGCCCTGACCGCTGCACGTAACGGCAAACGGTTCCTGACAATGGAAGAGTTTGAAAGCGCGAAAGACAAGGTCATGATGGGCGCAGAGCGACGCTCGATGGTTCTGACGGACGATCAAAAGGAAAAGACCGCCTATCACGAAGCGGGCCACGCGATTGTCGGGATTTCCTTGCCAAATTGTGACCCCGTTTACAAAGCAACGATCATTCCACGTGGGTCCGCATTGGGTATGGTGATGAGCCTGCCTGAGATGGACAAATTGCAGATGTTCAAAGACGAAGCCAAAGACCGCCTCGCGATGACGATGGCTGGTAAAGCGGCGGAAATCCTGAAGTATGGCGCGGAATCTGTGTCGTCTGGCCCTGTTGGCGATATCATGCAAGCGAGCCAGTTGGCCCGTTCGATGGTGATGCGTTACGGGATGTCTGATCTGGTTGGTAACATTGATTATCAAGAAGCGGCTGACGGGTATTCGCCAAATGGCGGTGCTGGTGGGTTTTCAATTTCAGCAGCAACAAAAGAGCTGATTGAGAGCGAAGTGAAGGCGCTTATCGATGAAGGTTACGATCGTGCCTATAAGATCATCAAAGAGCAAAACGTGGAGTTTGAACGTCTGGCGCAGGGGTTGTTGGAATACGAAACCTTGACTGGCGATGAGATCAAACAGGTCATTCGCGGTGAATCACCGCGGGCAGCGGATGATGACGATGACACAGGCAAGGGCGGCAATGCCCCGAGTGTTGCGGCTGTTCCAAAAACCAAGAAACCCAAGGCGACGCCAAAGGGTGATATGGAACCTGATCCAGCCTAAGCTGCGCGTTTGTGAAGAATAGGAAAGGTCGCCCTTGAGGCGGCCTTTCGCGTTTTGAAGCGGATTGTAACCTTGTGTGAACGGTAGTGGGTTCCGTTGCGCCGAATTTCATGTGTAGATGGCGATAAGATTACAGGAGCCATCACCATGCCAGCGTTATTGCCGACCAGTTACACCTGCGAAATTGTCTATCTTGGGTTTGTCAAAAGCCGCGCCGAAGCGTTGGCCTCTGCGCCGTTATCACAGGCGTTTGCGAGCTATGCTGGGATTGAGGGCGAGGATCATGGCGGGCTGACGCGGAAATCTTGTGTGCGGGTTAAAGACCAGTTTCCTGAGGGGACCGAAATTCGCAACGTGCGGCAATTCTCGATCATCAGTGCTGAGGAAATGGAATTGGCGGCCGCAGAAATTGGTGTGGAAGCGGTGCTGCCAGAGTGGATGGGCGCGAGCATCATGGTGCGTGGACTGCCTGATTTCACGCATATCCCACCTTCGAGCCGTTTGCAAAACGCAGCTGGGACGACGCTGGTGATTGATATGGAAAACCGTCCGTGCATGTTTCCAGGAAAAGAGGCGATGGAGCCTGTTCATCCTGGAAAAGGCAAGTTGCTGAAATCGGCGTGCAAGGATCGGCGTGGCGTAACGGCTTGGGTGGAGCGTGAAGGGCCACTGGCGATTGGTGATACCTTTACGCTGCATGTGCCAGATCAGCGTGCTTGGGCGCCGCACCGCGCCTAAAGTGTTTCGTATTTTCATGCAGAATTGGCGTTTCTGACCCTTGCGCTCTGGTGGGCGGCGATAACGGTTGGGAAATTGTCGTTTTTGCCAACCCCGAGGCGGTGCGTTTTTAGGCATAGAACAGGCAGAGTATTCCACTGCACACAAACACCAACAGGGGTCCTGCCACATGGCTTATAAGACAGACATCGAAATTGCACGCGAAGCGAAAAAACGCCCGATCCAAGAAATCGGCGCGAAACTGAACATTGGCACGGATGATCTGCTGCCATACGGCCACGATAAGGCAAAGGTCAGCCAGCGCTTGATCAACTCTGTTCAAGACAAAGAAGACGGCAAACTGATCCTTGTGACGGCGATCAACCCAACGCCTGCTGGCGAAGGTAAGACGACGACAACTGTTGGCTTGGGTGATGGCCTGAACGCAATTGGCAAAAACGCCTGCGTTTGTATCCGCGAAGCCTCGCTTGGTCCAAACTTCGGCATGAAGGGTGGCGCTGCGGGGGGCGGTTACGCACAAGTTGTGCCGATGGAAGACATGAACCTGCACTTTACAGGTGATTTCCACGCGATCACATCTGCGCACTCCCTGCTTTCTGCGATGATCGACAACCACATTTATTGGGGCAACGAGCTGGAAATCGACGTGCGTCGTGTGCAGTGGAAACGCGTTGTCGACATGAATGACCGCGCGCTGCGCAACATCACCTGCTCGCTTGGCGGTGTGGCCAATGGCTTCCCACGTGAAGGTGGTTTTGACATCACGGTTGCCTCTGAGGTTATGGCGATCTTGTGTTTGGCACTGAACCTGAAAGATTTGCAAAAACGCCTTGGTGACATGATCGTGGCGTACCGCCGAGACCGTTCCCCAGTATTTGCACGTGACATCAAAGCAGATGGCGCGATGACGGTTCTGCTGAAAGACGCAATGCAGCCGAATTTGGTTCAGACGTTGGAAAACAATCCTGCGTTCGTTCACGGTGGTCCATTCGCGAATATCGCACACGGCTGTAACTCTGTGATTGCTACGACAACTGCGCTGAAATTGGCGGATTTTGTTGTGACAGAAGCGGGCTTTGGTGCTGATTTGGGTGCTGAGAAGTTCCTGAATATCAAATGTCGCAAAGCGGGTCTTTCGCCTGATTGTGTTGTTCTGGTTGCAACCATTCGCGCGATGAAAATGAACGGCGGCGTTGCCAAAGCTGATCTGGGTCCAGAAAATGTTAAGGCTGTTCAGGCAGGTTGCCCGAACCTTGGTCGCCACATTTCCAACCTGAAATCATTTGGCGTGCCTGTTGTTGTTGCGATCAACCACTTCGTGACAGACACAGATGCCGAAGTTCAAGCGGTGAAAGATTACGTTGCTGAGCATGGTTCAGAGGCGATTGTTTCCCAGCACTGGGAATTTGGATCGAAGGGTTCAGAGGCTTTAGCAAAACGTGTTGCTGAGATTGCTGAAAGCGGCGCATCCCAATTCTCGCCTATCTATCCAGATGATATGCCATTGTTTGAAAAAATCGAAACAATCGCGAAACGCATTTACCACGCAGACGAAGTTCTTGCGGATAAGAAAATCCGCGATCAGTTGAAGTTGTGGGAAGAGCAGGGTTACGGCCATTTGCCAGTGTGTATGGCGAAAACGCAGTACTCGTTTTCAACCGATCCTAACTTGCGCGGCGCGCCAACAGGCCATTCGGTTCCTGTGCGCGAAGTCCGCCTGAGCGCGGGTGCTGGGTTTGTTGTGGTTGTCTGCGGCGAGATCATGACCATGCCAGGTCTGCCACGGGTTCCATCCGCAGAAGCGATCCACCTGAACGACGACGGCCAGATCGAGGGCTTGTTCTAAGTCGGGCATTTAGAATTCAAAGGGGGCAGAATTTGCCCCCTTTTTGCATTTTGGGAGAGACTAAATGACAGCGAAAATCATCGACGGTAAAGAATTTGCAGCGAAAGTTCGCGCCAAAGTAGGCGAGCACGTCGCGCGTTTGAAAAAAGACCACGGCATCACGCCCGGCCTCGCGGTTGTGTTGGTTGGCGAAGACCCGGCATCCGAGGTTTACGTGCGCAACAAGGGTAAATCCACAGTTGAAGTTGGCATGAATTCGGTCGAACACAAGCTCGATGCGGACACATCAGAGGCAGACCTGTTGGCGCTGATTGATCAGTTGAACAACGATCCTGCGATCCACGGAATTTTGTGCCAATTGCCGTTGCCAAAACATCTGAACGAAGAACTGGTGATCAATTCGATTTCACCAGAAAAAGATGTGGATGGGTTTCACATTTCCAACGTCGGCATGCTGTCGACTGGGCAAAAATCCATGGTGCCGTGCACGCCGCTGGGCTGTTTGATGATGCTGCGCGATCACCTTGGCTCCTTGTCTGGGCTGAATGCTGTGGTTGTAGGGCGGTCCAACATTGTGGGTAAGCCGATGGCGAACCTGTTGTTGAAAGACAGCTGTACGGTGACGATTGCCCATTCACGCACCAAAAACATCGAAGAAGTTGTCCGTGCGGCCGATATCGTTGTGGCGGCTGTTGGGCGGCCTGAAATGATTACAGGCGATTGGATCGGCGAAGGCGCGACAGTGATTGACGTGGGCATCAACCGCATTCCGCATCCTGAAAAAGAAGGCAAAAACAAGCTGGTAGGCGATGTGCATTTCGCATCTGCCGTTGAAAAAACGGGCGCGATCACGCCCGTTCCAGGGGGTGTTGGCCCAATGACCATTGCGTGTTTGTTGGCAAATACGGTGACAGCGTGCAGCCGCGCGAATGGTTTGGAAGAGCCAGAAGGTTTGACGGCTTAGTCGCCAACCAACCAGACTTGAAATAAAAACAAGGCGTCGGAGCAGATCCGACGCCTTGTTCGTACTCATACTCAATAACTTGTTTACCGTCGGATTGATCGCGCAGATGCTGCGCCTACCACTCGAAATTATCAATCCTACGGGGCAGCATATGTCCCGTGGTATTAAGATAATGTGAGTGAGCGCAAATTCAAGTGTACACTAACGAATTTGTTACCTTGGCATCGGTATTGGGAGTGCTTGTGCGCCAGTCAAAACCGCAATGGCATTTTCGCCCATAAGCGGTGAAAATGCAGGGTCTGTGGTTTTCAATCCGCCAGTGTATGCGCCAAATGCAGGAAGGATCGCGCGGGTTTCGTCGATCAAGAAACAGGGCCGCGTTAAACTGCCTGATTTGATTTTAACGCTGGCTTTGGGGTGATAATGACCTGAAATTTCACCATTGGAATTCACTTTTGCAATGTGGCGAAAGGTAAGGGGCCCCGTTTCAAATTGCGCCAAATGGGTCCCGCCAATGTTCAGCGGGCCTGCATCGTGATTGCCCTCGATCCAGATCCATCGCCGCCCAGCCATCATCGCCGCAAGGTTGGAATGATCGGCTGTGTCGAGCGCATCAAGGCTGGCCAAATCGTCAAAACTGTCGCCCAAACAAATGACAGTCACAGGATCAAGCGCGTTGATTGCAAGTGCGAGACGGGTCAGGGTTTCTTTGTTTTCATAGGGCGGGAGAAGCGATCCACCGCGTCGCGCCATACGTTCTGATTTACCCAAGTGTAGATCGGAAACACACAGAAGTTTGCGATCAGCCCACCACAACAAACCTGCGGATAGCGCAGTAAGGTTCGTGGATTTCAAAATGAAAGAATAGCCATGCATGCGTGCACAAAACAGGAACACAGGGCAGGATGCAAGTTATAATCCCGCCTCGCGCATCAGCTCGCTTGCACGCACCGCAGCAGCCTTTTCAATAGCCGCGCCTTTGATCGGAACCTTCCCAATTTCAAGCAACATCGGCGCAGAAAGGGGTGTGACGTGGGGCGCTTGAATGTGATCGATGCGACCTTTGATGCGGGTCAGCATTTCCTCAATCCGCCCGAAATCCACAAGGCCGCGCATGGCTTCGGTTTGAGTGATTTGCAACAGCAGGTGGTCGGGGTCGTATTTCAACAGCGTGTTGTACAAAATATCCGATGAAAACGTCGCTTGGCGGCCCGTTCTGCGTTTCCCAGGCAAGTTCTTTTCGATCAGACCCGCGATGGTCGCGACGTTGCGAAAGCTGCGTTTCATCACGGCATTGCCTGCGAGCCAGCCCGCAAAACCTGTGCGCAGATCGTCTGGGGACAATAGGGCGGCTGGGTCTGTGATTGCGTCCAATCCCCAGATTAGAACAGCGTAATCCGTGGCGACAAATCCGATGGGGTTAAGGCCGGCTTCTTCCATGCGGCGGGTCAGCAACAGGCCGAGGGTTTGGTGTGCGTTGCGCCCTGCAAAGCCATAAAAACAGGTGTAGGCGGTGGTGTCGCGCCAATAGCTTTCAACCATCATGCGCCCCGGTTTTGGCATGGCCGAGATACGGTTCTGCACCTGCAGCCAATCGCGGGTGTGGGCGGGGAAGGGCGACCAATCGCCTGCGTGCAAAATGTCGATGATGCGCGTGGAAAGCAGCGTTGAAGTGGCGAATTTCGTACCCATGAAGGTGGCGATTTTGGGGGCTTTGTGGCCTTTGGTGACTTGGACTGTCATTTCGCGCAGACCTTCATATCGTACAACTTGGCCACCGATTAGAAAGGTGTCGCCTTGGGTTAGGGTTGCCGCGAAGCTCTCTTCGATCTCGCCCAGCGGCGCGCCGCCGCGACCGCGCCATTTCACCTTGAGCGTTTCAGTATCGACGATTGTGCCGATGTTCATGCGGATGGCGCGGGTCGCGCGCGGGTCGCGGAGTTGCCACAGGCCAGCGGGGTTTTGCAGCAATCGTTGCCAGCGATCATAAGCGCGCAACGCGTAACCGCCTGTAGCACAAAAATCGAGGCAGGCGTCGAATTCGGGGCGGGTAAGTGAGTGGTAGGGGCCAGATTGGGTGACTTCGGCAAAGAGTGTATCGGCGTCAAACGGGCCTGCGCAGGCGCGAATTAGGATGTGTTGGCACAGCACATCGCGGGGGCCGTCGCCGCGTGGCTCGCCATCCAGATCGTTCTCTATTACGGCATCTAGGGCGGCTTGAGCCTCGAGGATCTCGAAGCGATTTGCGGGGACGATAACGGCGCGGGAAGGTGCGTTGTAGCGGTGGTTTGAGCGGCCAATGCGTTGCACGAGGCGTTTGATATTTTTGGGTGCGCCGACTTGGATCACCAAATCTACATCGCCCCAATCAATGCCAAGATCGAGGGTTCCTGTGCACACGACGGCGCGAAGGGCGCCTGCAACCATCGCGGCCTCAACCTTGTCGCGGGCTTCGCGTGAAAGGGAGCCGTGGTGCAGCGCGATCGGGAGTTGGTCTTCGATTGCTTCCCAAATTGCGCGGAAATACAGCTCGGCTTGGGCGCGGGTGTTGATGAAAATGAGCGTTGTTTTGGCGGTTTTGACCAGCTTCAAAACGTCTGGAATTGAATAAGCAGCGCCAGCCCCAGACCAAGGCGGTGGGCTGTCTGTGTGTAAGATTTGAATGTCAGGTTCTGGCCCTGGATCGGCAAGGATAATGTCGCAAGGATCGGGGTTTCGCGCAAGGAATGTTGCAAGTGCGGGCGGGTCTTCGACCGTGGCGGAGAGGCCGACTCGGCGCATGTTTGGCGCGATGGATTGAAGCGCTGAAAGGCATAACATCAGCTGATCGCCGCGTTTGCTTTCGGCCAGTGCGTGGATTTCATCGATCACAACCCTTTGTAATCCTGCGAAAGTTTTCGCGCCGTCTTCGTAGGACAACATCACGGCGAGGGATTCTGGTGTGGTTAACAGGATGTGCGGGGGATCGGCGCGTTGACGTTTCTTTTGGGTTTGCGTGGTGTCGCCTGTGCGGCTCTCGACACGGATCGGTAGGTTCATTTCATGGATGGGTGTTTCTAAGTTTCGTTTGATATCAGCCGCCAGTGCCTTGAGCGGGGACACGTAGAGTGTGTGCAGGCCAACGGGGGGATTATCGGCCAATTCGGTGAGCGTGGGCAGGAAACCAGCGAGGGTTTTGCCCCCGCCAGTAGGTGCGATCAGAAGGGTGGCAGGATCGTGAGAACGGGCGAGCAAATCGGATTGATGGGGATGGATTTCCCAACCGTGAGCCGTGAACCAATCAGAAAATTTTGCCGGTAACTTCGTCATAAATTAAGGGGTAGCCTGTGGCGCGCGGGTTGAAAAGGGGCTCGCCGCCCCTCTGGCCTTTGGGCCATTCACCCGCAGACATTTGTTGCTCAAAAGAAGGGGCGACGTGGGTCGTTATTTATTATTGCGTGGGGTAAGGTTTGCGATTGTCGTGGCGATTAGGGTGGGGAGCGCTGTTTCGGCTCCCGATGGGGCGGCGTCAAGCGCGCTTTCAACGTCCTTTTTCAGGATACCGATTGTGTTGTCGGTGCTGTATCCGTCGCGGGCGAATTCGATCGAATTAAAACCGCTGGCGAACCAATTTTGACCAGAGGAGGTGTGCATCAGGGTGAGCAGTTTGTCTTCGTCAATGTTGGCGGCGTCTGCCCAATCCAGAACAAGGCGAGTCATTGCGGTGTTGCTGGCGGCGAGCAGATTGTTGAGTACTTTGGCCGCCATTCCCGTGCCAGTGTCGCCCATGTGATGGAAATGCTGGCCCATCGCCCGTAAAAGCGGCATCAAATGTTCGATATCTGCTTTGGACCCACCAAGCATAAACGAGAGGTTCGCCTGTTGTGCTGCGATCTGTGCGCCAGACGTTGGAGCGTCGATCATGGTGCAGGGCAAGCGGGGTGCAAGGGTGTTGATGTAGCGCGGTGAAAGGGTTGAGCTGATCACGATGTAGGTGAGGTTCGGGAGCTGTTTGATCAAATTTTGAGCGCCAAAAAGCAGATCCTCGGTTTGGGGAATATCGCGCACAACCGAGATGAGAGTAGTGGTGTTTTGCGGGATTTCTGCCGAATTGTTGGTGATACCTGCGCCCAAGGGATAGGTTTCTGGCGCGCGGATATCAAAGCCGGTGGCGTTCAAACCAGCGGCGCGCAGAGCAGCCAACATGGGTTGCCCCATGCGGCCGCATCCAGCGATGAGCGTGTTAGTGTTCGACAACGGATTCCGCAACAAAGAGGTTGGCCCAAGCCCGTTCCACGAGGTCGATTTCCATCTTATGCGGACGCCCTTCGTAATCGCAAATGGATTTCATCTGCGTTATCAAGAACGGCGCGTGATAGGCCGCATATTTGTTGTCGGTTTGCGGATAAAGCTTTGAGAACAGATGAATAAGGACTTGTTCGTCGAGCGGCATTTTCATTGCTTTGGCGACCAAAGCATAGATTTGGATCATTTCATCGCGGTTTGGGCTATCGATTAGAACCTTATAATAGATCCGCCGTAAGGCCGCGCCATCAAAAATTTTGGCGGGGTGGAAGTTGGTCGAGAAAATCACCAATGTATCAAACGGAACGAGGAATTTCTCACCTGATTGCAGGGACAAGATATCGTCGCCGCCTTCCATTGGAACGATCCAACGGTTGATCAACGCCTGTGGAGGTTCTGATTGGCGACCAAGGTCATCCACGATAAACACGCCGCCCGTCGCCTTTAGCTGAAGCGGGGCTTGGTATGTTTTGGAATTGGGGTTGTAGTTCAATTCCAGCATCGAAAGCGTAAGTTCGCCGCCCGTGATCACCGAGGGGCGTTTGCACAGGACATACCGGTTATCAAATTGCATGCCCGAGCGGCGCAAAGAGTTGGGATCGGCACTGCTTTCGGTGCCTTCGCCGTGCACAATCGGATCATAAACGGAGATGATTTGACCCGAATATTCCAGAACTTTGGGAACAAAGATTTTGTCGCCCAAGGCATCACGAATGCCGTTAGAGATTGAGGACTTACCGTTGCCAGGAGGGCCGTACATTAGGATGGACTTGCCCGAATTTACTGCTGGGCCAAGCTGGCTGAGCAGGTTATCTGGAATAATGAGGTGGCCCATCGAGCCTTCTAGGGCGCTTTGAGTGATGCCAACATCTGCCACGGATTGCAGTTTTACCTGTTCTTTGTAGTCATCAAGCGGGATCGGAAGAGCGCCGAAATATTCGGACTGGGCAAGTGCGTCAAGCGCGCGCGCCTTACCGCTTTCGGACATTTGATATCGCAGATCGGTGCCCGTTCGCCCGACAACTTCGATCAAGTTTTGGGCGCGGGCCATCTCGATGAGTTCGAGCGCGATTGGCGCGGAACAACAGAGATTCGCCTCGACCTCGGGTGGGGTAGAAACGTTTTTGCGAAACATCGTTTTTATAAGAATGTCGCGTGCAAATACGGGATTAAGACCTGTCGCAGCGATCGTCATAGGAATCGCTGGAAGATGCGGGGTTCGCGCCTGCATGTTCATGTTGTTACCACTGCTCTTTTTTCAATTATGTTACGCATTTTGTGACCATTTCCCTAATAAAAACAGGATTAGATTTTGCGATACTGGGCGGATTCATCTAGCTTGTCGGAAACTAGCAACAGCAGGTGGCGAAAATGCGGCAAATTTTTGGCTTTTGGTATGCGGTTTTCTTAATTGGTCTCCTTTCTGTGTTGGTTTTGGCACGAATGAATGATGGGTCGATTTTGATCCTGAGTTTCGATGGCGATGCTGTCCACATGGCGCAAATTGTTTTGCGCATGGTCGAGGGGCAAATTCCCCACCAAGATTTCCTAACGCCGCTTGGGGCGATGGCATTTTTGCCGATTGTATGGTTGGTCAAACTGGGTGCTGGCCTTGGCGCATCGTTTGCTTATGCGCCTGTTTTTATGAGCCTTATTTTTGTGCCTGCTATTCATTGGATTGGCACAAGCCGCCTAGCGCCAAGCGGGGCAATCGCATTTGGCACATTGGTTTTGGTTCAATTGCTGGCGTTCGTACACGGTGGAACGGATGCCACGGTTGCCGCGTCGATGTATTACAATAATTGGTGTTGGGCCGTCGCGGCGATGGTGGTGGTTATGACGGTTTTGCCAAACAAAAAACCTGGTCGTTATGCCGATATGGCCGAGCCGATCTTTTTAGGATGTTTGATGGGTTTTCTGGTCTTAACCAAAGCAACTTTTGCGGTGTTCTTACTGCCTGCGGTGTTGGTTGCATTGCTTTTGACGAAACGGTTTCGGCTTCTAGGGTTGGGCGTTGGGGTCGCGGTGTTGTTCTTGATCGCGGTTACATTCCAATTTGGATTGGTCAGTTATTGGCAGGGGTATGTGCAGGATTTGGTGTTTGTGTCGCAATCTAGCGCGCGGGCAAAACCCGGTGATGGGTTGGCGATTATGATGTTTCGTCCGGTGCAGATCGTCGGTGTTTTGGCGTTATTTTCTGGGTTTATCTTGTTGCGCCAAGCGCGGCTTGCAACGGAATCGCTGGTGTTTTTATTGCTAGGCGCGGGTTGGATATTGATCAGCCATCAGAATTGGCAAAATGATCCACATTGGTTGATCATTGCAGGGCTGGTTCTAATCGGGATGAGCAGTGAGGTCGTGATTTACAATCGGTTTGGTTGGCCCGTGCAAACAGCGTTGCGCACGGTTGCCGCGATGTTTTTTGTCGCTGGCTTGCCGTTGTTGGTGACGCAAGCACAGTCTTTATTGGTTCACAACGGATTGAAGCCTGCTGGATTTTCAGCGGCATTTTCAAATGAATTTCACAAAGGCATAAAATTCAGACAGGTTTCGGGCGGCCCATATTCTGCGAACGTTGCGCACCCAGCGTTGATGGCAGATGCAGTTGAACCCATGGTTTTTGAAGGAATTTTGCTCCCAAACTGTCAAAAGAGCAATGGCTTGGTCGCGGAATTGGTGCAGACGGGGGCAGCGCTTGACGGGTTTGAACAGACAGCTGACACGCAGGTTTTATATGCAGATTGGGTGAATGCGCTGTGGCTGTTTTCGAAAACCAAATCCCTGCAGGGGGGCGCGCCTTGGTATTATGGGGGAACGCCTGGGTTTGAAAACGTGCAGTATTTGGTTGTTCCGAAATGCCCAATGGGGCAGGCGGTGCGCGCGTTAATCTTGGATGCAATTGCCAAAGATGAATCGCTTAGTGTTGTTTTAGAAGAAGAAACGCCGTTATTTTTGCTGTTTAAAATGGGCAGTTAAGGCGATCTGGCAACACGCCAGATCGAACTATTAGGCCATCTGAATTGACATGGCCAAATAGATCAGCAAGGCCGATGACAGCGTCAAACCGTATGGAAATTTTTTCGACACCTGCCAAGATTTCCACCCAGCGAGATGGGGTTGCAGCGGTGCAATCGCCCCGACACCACGATGCAAAAGCACTGTGACCAACGCCATTGCGGCCAACAGCATCAGAAATTTGGTCGCATCTTGCATGGCGATAAAGGGAGCCATTGCGCCGATGAATTTGCTGTCGCCCCCGCCCATATAGCCAAAGCCGTTGAGCAAAAAACCAACGACAAGCATAAGGACGCCTTGCGCGATACGAAGTGCAAAAACATCAAGCGGAAACATGTTCGCGATGACCATCCCAAGGCCAACAATCACAAATGCCAAAAACAGGCCGATGTTGGTTTTGTTATAGATTTTCATATGCCGCAAATCTGTCAGCGCCGCCCAAATACAAAAGGGCAACGCTGTCAGAAATAGGATAATTGGGACGCTGAGCATCATTTTGCGTTAGCTTTTCACTGTTCGGTTCAAAGATTCTAAACTGCGAACCGCTTCTTCAAAGTGACGTGGATGCGTGTCGATTGCATCTTGCAGCAAACCGCGACCAATATCGGTGTCGCCTTGTTTCACAGCTGACAAACCAGATGTGTACATCAACTGCGCCTTTTCCTCTTCGCTCATTGGAATGACGGGAAGGGCATAGTTTTTCTGGGCGGCACGGGCCAAAACAAGGTTGTTTTTGGCTGTGAACAGTTTGCGATCATAGGTGATGGCTTCGATGAACAGTTTTTCTGCGGCTTTGTAATCACCACGGGCCATTTTGGAATAGCCCCAGTTGTTCATGACATTGGAAGGTTGCGTCGTCAGGCCAGCAGCAATTTCATAAAAACTATCGGCTTTTTTCCATTTTTTCTGGCTGTCCGCGATCATCGCCTCAAGGCGATAGCGTTGATAGGTTTCAACGGTCGGCGGTACTTTGTTCAATTCTGCTTCGGCACCTTTCCAATCATTGGTGCGAATGCGCGCTTCGGCCAGATCAATGCGATCTTGATCCGTGCTGCCCTTCATTTCGACAAGTTTTTCGAAAACAGGAACCGCTTCGGTGGCGCGTTTTGCGCGGATCAGCGATTTGGCCATGCCACGGCGAAATTCAATCCGTTTTGGATCTTTCTGAAGCGATGTGCGGAAATATTCCACAGCTTCGTTCGGATCAGCGACGGTTAGCATGATGTCGTTAAGGTCGGTCGCATCAACAACGCTTGTTGGATCAAGATCCTTTGATTTGGATGCGTCGCCGTTTTCTGCGCATGCGCTTATTACCAGCAAGCTGGCGAGTGCGATTGCGCCCATTAATGGTTTGCCCATGGGTCTATTCCTGTACTGCTCTGCTTATCCTAAGTTTGGTGTCGATAGCAGCAAATACCTGCCGTTACCGCGCCTCACCAACTCGAATTTGTTGTTTTCATTAGGGTTATCGTACCCTGTTTGGTCCACTATAGCGATAACTTTGGACTGTCCGTCGTCATGACGCATAAATCTAAATGTAAGGTCGGAAAATCGCATGGGGTCTACCCCGACAAACCAACAATAAGTTGTTTCAATCCCACCCAGGCACCAACAAGAATTGCGATAAACGTTACGGGTGCACTAAACGCTAACGTGGAGAATGCTGATAAGCCTTGCCCGACACTACACCCGATTGCGATTACCGCTCCCACGCCCATTAAAGCTGCACCCATGATTTGTCGGCGCAGTTCTCTTGGGTCATCACAGGCTTCCCATCGGAAGTGACCTTTGATCATGCTGCCAATGAATGCACCAACGAGGACACCTACGACAGACCCCATGCCGAAACTCAACGAATTACCTGATGAGGTCATGGCGTATAGGATCGTTTCTCCTATTGGAGCTGAGAAGGTGTGGCTTACTACGGGTAGGTCTTCGAACCCATTGGTTGCAATCCAGCTTGTGCCAGCCCATCCACCGACGATAGAAAGCCCGACAACAACCGCCCAAAAGATTGTCGAATAGGAAGCCCGCATTTCTTTCTGCGTAAGCGTAGTTACGAGTATAATGAAACCGATTGTGATGCCGATTGTTTCCATGGTGGCTCCAGAAAGCTTCGATATCAGTTGAGCAAAACTTGGTGTCGAAGTGGTTGGTGTTGTCGCACCGAATGCAAGCAATCGGAGTGATGCCAGGGGCCCCCCTAAAGTAATGTAGGCAGAAATTCCCATTACAATTACGATCAAGAACGACCGTATATCACCGCCGCCTAAGCGAGCCAGTGCTCCATACCCACAGTTGCCTGATAGAGCCATTCCATACCCAAACAACAAACCACCAATTACACTCGCTATAGGGTTCCATTCGCGACCAAGATACAGCGTACTGTCTAAGCTTAGCAGGCCCGCAGCAGACAATCCGAAAGTTCCTATTATCGAAACGCCAATGGCAATACCCCACATGCGTAGCCTTAGTGAACTCCCACCATAAAAGACGTCTTCGATTGCGCCTAAAGTGCAAAACCTTCCAAGACGTGCTGCTAGGCCAAGTGCAACACCACCTATTAGCCCTACAATGGCCGTCAATAAAGGTTCTGAAACAAGATCAAGCATTCTGAGTTGCGCTTGTGATGTGGCAACGCTTGAACGCGAACACGATTAGTCGTCTTTACAGAAAAGATCATAGACGATTTCCATGATCTGTTTGGGTCGATCATCCGTGAGGCTGTAGTAAATTGCCTTGCCATCTCGGCGCGGTGTAACGAGACCTTCTAACCTTAGACGTGAAAGTTGTTGGGACACAGATGCTTGTCTGGCTGACAGAAGGCTTTCTAGTTCGGTGACTGACTTTTCGCCTGATGCAAGGTGGCACAGGATCATCAATCGGCCTTCGTGGCTGATTGCTTTTAGAAAATTAGACGCAAGCATCGCATTGGATGCCATTTTGTCCATTTCTTCGTCTGAGATATTCTCGTTAAATACGGGCAAGCCCATAACATTCTCACTTGTCTATTCTGCACTCAGTCGGTTTGAGTGATTAGTTTACGATACATATTGTCTATCCCGATACATCTATACCAGCGTCTGTCAACATCCTCCCCAATAGGCCCCAGAAAAAATCTTCGCCTGGATATCCCTCAATACGGTTCTGTTCGACGCCATCAACGACCAACACAAACGTGGGTGTGAAGTTCAGGCCACGTTTGAATTCAATGTCTATCGGTCTGGGTGCGTGAATATCAATTCGACGCAACGGCGCAGCCTTACCTTCAATTGTCTTTGGGTAAATCTCGGACAATTCAGAATTCCAACGGGCACACCAAACACATCCGTGTTCTTCCACCATGACCAATTCGGTGTCTGCAAAGACGGATTGGGCAAACGTAGTGCACAAAAGTGCAAGAGAGAGAAAGATTTGCTTCATTACGTGAATTGACCTCAGTTATACAAATTATGTAATATGAATATGTGAATTATACAAGTTGGGTACACAATGCTGGACATCACATTTGCAGGAGCAGGGTTGGCGGGGCTGTTGTCTTTCCTTTCGCCTTGCATCCTTCCCATAGTGCCCTTTTATCTGAGTTATCTTGCTGGTGTGGGCATCAATCAGATATCAAATAATGGCACTGTCAGCCGTAAAATCCGTATCCGTGCTATTCTTGCTGCTTTATGTTTTGCCGCTGGTATCATTACCATCTTTATGGGGTTGGGGGCGGCGGCCACAGTGTTTGGCCAGATGGTGCGCGAGTACTTTGACATCCTGAGATGGTTTGCCGCCGTCATCGTTGCCGCAATGGGTTTGCATTTTTTAGGAGTAGTTCGGATTCCGATCTTGTACCGCCAAATGCGGATGGATGCGGGTGATACTGAGAACGTCAGCTATTTGGGTGCATATGTTATCGGGATGGCTTTTGCATTTGGCTGGACACCCTGTGTTGGTCCTGTGCTTGCAGCGATTTTATTTACGGCTGCTGGTTCCGATACTGCGATGAAGGGGGCGATGTTATTGTTCACCTATGGTGTTGGCATGACAGCACCGTTCGTTTTGGCGGCTGCATTTATTGGCCCGTTCATGCGTTGGATGGCAAAATTCAGAAAATACCTCGGTTTAGTGGAAAAGGTGATGGGCGCGTTCTTGATCGCTTTTGCAATATTAATCGCAACAAATTCGATGAACTACATCGCTCAATGGATGTTGGAAGTCATGCCATTCTTTGGCGCAATCGGATAACTGGAAGGAATTCAAAATGAGAAAATTGCTAACATTGATCACACTGGCTGTCTTTGCACTCCCAGCCTTTGCAGGTGAAATTGGTGACGATGGTTTGCACAAAACGGATTGGATGCGTGACACGTTCAAAGACCTTCAAGAAGACCTTGCCGAAGCCAATGATGAGGGTAAGCGGTTGATGGTCATTATTGAGCAACGGGGCTGCATCTATTGCAAGAAGATGCACGAAGAAGTGTTTCCGACCAAAGAAATTGCTGATTATATCCATGCCAATTATTTCGTGGTTCAGATCAATATGTTCGGAGATGTCGAGGTCACCGACTTTGATGGGACTGCCATGGCTGAGAAAGATATCGTCAAGAAATGGGGACTTTTGTTTACCCCAACGATCTTGTTTTTCCCGTCTGAGGTGGGCGCAGACAAGAGCGCACAGTCAGCGGCGGTTGCGATGGTTCCAGGCGCGTTTGGACGGTACACGACGTTCAATATGCTGAACTGGGTTGTCGAAGAGGGATATAATGCGGAAGAAAATTTCCAAAAGTATCACGCCCGTAAATTTGCTGAACAGAAGGGGACGCTGTTTCAGTAGGTGTTCGTTGAGGGAACATATTAAATAATTCATGAAATTGAATTTGTTGTTGCGTGTATAGCTGGCGGTGCGCTACGGTATACGAAACTCAGTGTAAGGGAGGACACATGAAGCTTCTAGGTTTGACATCCACTTTGGTGGTGATGGCTGCATCTAGTGCATTGGCAGAGCCAATTGCGCCGAGCGCGGTGAAGTATGTTGAGGGCGAAGTTATGGCCTCTCTCACAGGTGTGGCAGGCGATCCAGTTGCTGGTCGTGAAGTTTTCAAAGGTCGCAAGTTGGGCAACTGCCTTGCATGCCATGTTAACGCTGAAATGCCCGAAGAATCATTCCACGGTGAAGTGGGGCCAGAAATGGCTGGTGCGGGAAGTCGTTGGAATGAAGCGCAGCTCCGCGCAATTGTGAGCAATTCAAAAATGGTCTTTGAAGATACGATTATGCCAGCGTTCTATCGTGATACCGGGTTTAATCGGCCTCTCAAAGGGTTTGACGGGCAAACGATCCTTAGCGCGCAGCAAGTTGAAGACGTAGTTGCCTATCTTCAAACGCTCAAAGACGAATAGACAGACGGATATATCGGAGAAGAAAATGGAATGTACACGTCGTAAAATTTTGGGGCTTGGATTTGGGGCTTTGGCTTTCTCATCTGTTACGGGTCTCCCGGCTTTTGCATCGTTAACTGATGAAGCTATTGCTGCAATGACTGGCGGAGCTGAGGTCGGCGAGGGGGTTATTGAGTTAACGGCTCCTGAAATCGCTGAGAACGGGAATACGGTGCCGATTGAGGTTTCTGCGCCTGGTGCGGTTGAGATCGCACTTTTTGCTGAAGGTAACCCAACACCGGCAGTGGCAACATTTAAGTTCGGCCCATTGGCAGGATCACGGTCTGGTTCGACACGCATTCGTCTGGCGAAAACGCAAGATGTGATTGCTGTCGCCAAGATGGGAGATGGTTCGTTCCAAATGGCAAGGGCAACTGTAAAAGTAACAATCGGCGGCTGCGGCGGCTAACGGAAACGACGGAGAAATATTATGGCTAAAGGTGTAAAACCCCGCGTGAAAGTGCCTAAGAAGGCTGCTGTCGGCGAAACAATTACAATCAAGACTTTGATCAGCCACAAGATGGAATCAGGTCAACGTAAAGACAAAGATGGCTCTTTGATCCCGCGCTCGATCATTAACCGTTTCACAGCGGATTTTAATGGACAGAACGTGATCGATGTCACCATCGAACCAGCAGTTTCGACGAACCCGTATTTTCAATTTGAAGCGGTTGTTCCTGAGGCGGGTGAATTTAAGTTCACTTGGTATGATGATGATGGTTCCGTTTACGAAACTGCGAAGAAAATCGCTATCGGTTAAACGATGGCAGTAAGGGAGGACGGTCAATGAAAATTTCAACTCTTCTAGCAAGCGTTGCTTATCTGGCATTTGCCAGCGTAAGCGCACAGGCAGATCAAGATGCAAAACTAGTGATTGAAGGGCAGGAAATTTCTGTTCGTTCTGCCGCCCCAGCGCATGCAGAGAACCTTGAAGAATTGGTTTCTGGTTGGGTTTATCGTAAGGATGAAACCCAAGATTTGCAGTTGGACGATTTTGATAATCCATCCTTTGTTTTCGTCGATCAAGCCATTGACGAATGGTCAAAGGTTGATGGATCAGAGGGTAAATCCTGCGCAAATTGCCATGAAGACGTCGCAGAATTTGCGGGTCTTCGCACGAAACTGCCGCGTGTCGAGGATGGCGAGCTGGTCACAATGGAAAACCTGATCAACGAGTGCCGTACCGAGCGTATGGGTGCCGAACAATGGGCGTGGTCGAAAGGTAAGATGACTTCGATGACCGCTTTGGTTGGTTTGCAATCACGTGGGTTGCCGATGAACGTAAAGATTGATGGCGATGCCGAACCGTTTTGGGAACAGGGCAAAGAGCTGTATTACACACGGGTAGGCCAATTGGATATGTCGTGTTCGAATTGCCACGAAGACAATTATGACACGATGATCCGCGCAGATCACCTGAGCCAAGGTCAGATCAATGGGTTTCCAACTTACCGTTTGAAGAACGCTAAATTGAATTCGGTTCATGCGCGGTTCAAGGGCTGTATGAAGAACATTCGTGCGGAGCCTTACAAAGAAGGTGGTGAAGAGTTTAAAGCACTTGAGCTCTATCTGGCATCGCGCGGCGAAGGACTGTCCGTAGAGACACCATCCGTACGTAACTAATTTTGTAGGCCCTGCGTTTCGGATGCGGGGCCTTTTTCTGTTCAAACACATTCAATTATATGAATGTAAATAGCGAGGCTTTCATGATCTCTCGACGCGACTTTCTTCAATCAAGCATGGCCGTTTCAGCCATTTACGGTGCATCTGGGTTTGGGAATTGGTCACGTGTGGCTGCACAACAATCACTCACACAGGATCAGCTGTTAGACTTTGACACATTTGGCAATGTCTCTTTGATTCATATCACAGATATCCATGGGCAGTTGAAACCAATCTACTTCCGCGAACCTTCGGTAAATATTGGTGTTGGTGGTAACAAAGGGGCGGTGCCTCACGTGACTGGTTCTGATTTTCGGAAAATGTATGGAATTGAAGATGGTAGCCCATCCGCATATGCGCTGAGTCACAACGACTTTTCAGCACTTGCGCAAAGCTATGGTCGTGTTGGTGGGTTGGATCGTGTTTCGACCGTGATCAACCAAATTCGTGCAGATCGCCCTGATGCCTTACTGCTGGATGGTGGTGACACATGGCACGGCAGCTATACTTGCCACCACACGGAAGGCCAAGACATGGTCAATGTGATGAACGCTTTGAAGCCTGATGCGATGACATTCCACTGGGAATTTACATTGGGTTCTGAGCGGGTAAGCGAGATTGTGGAAGGCTTGCCGTTCGCTGCATTGGGGCAAAACATTTTTGATTCCGAATGGGATGAACCGACAGATTTGTTCCCACCCTACAAGTTCTTTGAAAGCGGCGGAGTTAAGGTTGCTGTGATCGGGCAAGCGTTCCCTTATATGCCAATCGCCAACCCTGGTTGGATGTTCCCTGAGTATTCCTTTGGCATTCGTGACGAACGAATGCAGGAGATGGTGGATGAAGTGAGGGCTGCTGGAGCCGAGTTGGTTGTCTGCCTGAGCCACAACGGTTTCGACGTGGACAAGCAGATGGCCAGTCGTGTGACGGGGATCGATGTTATTCTATCAGGTCACACGCATGATGCGTTGCCTGAGCCCTATGTGGTTGGAGAGACAATCATCGTAGCGTCTGGGTCCAATGGTAAGTTTGTGAGCCGTGTGGATTTGGATGTTCGTCAGGGACAGGTTTTGGGCTTTAAGCATAAATTGATCCCAATTTTCTCGGATGTGATTGAACCTGATGCAGCGGTGACCAAGTTGATCGATGAACAACGCGCTCCGTACATGGATCAACTGTCAGAGGTTATTGGGCGCACTGGCGACGAGCAAACGCTGTACCGACGTGGGAATTTCAATGGCACGTGGGATGATTTGATTTGTGACGCGCTGATTTCAGAGCGTGAAGCCGACATTGCTTTGTCGCCTGGTGTGCGCTGGGGGCCATCTGTGTTGCCGGGGCAAGATATCACGCGCGAAGACCTGTGGAATGTGACTTCCATGAGCTATGGCGAAGCCTATCGCACGGAGATGACAGGTGAATTCCTGCACGTTGTCCTAGAAGATGTTGCAGACAATCTTTTCAATCCTGACCCATACTATCAGCAAGGCGGTGACATGGTCCGTGTTGGTGGTCTTGGCTATCGCATTGATGTGACCAAACCGCAGGGCAGCCGCATTACTGAGATGACGCTGCTGAAAACGGGTGAGGCGATTGATCCGTCCAAATCCTATCAAGTGGCGGGTTGGGCAAGTGTCAACGAGGACACTGAAGGACCGCAGATTTGGGATGTTGTGGAAGCGCACATTCGTAAGCAAGGCACAATCAGCCTTGATCCAAACACAAGTGTAAAAGTTGTGGGCATTTAATGCCCGATAAAGACGTGGAGACAGTAATAATGTCAGATGAAACAGAACTTAAACCATCACGCAGAGCGTTTCTTAGTGGGGCCGCTGCTGTTGGTGCAGGGGCCGTAACAGGTGGAGCCGCCGTAGCAAATACACCAGACCCGTTGATCACCGAGTTACAGCCTTGGGCGTCTGGGTTGGGCGACGGAGTTGATGTGGTACGCTATGGCCTACCAATTGAATTCGAGGGTGATGTTGTACGTCGCAATGTGGAATGGCTGACAGCGGATACAATTAGTTCGATTAACTTTACACCTATCCATGCATTGGATGGCACAATCACGCCGCAAGGGTGTGCATTTGAGCGTCACCATTCTGGTGCCATTGGATTACGCAAAGAAGACTATCGGCTGATGATCAACGGCTTGGTGGATAATCCGCTGGTGTTTACCTATGCGGATTTGGAGCGGTTTCCACGGGAGAACCATGTGTATTTTTGCGAGTGCGCCGCCAATACAGGCATGGAATGGGCGGGTGCACAGTTGAACGGTGCGCAGTTTACACACGGCATGATCCACAACATGGAATACACTGGTGTTCCATTGCGTACCCTGCTGGAAGAAGCCGGTTTGGGAAAAGCGGGTGAATTAGATGACAAATGGGTGTTTGTTGAGGGTGCTGATGCATCTTCCAACGGACGCTCTATTCCGATGGCGAAAGCACTCGATGATGTTTTGGTCGCATTTAAGGCCAATGGGGAAGCATTGCGAAAAGAACATGGCTATCCTGTTCGGCTGGTTGTTCCAGGTTGGGAAGGGAACTTGTGGATCAAGTGGATACGACGCATTGAAGTCATGGATGGCCCCGTTGAGAGCCGTGAAGAAACATCAAAATACACTGACACGTTGGACAACGGCATCAGCCGTAAATGGACGTGGGCAATGGATGCAAAATCTGTTGTCACTAGTCCAAGCCCTCAATCTCCGATCAAACACGGCAAAGGCCCATTGGTGATCACTGGGCTTGCTTGGTCTGGCAACGGATCAATCAAACGTGTGGACGTGTCCAAAGACGGCGGTAAAACGTGGGAAACTGCGCGGCTTGCTAAGCCTGGTGAGAAAATGGCGCTGACGAGGTTCTACCTCGATACGGAATGGAACGGCGAGGAAATGCTGCTGCAATCCCGCGCGATGGACGACACGGGTTACGTTCAACCAACCAAAGCCCAATTGCGCGAAGTGCGTGGGCTGAACTCTATCTATCACAACAACTGCATCCAAACTTGGTTGGTGAATTCTAATGGTGAGGCGGAAAATGTCGAAGTATCTTAAATCGGGTCTTATCCTCGCAGCAGCACTTTCCATAACTGCACCAGCGTTTGCGGATAAGTTTGGGCTGGGCCGCACAGCGTTACCAGAAGAGATCAAGGCGTGGGACCTTGAGGTCAGCCCTGATGGCAAAGGATTACCTGTAGGGTCGGGTGATGCGATTGATGGTGAAGAAATCTTCGCTGGTAAATGTGCATCCTGCCATGGGGATTTTGCCGAAGGGATCGACAACTGGCCCAAGTTGGCAGGTGGGGCCGATACGCTAGATCATGAAGACCCGCTGAAGACTGTTGGGTCCTATTGGCCGTACCTTTCGACCACATTCGATTACGTAAAACGGTCTATGCCGTTTGGGGATGCTGGTACCTTAACGGATGATGAGACATATGCCATTGTGGCCTATATTCTCTATTCAAATGACATGATCGAAGACGATTTTGTTCTTTCCAACGAAACCTTCTTCGATGTGGAGATGCCTAACGCCGAGGGCTTTATCGTCGATGATCGAGCCACTACTGAATACCCAAAGTGGACAGGCGAACCCTGCATGGAAAACTGCAAGGATGAGGTCAAAGTTACTATGAGAGCTATGGTTCTGGATGTGACTCCAGATCAAGGTGCTGAAGCCTCAACAGCAACAGAAGAACCTGCACAAGAAGAGCCAACCACAGAGACAACAGAAACAGCAGTGGAAGAAACTCCCGTTGTTGCCGCGCTTGACGAAGAAATGGTTAAAAAGGGCAAGAAGGTCTTCAAGAAGTGTAAAGCGTGTCACAAGATAGGTGACGGTGCCAAGAACGGTACTGGACCAATGTTGAATGGTATTGTTGGTAGCGCTGCGGGTGCCGTGGAGGGATTCAAATATTCTAAAGCAATGGCCGAAGCAGGTGCGAGTGGATTGATCTGGACACCAGAAGAACTGACCGCGTTTTTGACCAAGCCCAAGAAGTACATGAAGAAAACGAAGATGTCCTTTAACGGTTTTAAAAAAGAAAAAGACCTCGCTGCGATTGTTGAATACCTAAAGTCGGTTGAGAAATAATCCGTGCGTTCATTACTTTCCATAACGTCGTTAGCGGTGGCAGCAATTTTTGCCACTGCCGTGCATTCAGAAGATATCGGTGATGCGGATCGCGGTGTGAAAGTCTTTAAGAAATGTAAGGCGTGTCACAAAGTTGGAACGGGCGCTAAGAATGGAGTTGGTCCACATTTGAATGGCGTGTTCGGTCGGGCTGCCGCTGGTTTTGAAGACTACAAATATTCCAAGAGTATGGATCGTGCTGGGGCTGACGGTTTGATCTGGACAGAAGAAACGCTGGACGCTTTTTTGGAAAACCCAAAATCATTGGTCTCTAAAACAAAGATGAACTTCAAAGGTTTGAAGAAAGAAGCAGATCGGGCAAATCTATTGGCCTATCTGCGTACGTTTTCCGATGATCCTGCGAACATCCCTGAGGCGGAACCAACGGCGCATCAAACCATAGTTGCCCCCGAAATTTTGGCGATCAAAGGGGACGCTGAATATGGGGAGTATTTGTCAAACGACTGTATGACTTGTCACCAAGTCAGCGGTGGGGATGACGGTATCCCAAGTATCATTGGCTGGCCCGAAGAAGACTTCGCCGTCGCTATGCATGCTTACAAACAGAAATTACGACCACACCCTGTCATGCAGATGATGGCTGGGCGTTTGTCAAACGAAGAGATTGCGGCGCTTGCCGCATATTTTAATGGCCTCGAATAAGGGCAAAACCAGGGAGAAGTAGAATGAAACTGAATAGAAGAATGTTCTTGGGCACAGCGGCGGCAGGTGCTGCCACTTTGTCCGCACCAATGGTAATGGGCGCAGCCCATGGCAAGCCACGGGTTGTTGTAGTAGGCGGTGGTGCAGGGGGCGCTACTGCTGCGCGTTATCTCGCAAAAGACAGCAAAGGGGAGATCGACGTAACATTGATTGAACCGACACGTGCTTATTACACATGTTTCTTCTCGAACCTGTACATTGGCGGGTTCCGTGAAATGAGCTCTATTGGCCATACCTATGGAGCGTTGGCTTCTGGTGGCGTAAATGTGGTTCATGATTGGGCAACTGGTGTTGATCGTGATGCAAAGACTGTTGCCCTCGCAGGTGGCGGATCAGTTCCTTACGACAAACTGATTCTAAGTCCGGGTATCGATTTCGTTGATGGTGCCGTTGAAGGGTGGGATATCAGCGCCCAGAACGCCATGCCACATGCATACAAAGCGGGTTCACAGACCGAACTGTTGAAAGCGCAAATCATGGCGATGCCACAGGGCGGTACGTTCGCAATGGTTGCTCCACCAAACCCATACCGTTGCCCTCCTGGTCCTTATGAGCGGGTATCTATGGTTGCTCATTTGCTGAAAGCGAATAACCCAACTGCGAAGATCATCGTTGCTGATCCAAAGCCAAAATTTTCCAAGATGGCTTTGTTCCAAGAAGGTTGGGCTGACAACTATGAAGGTATGGTTGATTGGATTGGTTCTGATTTTGGTGGTGATAATGTTTCCGTTGATCCAGGTGCGATGACTGTAACAATTGACGGTGAAGTCACCAAAGTAGACGCATGTAACGTAATTCCTGGCATGAAGGCAGGTAAGATTGCGCATGATGCAGGTGTTACTGATGGCAATTGGGCTCCAGTTAATGCAGCTGATATGAGCACAAAAGCAGATGCGGATATCTATGTGTTGGGCGATTCAAGCCAGCAAGGCGATATGCCGAAGTCTGGGTTCTCTGCAAACTCGCAAGCTAAGGTTTGTGCCAATGCAGTGCGCGGTGCTTTGACTGGTTCCAAGGTGTTCCCTGCTAAGTTCTCCAACACTTGCTGGTCCCTGATTGACACTGACAATGGGGTTAAAGTTGGCGCTACGTATGAAGCAACGCCTGAGAAGATCGCTAAGGTTGATGGGTTTATCTCTAAGACTGGTGAATCTGCGGATGTGCGTAAAGCGACTTACGAAGAGTCTGTCGGTTGGTACTCAGGTATCACCTCTGACATGTTCAGCTAAGAAACACTTAGGGGCCTTTGATGCAAATCAAAGCCCCTTCGTAATTTTAGTGCTACTGTCAAGAAAAGGAGACAAGGATGCGATCTTTTACGTTGGCGGTGGCCCTGTTGCTCGGCAGTTTTTCAACTGCTCAAAGCGACGAAACTTCAACGATCTACCCATTTACAGGTACGTTCGATGACGCCACCTTCTTGGTTGAAAGCGCAATTATTGATGAGGGTTTGGTGATCGACTACGTGAGCCATACAGGCGAAATGTTAAATCGAACATCATCCGATGTTGGTAGTACAAAAAAGTTGTTCGATGCGGCAGACATATTTGTCTTTTGCTCTGCTAAGCTGTCACGCAAGGTGATGGAAGTTGATCCGAATAATATCGCATTTTGCCCCTATAGTATCTTTGTTGCGGATCAAGGCGGGAGCGTAACCGTCGGGTATCGGAACTATCCAGCAGGCCCAATGAAAGAAATTCAGGCGCTTCTGGATAAAATCGTTCAAGAGGCCATCTCGGAATAGAGTCTACTCGAATTCCATCTGTTCATAAACACGACCTGCGTTCTTCGTTGCAAGTTCTTCAAAGGTATCTAGATGGGCATAAGGTGATTGATCCACATAATATGCCTCTGCAAGATCGCCATCTTCATCTAAGTGCGCTCCGATCTTTTCTCGAAGGTATACCAAATAGTCATGGGTATATCGGCGCACCTGATCCATATTTGTCGGATGCCCGTGACCTGGGATTACATAGGTTGCGTTTAGCGGTTCGAACTCTGCGTTCCAGGTTTCGATCCAGTCTGCGGTCATCGTATGCTCGAATATCGGGAGCATTCTTTCGTGGAAGGCCATGTCTCCTGCGATGACCATGCTTTGCTCTGGTAACCAGACGATGATATCGCCCGGGCTGTGGGATGGCCCTAGATATCGAGCAATGATTTTTTTGCCGCCAAGCTCTAGCTCATAGACGTCCTCAAAGGTTTCCGTAGGAAGAACAACAGTGGTGCCATCAGCTCGTTCTTTGATGCGTGACTTCGCGCCCAACAAGGAGCGAGGGCCATATTCCTTGAACTCGTGTGCGGCGTCGGCATGAGCAACAATTTTCACGCTTTGCTCGGCCCAATATGAATTGCCGAGCATGGCATGACCTTGGCCGTTCTCATTCAAAACTAGGACAACAGGCTGATCGGTGATGGCGCTGATTTCAGAATGCATCGCCTTTGCTAACAAATACGACCCGCCGCCATTTACGACGACGACACCAGCGTCCGTTACAATAAAGCTGAGGTTGTTGTTGTGTCCTGCATTTTCGTAAGTCGAAGGAGCCGTGGCTCCTATCGCGCTGAAAACACCTGGTATGACTTCAACTGGTTTGGAATAAAGCACCGACGCTGGGTATTGGTCGGGGATATCTTCGTTGGCGTGAACGGGTAGGGCAGCCAGTGCGGCAAGGAAAATTAAGCGTTTCATTTTAATCATCCTCAACGAAGCGGTAGGCGGAACCAGATTTTTCAACACGACCAAGGCCATTGCCTTTTAGGTGGTATCCAATGATTTGCATCTTAGTCGTTGCCAATTGATCCAGCAGACCGACTCGGGTTGCAGAAGCCAGGTCTTGATCTTGATCTGATCCTGATGGCCATTCGGGTCGTTCAAAGGCGACGTGGTGATTGGCAATGGCATCACCAATGATCATCACGGATTGCGATCCTGAATTTAATTCAAATGCCATATGCCCAGGTGTGTGGCCAAAGCTCTTTCGTGCAGCAACGCCCTGTATGATTTCTTCACCATCGTTGAAGAATGTGATGTTGTCTTCGATCATGGCGAGACGCCGTTGTGCTCCAACTGCAAAAGATACTCGTGCTTCACCTATAGCGTCGACTGTATTGGGGTTCATCCAGTAGTCCCATTCAGTTTTCCCGATCATGTAGCTTGCCTCTGGGAATAGAGGGTCATCAAAGTCATCTAACAGGCCCCACAAATGGTCAGGGTGCGCATGAGTGAATACAATGTCAGTAACATCGTCAGGGCTCACACCAAGGCTTTCCAGTGAGTCTAGGAGTATCCCTGAATTGGGTGCGAAATCTGGCCCTGAACCGACATCAAACAAAACCGTCCGATCTCCTGAGCGCATCAATGTCACGTTGCATGGGGGCGTCAGTTGTTCGGGCGACTGTCCATGTTTTTCAAGAACGGGAGCGAGTTCATCTTTTGGCATTGGTTCGAAGATGAAGTTGCCAGGTAAGGTGAGTGATCCATCGCTGACAACATCGATCTTGATGGCACCGAATTCCACCGAAGCACTGGCTGTTTTCGATAGTCCAAAACCAGCTACTACAACAGCAGATGTCGAATGCTTGAGAAACCGTCGTCTGGATAAAGGCAATATTCTCTCCAAAAATATTCGTTTATTTGAATATGTTTGAGAGCGGATCATTATTCAAGGTATAATATTAGGGCGAGTATCTATTATGGGATTTACTTGTGTGAGGGCGTAGGAGTAATAGCCTCCTGCAGCGAAGCTTCGGTTCCCGCCCAATAAACTAATTAGGTCGAGGATTTTTGCATCTGCAGCAAAGTGTCGCTTTGTCCGGCAGTTTCAACTGGTCGTCGCAATTTCGAGAATGATTTTACACGCTTTCCGAAACCCGACATTCGCTGCGACGCAGAAAATCGAAACCTTGGGCTCACTGCGGACCTTCGCTGCGTTTGCACGCGAAATCAACGTCAAACTGGAGGGCGAGCGGCGGCAATGCGGGGTGGTTTCAACTGGTCGACGCAACACTTTAATCTTTGAGCAAAGATGGAGTGTGCAATATGAAGTATCGTCGTCGCATTTATTATTCAGCGTCACAACGCGCTGAGATTTGGGATCGTTGGCAACGCGGAGAGTCGATGAGTTCGATTGGTCGCGTGTTTGAGCGACAGTCGTCCTCAGTGTTTTCTGTAATATCACCGACTGGGGGCATTCGCCCGCCAAACCGTAAGCGCACCCCCTTAGGTTTGAGTCTTGCCGAACGCGAAGAAATATCGCGGGGACTAAATATCAAACAAACTTTTCGAGCAATTGCACGTCAGTTGCAGCGTGCGCCTTCTACTATCAGTCGAGAAGTGCGGCGCAACGGTGGGCGTGCCGCCTATCGCGCGACATCAGCAGATCAAGCCACATGGGACAAAGCCTTGCGCCCTAAAAAATGTAAGCTGGCTTGCCACCCATCGCTGGCACACGCAGTATCAATAAAACTGCAACGCAAGTGGTCACCAGAACAAATCGCAGGTTGGTTGAAACGTACTTATCCCAGAGAGACTGACAAACAGGTGTCACACGAAACGATATATCGAAGCCTTTATATACAGGCCCGTGGCGTGCTTAAGAAGGAACTTTTGGAACATCTTCGGGCCAAACGCACGGTACGTCGATCAAAGCATGCCAGTCTTAAACGCAATGGATTGGGACAAGTTAAAAATGCTGTTTCGATTAGCGAAAGGCCTGCATCTGTGGAAGATCGTGCCGTGCCTGGCCACTGGGAGGGAGACTTAATTGGCGGATCCAAGAACAGCTACATCGCTACATTAGTCGAGCGACAGTCGCGCTTTGTCATGCTAGCCAAAGTCGCGAACAAAGACACAGACAGCGTAATCTCGGCATTAATCAAGCAATCCAAACGGCTACCAAAAGAACTCTATAAATCCTTGACTTGGGATCGCGGAAAGGAGCTGGCAGATCATCCGCGATTGACACTAGCAACAGATGTAGATGTCTATTTTTGTGATCCACGGTCGCCTTGGCAACGCGGATCAAACGAAAATACCAACCGTTTGCTCAGACAGTATTTACCACGTG
>Ga0233426_10000343_pt1 | contig 51169 bp, 49 predicted proteins | sample SI_118_April2016_6_FD_179875 | JGI IMG/M metagenome (GOLD analysis project Ga0233426, IMG submission 179875) | Seawater microbial communities from Saanich Inlet, British Columbia, Canada - SI_118_April2016_10_MG | ecosystem: Environmental > Aquatic > Marine > Inlet | place: Canada: British... | reverse complement strand
ACAAATGGTTCTGGATGCGGTGGATCGCATGGGGCTGGAAAAAACCAGCGGTGTTTTTCGCGCGACCGATATGGGGGCTGCAGATGGGGGCACCTCGCTTGATATGTGGCGCCGTGTTTTGGCGCAAGTTCGCGCCCAAGCCCCTGATCGCCCGATTGAGATGATTTACACCGATTTGCCGCGCAATGATTTTAGCCAAGTGTTTCAGATCGTGCATGGGCTGACGGGCGAGGCGACCTATCTGGATGAGGTGAGCGGCGTGCATGTGATGGCCTCTGGCACATCTTTTCATGAGGCGATTGTGCCGGCAGGAACGCTCGATCTGGGGTTTTCGGCGACGGCGAGCCATTACATTACGGCGGTGCCCTGCAACATCGAAGATCACGTTCACATGGTTGGCGCGTCGGGCGAAACGCGGCAAGCCTATGAGGATAAGGGGGCGTCGGATTGGGACAACATGCTGGCGCAGCGCGGGGCCGAGATGAAAACGGGCGCGCGGTTGTGTCTGTTTAATTTCGGGATTGATGAGGACGGCCGCTATTTGGGCAATACGGGCGGGGTGAATATGTTTGACACTTTCGCGCTGCATTGGCGCAGTTTGCTTGATGATGGGATCATCACCGAGGCCGAATTTGCCAACACGAATTTCCCGCAAGTGTACCGCACGCAAAGCCAGTTTGTGACCCCGCTAAAGGATAAACAAAGCGCGGCTTATAAATCAGGATTGCGGCTTGAACACGTGGAGGCCCGCGTCGTGCGCTGCCCGTTTGAACAGGCGTTTAGCGAACAAGGCGGCGACCCGCGCCAGTTTGCACGCGATTACATTCCGACATTGCGCAGCTGGTCTGAGCCGACGTTTGCAAACGGATTAAGTCGGGATCGAAGTGCGGTGGACCGCGCACGGATCATTGATGCGTTTTACGGGCGTTACGAGGATATGGTTGCAGCTGATCCCGCAGGGCACGCGATGGATTACGTGCACATTTATATGGTCTGCGTGAAGGAATAGCGCCCTTGCGCGCAGCGCCTGAGCCAGTAAGTTGAATGTTGGAAACTGGGAGGTTTAACAACATGAAAACGTATAAATTAGCTGGCGTAGCATTGATTTTCGCCGTGCTTGCAGGCGCGGTTGAAGCGCGTGAATTAAAGCTGCAACTGGCAAATCCGCAGCCTGAAAATGTAAATGCTGGCTTGGCGGTTGAATACGCCTTTCCCAATGATGTGAAATCGTTGCGCGATGCCTATGTAGCGCTGGGTGTTGGTGCGGAACCTGGTAAGCCTCTGGTTGGGCTAAGTTATCTGAGTTCGGACGACGAGCCAAATGCGCTGACCTCTAGCCAAGAAACCAAGGTTGCAGGGCGCATTAACGGGTTTATCCGCTTTGATGAGCCGGGGCTTTACACGCTTGAGGTTTATTCCAACGATGGGCTGGAGTTGCGCATTGGTGGACTTGAAGTTGCCAAAGTAGACGAGAAACGTGGCTGTGATCCGATCGGCGCAGTTGATGTGCGCATTAAGGCGGCGGGGTGGTACGAACTGGAAGGATTGTATTGGCAGCGCAAAGGCGGCAGCTGTCTGATTATGGAATGGTCCAAAGACGGCGCTGAATTGGAAGAAGTGCCTGCATCGGCCTATGGGTTCAAGTAGGGTTAACGAGTGAAGGAACGGTGCGGCGCGCGGTTAGCGTGCGCATCGTTCGATAGAAACAGTCTTTAGGAAATTTCCATGTCTATTGTTCACGTTCTTGCCATTTTGACCGCCAAACCAGGCCAGCGAGATGCCGTTTTGGCGCTGTTTAATGCCAATGTTCCCGCCGTTTTGGCCGAAGGGGGCTGCATTGCCTATGAAGCGACGATTGATACGGAAAATGCGGGGCCGATGCAGACGCAATTTGGCCCAGATACCTTTGTTGTGGTTGAGAAATGGGAGAGCATGGCGGCCCTTGGTGCGCATGCGGTTTCGGATCACATGAAGGCCTATGGCGCCAGCACCAAAGGCATGCTGGCGGATCGCGTTATTCACATTTTATCGCCGAGCTAAGGCTGCGGCTATTGGCCGACGTAGTTGCTGCGGGTTAGCCCGTATTTCGCCATTTTCTCGTTCAAGGTCCGTCGTGGTAGGCTGAGTTCTTCCATGACGGATTGGATCGAGCCTTTGTGGCGGCGCATTGTGTTGTCGATCAGCATGCGCTCAAACGCTTCGACGTATTCTTTCAGGGGTTTGCCTTCAGAAATCACCTCGGGGGTGGGTTCTGTGGTGTCGTCCATCAACAGGTTGGCGATGGAATAGCTGCCGCGACGGTGTTGTAGGACAGCGCGTTCGGCCAGATTGATCAACTGGCGGATATTGCCAGGCCAGGGGGCTTGCAACAACTGCGCGGCGTCCTTGGCGGATACATCGGGGCCTTCGCAGCCGTATTCATCGGCAAAGGTTTCGACGTAGCGGTTGAACAGATTAAGGATGTCTTCACCGCGCGAGCGTAGCGGCGGCGGCGTGATGTGCATGGCCGCCAGACGGAAATACAAGTCTTGGCGGATAGTATCCTCAAGCGAGTTGTTTGGATCAGGCGCGTTCGAGATGGCGATGACGCGCAGGGGCGATGTGTCTGGGCCGCGATCATGGTCTTCCAGTGCGCCAATCAAACGGGCTTGGATCGAGGTTGGCAGGCTTTCGATATCTTCTAGGCAAAGCGTGCCACCGAGCGAGGCCTCAATCGCGGGTGTGCCGTCATCCATCGGGCCAAACAGGCGGCGGGCCAGCTCTTCCTCGGTGAAGGCTGCGCAGTTGAGGGTGATGAATTTCTTACCCTGACGGGGGCCACACGCATGCAGCGCGTGGGCGATCAGCGATTTACCCGTGCCTGTTTCACCAGACACCAAAATGTGGCCGTCTGCTTGCGCCAGATCAAGGATATCTTCGCGCAGGCGTTCCATGATCGGCGAGGAGCCCATGAGTTTGCGCAACAGCACCGTGCCATCGGACAATTCACGGCGCAGCGTGCGGTTATCAAGTGTCAGGCGACGGGTGTGAACCGCGCGTTTCGTCAGTTCCGCCATGCGTTCAGGATCAAACGGTTTTTCGAGGAAATCATAGGCACCGATGCGCATTGCTTCGACCGCCATGGCCACATCGCCGTGTCCCGTGATCATGATGACGGGCAGCTGATTGTCGATACTTTGCAACCGCTTAAGGAAGGTGATCCCATCCATCCCCGGCATTTTGATATCGGAAATAAAGATGCCGTGGAAATCGCTGTCGAGGTTCTTGAGCGCGTCTTCTGCGCTGGCAAAAGTTTGAGTGCGATAGCCAGATAGCGTGAGCCACTGCGAGATGCTTTCGCGCATGTCTTGTTCGTCATCAACGATAGCGATGGTCATTTGTTCGGGCATTTTTGAGCCTACTCTGCTGCCTGTGTCTGCATATTGTTTTGCGATTTATCACGCTCTGGCAACCAAAGTTCAAACACCGCACCCGTTGTACTGGCATTTCGAGCGATAAGCCGCCCACCGAGGTCTTTTGCGATGCCAGATGAAATCGCCAGACCAAGGCCAACACCGTCGCCAGGTTTCTTGGTGGTGTAAAACGGTTCGAACAAATCATCGAGGTTTTCGATACCCGGGCCATTGTCGCGCACCGCGAGTTTGACCATGTCACCCCCGACCAAAATGATATCAATGCGGCGGTCTTCTTGCATTTTTGTGGCATCAAGAGCGTTACGTAACAGGTTAACGATCACCTGTTCAACGCGGACTTTATCGGCCAAAACCAGAACCGGATCTGGGGGCAGGGTGGTTTGTATTTCCACCTTCATCTGGCTGAGTTGCGGCGCCATCATCGACAGGGAGGCGCTGACCGCATCGCGCATATCGACGTCGATCAGATCATCGCCGCCCTTGCGGGCATAGGATTTCAGCTGTTTGGTTATGGAGCCCATACGCTCGATCAAATCGTCAATCCGCTGGAAACTGCTCATTGCTTCGGCGGGACGACGGCGTTGCAACAGCAATTTTGCGCCCGCCAGATAGGTGCGCATGGCGGCAAGCGGCTGGTTCAGCTCGTGGCTGACAGCGGCGGACATTTCACCAAGGGCGGCGAGTTTTGAGGATTGCGCGAGGGATTGCTCGGCGACCTCCAAATCCTTTTCAACCCGTTCGCGTTCGGCGATTTCGTTTTGCAAACGCTCGTTCAGGGCGCGCAGTTCGCGGCTTTCTGCTTGGAACAGGAACGCACGGCGGATTGCGCGCCGTGACAGCACGTAAAAGCCAAGCGCGGTAAGGATCGCGATGCCCATCAGTTCGAGCGCGAGCACCGCGTTCACGCGGGTGCGCACATTTTCAAACGAGGCGAGATAGCTGAGCTGCCAGCCTTGGAAGGGGATTTTTTGGTCCAGACGAAACAGCGGTTGGCCCTGAAAATTGGCGTCTGTGATGGTTTGGTTCCACTCCCCCGTGGCCCGCCATGCGCGCTCAACCGGGGAAAGTGCGGGTTGATTGGCCAGCGCGTCTTCGATGGTTTGTTGGCGGAATTGGCGTTCGGTTGACAGGATGATGATGCCTTGGCTGTTGGTCACTGAAATGATGCTGTCGCGGTTGGACCAGCGATCAAACAGTTGTTCCAAATCCACCTCGATGAGGATAACACCGACGGTTTCTTTCTGGCTTTGCAACTTGCGTGAATAGAAAAAACCAAGCGGGCCTTCGTTCACGCCAGATGTGGTGAAAACCGTGTCAGCTGAACGTAACGCCTCGATGTAATAGGGGGTGTTGCGCAGGACTGTGCCCAGTTCGCGACGATCCGATGCGGCGACGATGCGCCCTGCGTTATCGAGCAGGACGATGGATTTCGCACCGATTTCTTCTTTGTAGGAAATCAGGCGTTGGGATGTGCCGACAAAATCGTTGGAGTTTAGCGCCGAGATTAGCGTGGTATCGCGTGACAATAGCAGCGGCACGACCGAGCTGCGTTGGAGTTCGCTGACCAAGCGGCCCGAATACAGGGTCATCTGGGCTTCGGCGTCGGTGCGGGTGGCTTGGGAAAATTGCTGGGTGAAATAGGCGTTGGAGGCCCAGATTAACAGCGCGGTAAAGCCAAGGAACAACAGGATACTGGCGCGCGCGATCCAACTGCTGCGCAGGTGCGCGTCTGGCTTGGGACTGGTCATGGGTCGCAGGATACGCTTAAGCGTGCGCGGGCTCAAGCGGAGGGCGCGTTTCAGGCAGAAACCAGCGCATTTGCGATGCCTTCAAAGAAACGCACACCGTCTGTGCCGCCGAGTTCTGGGTCATTCAGGCGTTCTGGGTGGGGCATCATGCCGAGCACGCGTTTGTTTGGCGACAGAATTCCCGCGATATCGTCCATCGCGCCGTTGGGCGTTTCAACGTATTTGAACGCGATACGATCATCGCCTGCCAGCATTTTGAGGGTCTCTGGATCGGCGGAATAGTTGCCTTCGTGATGGGCGATGGGGGTCGTGATGACCTCGCCTTTTTTATACAGCGAGGTGAAGATGGAATCGGTGGATTCTACTGTTAATTCAACGTTCTTGCAGATGTACTTCAACTGGGCGTTGCGCATGAGGACACCAGGCAGAAGGCCAGATTCAGCAAGGATTTGGAAGCCGTTGCAGAGGCCAAAGACGTAGCCGCCTTTGTTGGCGAAATCGACGACGGCGTTCATCACAGGCGAGCGGGCCGCGATAGCGCCGCAGCGTAGGTAATCGCCGAAGGAGAAACCGCCAGGGATGCCGATCACGTCGAGGCCGCTCGGCAAGTCCGCGTCTTTGTGCCAGACCATCGAAACGTTGCCTTTGCCTGCGACCTTTTCCAAAGCCACGGCCATATCACGGTCGCAGTTGGAGCCCGGAAATTGGATGACGGCGGCGCGCATCAGAGGATTTCCACGCTGTAATTTTCGATCACGGTGTTGGCGAGGAGTTTCTCGCACATCTTGTTGACGGTTTCGGTTGCCGCTGCCGCGTCTGTTTCAGCCAGATCCAGCTCGATCACCTTGCCTTGGCGCACGTCATTGACGCCATCAAAGCCAAGCGCACCGAGCGAGTGGGCAACAGCCGCCCCCTGTGGATCCAGAACACCGTTTTTGAGGGTAACGTGAACACGCGCTTTCATGAGGAGATTCCTTTGGCAGAGGGGTTATGGGCGTGGTTTAGCGGGAAGACGGGGACGGGTAAAGGGGTTAGCGGGAGGATTGGAGGCCGGCGAGGTTGGACTTGTGCTTTTTGGTTTGTGGGTGGTCAGAGCCGAGGGTGGCTTCGTCGATTTCGATGGCTTGTTTGAGGAGCGGTTCTGCTTTGTTGTATTGGCCCATGCTGTAGTAGAGAGTTGCTAGGTTATTGAGGCTGGTAGCGAATTCTGGGTGCTTTTCGCCGATTGTTTCATTGTCGATTTTGATGGCTCGTTTGAATAGAGATTCTGCATCGCTGTATCGGCCGATGTTTTCGTAGAGACTTGCAAGGTTTTTCAGGTCAATAGCGTAATCTGGATGTTTTTCGCCAATGGTTTCTTTGTCGATTCTGATGGCTTGTATGAAGAGCGATTCTGCTTCTTTGTAACGACCCATACTTTTGTAGAGGCTGGCGAGATTATTGAGGCGGGTTGCGTAATTTGGATGATTTTCACCGAATATTTCTTTTTCGATTTTGATGGCCTGTTTGTAAAGTGGTTCTGCCTTGCTGTATTGACCCAAGCTTTTGTGAAGAAGGGCTTCGTCATTGAGAGTCTTTGAATATTCTGCGCTTCGCAAACCAAATTCCAGATTGGCGATATTACGTGCTCTATTGCAAAGTCGGGAAGCCATTCTGTATTCACCAGTCCTCCATGCAAACTCATACGCTTTCGTCAACGAGTTAAAAGACGGATACAAAGTGGCAGACCTTATATATTGTTCCGCAGCATCAACCCAGCGGATTTCTTGCTCTGCAATCTCCCCACGCACGAATGCGGCATGAGCTGCGCGTTCTACGGCGAGTTGTTCGCGGATTTCGATTTCGGCGAAGATGTCGTCGGCTATGGAGAAGTCGTTTGCTTTTAAGGCTTGGCGCGCCTCCGTTTTTCGGACTTCGCTGATTTCACTGCCTTCGCAGGTGAGGGTGTCTTCGAGTTTGCGGATGGTGGCTTGGGCCTCGGCCAGCGCGGCTTCGGGATTTTGTGCGCGGCGGGTAAGTTCTTGGATTTGTTGGGTGAGGAGGGCTTTTTCTTCTTCGTGGGCGGTGATGAGTTTGGTTTCAGTTTCTGTGATTTTTTCGGCAATACGATTTTCGAATTTACCCAATGAAATTTGAAGCGGAGATGGTGCTTGATCACCGTCTGATCGTATACTTTCTATCATTTCTTCAGAAATGCTGAGTGCGTTTGCAATCTTTATGATTGTCCTTGGGTGCGGTTTTTTGATCTTACCATTCTCAAGCTCTGATATTCTTGCCCTGTTGGCTTTGTTCCCAAATGCTGTTTCGGATAACTCCGAGCTAGTCATTCCCATTCTTTCCCTTAGCAGTCTAACTAAGATTCCAAACTTTTGGCCAAAGGTTTCCATATGGTTCATTACCGTATCTGAAGCAAAAGTACGAGTGATGTTGATTAAGATTATTTACGCATCTTTTCGGAAATAACTCTTATCGCTTCACCAATCGCCATTACAACAATACCAGATGCGGTTCCGATAAGGAAGTTCAACGCAATAGGGTCCATTTTGATTTCTCCATATTTCAAGTTTCGTAATGAATGTAATGAATTGTTCAACATAAATCTGCGCTAAAATGCCAACTTTATTGTAAATGATTGAAATCAAGAGGGATTTATCTAATTTGACGCTGTGATGTGCGCTAGACCTGTTTGAGTCATGCCCGACCTTGGGAGGCGATGAGTTTGGTTTCATGGTCTGTAAAACATTTAAAGCCGCATCTTTATGATGCGGCTTCGGAATATACCCTCCCGTGGGGGAGGTCGGGCATGGCGCATTCGCGCCTTGGTGCGGGCTGAAGCCCGCCCTACGTTATTCTACGAGCTTTGGGCCTTCGGTCACGTTATTCGTTGGCATCAGGCCAAAGCGTTTGGCGACTTCGGTGTAGGCGTCTGCTAGGCTGCCGAGGTCGCGGCGGAAGACGTCTTTGTCGAGTTTCTCGCCTGTTTTGCTGTCCCAAAGGCGGCAGCTGTCGGGGCTGATCTCATCGGCTACGATGAGGCGTTGGTAGTCGCCCTCATACTGGCGGCCGATCTCGATTTTGAAATCGACGAGTTTGATGCCGACGCCGTACATCAGGCCTGACATGTAGTCGTTTACGCGCAGGGCGATGGCGATCATGTCGTCTAGGTCTTGCTGGCTGGCCCAGTTGAACGCGAGGATGTGTTCCTCAGATACTAGCGGATCGCCAAGGCTGTCGTCTTTGTAGCAAAACTCAACGATGGGGCGGGGCAGCGGTGTGCCTTCTTCCATGCCGAGCATTTTGCACAGGGAACCCGCTGCGACGTTGCGCACGATGACCTCTAGCGGGATAATCTCGACCTTGTGGCAAAGCTGTTCGCGCATGTTGAGGCGTTTGATGAAATGGTTCGGGATGCCAAGCTGGGTGAGGCCGAGCATGAAATATTCGGACAGGCGGTTGTTGAGCGCGCCCTTGCCCTCGATCGTGTCTTTTTTCTGCGCATTGAACGCGGTCGCATCGTCTTTGAAGTATTGCACGATCGTTCCAGGCTCAGGGCCTTCGTACAAGATTTTTGCTTTGCCTTCGTAGATTTTGGTGCGACGGGCCATGCGAGGATTCCAATCTGAGGGGGCCTATAAAGCGTGTTCTATAGGGGTTGTCGCGAAAAGCGGCAAGGGTTTGTGTAATGTTGACTTGTTTGTCGCAATTTTGGGGCCATATATAGGATGTAAACAGTAAGAGGAGGCAGTGATATGTCTGGATTTGATGATCGCGCGGACGCATTTGAAAAGAAGTTCGCCCATGATGCAGATTTGCAGTTCAAGGTCGGTGCACGGCGCAACAAGTTGTTGGGTCTGTGGGCGGCTGGTTTGATGGGCAAAAGCGCAGATGAAGCGGATGCTTATGCAAAAGAAGTTGTGAAAGCAGATTTTGAAGAAGCGGGCGATGAAGATGTGTATCGCAAGGTTTCTGCTGATTTGGATGGTAAAGCCGATGAGGCGACGATCCGTGCGCAGATGACCGTTTTGATGGCAGAGGCCAAAACGCAAGTGATGAGTGATATTTAAAACGCCACGGAATTAGGTGTGATTGAAAAAGGGCCCTGGAAAAATCCGAGGCCCTTAAAAACTAAAAGTCGATATAAGCGACACAACACGCCAGCCACTGAAGCTAATTCCTCGAGAGCCAGTCTCCTGACCCCCAACACCGACTGAAAATAAGTCTGCTTGAAAAGGTATAACCCTTGATAGGCGGAATTCTGCTGGCAAACTGTGACGATTGTCACTGTTTTGCAAGAAAAGTTTACCTTTCGGAAACTAATTAGAATTTGGCACTAAAAAACGCGCCTATGCATACTTAAAGCAGCAACGCGAAAGCCTGCTCTGGCTGTGGTGATGGCTGGAAACGGTTTTAGCCCTGAAACATTCAGCCTCCCGCCCAAAATCGTTTTCTTGTATAGATTTCAGTTTTGGGCGGGAGGCTTTAAGGCGCGTTTTTGGTATTTCAGACGGTGGCGTTTAGCTGTCGCCAAAAACCCGCGTGAAAATCGTATCGACGTGTTTGGTGTGGTAGGCCATGTCAAATTTTTCGTTGATTTCTTCGACGGACAGGGCTTTGCAAACTTCTTCATCGGCAAGTAGCTCTTCGCGGAAGTCTGTGCGAAACTCCCATACTTTCAAGGCGTTGCGTTGCACCATTGAATAGGCGTCTTCGCGCGATACGCCTGCTTGGGTCAGCGCCAGCAGAACGCGTTGCGACATCACGAGGCCTGGGAATTTGTTCATGTTGTCGAGCATGTTGTCTGGGTAGATCAGCATTTTGTCGATCACGCCCGTCAGGCGGTGCAGTGCGAAATCAAGCGTGATTGTGCTGTCTGGGCCGATGGCGCGCTCCACGGAGGAGTGCGAAATATCGCGTTCGTGCCACAGGGTTACGTTTTCCATCGCGGGAATCACGGCCATACGCACGGTGCGGGCCAAGCCTGTGAGGTTTTCCGTCAGGACAGGGTTTTTCTTGTGCGGCATCGCAGAGGAGCCTTTTTGACCTGCGGAGAAGAATTCAGCGCCTTCCAAAACTTCGGTGCGCTGCATGTGGCGGACTTCGGTGGCGACGTTTTCGATGCTGCTGGCCACAACGCCTAGGGCGGCAAAGAATGCTGCGTGACGGTCGCGCGGGATGACTTGCGTGCTGATCGGTTCGGGCGACAGGTTCAGCTGGGCGCAAACATATTCTTCAATGGCGGGGTCGATGTTGGCAAAGGTGCCAACCGCGCCAGAAATTGCGCCAGTGGAGATTTCTTCGCGTGCGGTTTTAAGGCGACGCAAGTTGCGATCCATTTCCGCGTAGAACCGTGCAAAAGTCAGGCCCATGGTTGTGGGTTCGGCGTGAATGCCGTGGGAGCGGCCAACGCGCACGGTGTCTTTGTGTTCGATCGCGCGGCGTTTTAGGGCGGCGAGCAGCAGATCCATGTCGGCGATCAGGATGTCCGCGGCGCGCACCAGCTGGACGTTGAAACAGGTGTCGAGCACGTCAGAACTTGTCATGCCTTGGTGCACGAAGCGAGCCTCGTCTGAGCCTACGTGCTCGGCGAGGTGGGTCAGAAAGGCGATGACGTCGTGTTTGGTGACGGCTTCGATTTCGTCGATGCGGGCCACGTCAAATTCTACGTCTTTGGCTTTCCAGACGGCATCTGCGTTTTCGCGCGGGATCACACCGATGTTTGCCATGGCTTCACAGGCGTGGGCTTCGATTTCGTACCAGATTTTGAATTTCGTCTCGGGGGACCAGATTTTAACCATCTCGGGGCGGGAGTAACGTGGGATCATCTGGTGGCATCCTTTTGTGACGGAAAATTGAGTGTACGGGCGTATGAGGCGGGGTTTAGACTGAAGGGTGAAAAGCTACAAGGTTCAGAGGTGTCGCATGCGGGGATTGATGGTGGGTTTGGTGTTGCTGGCAGGGCCAGTGAGCGCCGATGACGAGGTTTGGACCAAACTGACGAGCGAGGCCGAGGTTTTGGCGGCATTGGATGATCGGTATCTGAAATATGGGGCGGCACAGCAGTGGTTCTATGTTTCTGGCAAAACGCTGTATGACAGTGGGCGGCCCAGTTGGGGCAATTGGCGCTCACAAGGCGGGCAATATTGTTCGGAATGGCCGCCTGTGAACAATTGGACCTGTTATGACCTGTATTTGAACGGGGATGGGACAAAGCTGCGGTTTCAAGGCTATGGTAGCGATATTACCGATGGAACTTATGGGCCGTATAAAAAATGATATCTGTTGAATTGATCCTGCTGGGCGTGGTCGCAAGCATTGTTTTATGGGCGCTTGGCGCGGCAAGGTTGAGCCGCACGTTGATCACGATGCCGATGATTTTCACGGCTGTTGGTTTTGCGATCACCTATCCCGTGGGAATGCTGGCGGATGAGCATGCGCTGAATGAAATTGCGCGCCTTGTGGCCGAGGTGACGCTGATTATTGTGCTGTTTGCGGATGCAAGCCATGTGCGGTTTCGCGAATTGACCAAAGGGTTTGTGCTGCCGTTGCGGATGCTGGTGCTGGGGATGCCGCTGACCATTTTGTGTGGCACGTTGGCGGTTTATTTCATCACGCCCGGTGGCAGTTGGGCGGTGGCATTGCTGACGGCGGCGATATTGACGCCGACGGATGCGGCCCTTGGGGCGAGCGTGGTGGGATCGAAAGATATTTCTGCGCGCCTGACCCAAACGATTAACGTGGAAAGCGGGCTGAACGATGGTTTGGCGCTGCCGTTTGTGTTGTTTGGCGCGACGGCGGCTGGGATGGTTGCGCAGGGGGCTGGATCAAGCAGTTTTGTTCAAGATGCGGTGTTGCAGGTGGTTTTGGGGCCGCTTGCCGGGATCGCCGTTGGGGGCGGGATTGCATGGGTGATGAACCGCGCGAATGATTACAACTGGGCCAATGAAAGCAGCGAGGCGATTGTGTTTCTGGCCAGCGCGTTTGCGGCGTATTTGGCGGCTGTGGCGATTGGCGGCAACGGGTTTATCGCGGCCTTTGTGGCAGGGATGGTGTTTGGCAATGTCTACAAACACGACCTGCATTTCATCGGCGAGTTTATGGAAAGCACGGGGCAGTTGGTGACGATCACGGCGTTTTTGATCTTTGGTGCGGTGCTGCTGCCCACAGGGCTGGAGCACGTGAGCATCATTCCGATGATCATCGCGGTGCTGTTTCTGACGCTGGTGCGTTTGGTGCCGATCTTGATTTCGCTGATCGGGACGGATTTAGATTTCAAGGAACGCTTGTTTCTGGGTTGGTTTGGGCCGCGCGGGCTGGCGTCTGTTTTGTTTGCGCTGATTGTGGTGGATGAATACGACATCCCGTTTGAAGCGGAGTTACAGGCCTGTGTGGTGATGACGGTGTTCGCGTCGGTTATTTTGCACGGGATGAGCGCCGCCCCATTGGCGCGGTATTTTGGCAAACGGGGCTAGCGGTGCGCTTATCTTTGGCTGATTATACGCCCGTCAAAAGCACGTAGGCGATGTAAAGGCTGGGGAATGTTCCGAGCACAAATGCTGGTACGCGGATGAAGGAAATGCCTGTGTAATACAGCAGGGCGAATGCGGTGCGCCCAAGTACGATCAGCAATGCGGCGAGTTCAACGCCCGCGCCTGTAAGGCCAGTAAATGCGCCTGCTGCAAGGATCGGGATAATGTAAGCCGTGGACTGCACTTGGTTTTCATAGGCCCGTTGAACCCGCAGCCCGAGGGGGGATTTTTCAATTGCGGGGCGATTTGACGAAAACCCGTAGGCAAATCCTTGGGTCACGTAGGTGAACATGATTTCAAAGCCGACCATCATAAGTGTGAGAAGGCCCATGAGGGTGATTGCGGTGATGAATGACATGACTGATCCTGTTGTTTTGTTGCGTGGCGTTGTAAGTTCGTGGAAAGAGGGTATTCTATCCACATGGAGTGAATACAAAACTATCCAACTGGATAGAATTGTCAAGACCAGAGGAAACTGATGGCGCGCGCGCGAAAAATTGATCCTGAAATGGCCGTTCCTGCGGCGATGGCGTTGTTCTGGCAGCATGGCTATGGCGGGCTGGGGACACGCCAGTTGGAAGAGGAAACCGGTATCACGCGGTTCAGCTTGCAAACCTCCTATGGTGGCAAGATGGCCTTGTTTTTAAAGGCTTTGGATGGATACCTTGAGGCGTTCACGGCGCACGGCGTGCCCGATATGCGCGACGGGGAGTTGGACACGATCGCGAAGTGGTTTGATGCACGAACTGCGCCTGTGATGTTTCCCGAGGTCGCGTGTTTTGGGTGTTTGATGCTGAATTCGATTATCGAGTTTAGCGGGAATAACGCAGATGTGAACACACGGGCCGAGCGGTTTTACGACATGGTGCGCGGTGGATTTTGTGGCGCGCTAACGGCGGCGCAGCAAAAGGGCAACTTGCCCTCAGATTTTGATGTAACGGCCCACGCCGAGATTTGTTTGGGGGTCGCGATTTCGCAAAATGTGATTATTCGCTCCGCTGCTGACAACAAAGCGGGCGCGCGCATGGCTGCTGGAATGGGCGCGGTTGTTCGGGGTTGGGGGCGCTAGCGGCCCTCTGGTCCGTCGTAGTGGCGTTCAACTTTGGCGACGCGTAGCGTGTAGTGTTCGTACCATTTCTGTTTACCCATGTTTTGCGCGTACAGATGCTCGGATACTTGTTTCCAGCCCATCAACGCGGCCTCATCGGCCCAGTAGCTGACGGTGATGCCAAGGCCTTCGCCGTCGCGGGTGGATTCTACGCCGACGTAGCCAGGTTGTTGTGCGGCCAGTTCAACCATTTTGGCCGACATTTGGCCGTAGCCCGTCGTGTCATCGCTCAGTTGAGCGGTGAAGATCACCGCGTAATAGGGCAGATCAGCGGGAAGGGGCGCGAACCGGCTCATGCGCAGATGACCCGCAGGATTGTGCCGTCTTTGCTCATCACAATGTTCAGGCGGTTTTCGTTGTGATCCAGCGTCACGGCCGTGTCTGGGAACATGTAACGCACGGCGGAGGTTTTAAATTTCGATTTGTCGATTGCAGATCGTTTTTGCCCGACAAGCCCTTGGAGTTCATTTGCATTGCAAACATCGGGAACTGCAGGAGCAGTGGGTTTTGCAGGTGTCGGGTCTGTTGGTTCACAGGCAACGCAGGCGAGGAGCGCGAAAGCGGGTAAAAAATGTTTCATGGCTAAATTGGTAAGTGTCTGTGGCGCGGTTTGCAACCCGCCAAAGTGAGACAGCCGCGCGGGTGAGGCACGGCTGTCTGCAAGCTGATGATTGCGCGTTTATTCCGCAGCGATTTTGATAACCGGTTCCATCTGATCGAGCCATTCTTGCGCCAAGTGGCATTTGATCTGCTGGGTGCCAGCAAGATCACGCATCGGCGGCACTTCGGTGTCGCACAGGTTGTTTGGCACGTTTGATTTGTGCAAACAGCGGGTTTGGAACGGGCAGCCTGACGGCGGGTTCATCGCGGACGGGATGTCGCCTTCTAGCACGATCCGCTTTTTCACAATGCTGGTGTCTGCGATTGGAACGGCCGACAACAACGCCTCGGTGTAGGGGTGATAGGGCGGCGAGAAAACTTCCTCTGTTGTGCCCATTTCAACCACATGGCCGAGGTACATCACCATAACGCGATCCGACAGATAGCGAACAATCGACAGATCGTGGGAGATGAACAGCAGCGTTGTTTTTTCATTGCGCTGAATTTCCATCAGAAGATCGGTCACGGCGGCCTGAACGGACACGTCGAGCGCGGAAACGGGTTCATCCGCCACAACGATCTGCGCATTGCCTGCAAAGGCGCGCGCGATGCCGACACGCTGTTTTTGCCCACCAGAAAGCTGGCGCGGCATGCGATCCGCAAAGGCACGCGGCAGTTTCACAAGATCGAGGAGTTCGAGCATGCGGTGACGCCGTTCAGCAGCTGTTTCACCCACCTTAAAGATTTCCAAGGCGCGGATGATTTGGGTGCCGACCGTCATGGACGGGTTCAGCGTATCAAACGGGTTTTGAAAGACCATCTGGATCGAGGAGACGGTTTTTGTGCCCCGCTCGTTGATTGGGATGTCTTGGATTTCGTGGGTGTTGAGTTCCACGGTGCCGTCGGTTGCGACCTCTAGCCCCATCAGAACCTTGGCTAGGGTAGATTTACCACAACCAGATTCCCCAACAATCGCGAGAGTTTCGCTTTCGCGAGCTTCAAAGCTGATGGTTTCATTGGCCTTGACCACCCGCACATCACCGCCGCCAAACAGCGCGTTTGCCGCGACTTCGTAGTATTTTTTGAGGTTGTCGACCTTAAGCACAACTTTGCCGGGTTTGGTTTTTTTGGTGTTGTCACCGCCCGCCACTTTGGCGTTCCAGTCGATTTCTGCAATGCGTAGACACCGGCTTTCGTGGCGATCTCGCCCGCCCCCTGTGACGTCCTCCATCGGAATGACGCCTGAATTACAGCGCCCTTCTGCGAAATAATCGCAGCGCGGGCCAAAATTACATCCCTGTGGACGTTCGTGGGGCAGCGGGAAGTTGCCCGGAATTGCCACCAGCGGGCTGTCGTTTTTATCGGCACCTGGCAGAGGGATCGAACGGAACAGAGCCTGTGTGTAGGGGTGCTGCATTTTGTCGAACACATCCGCAATGGAACCTGTTTCAACCGCTTCACCTGAATACATCACGCAAAGACGATCACAGGTATCTAGGATCAGACCGAGGTTGTGGGAGATGAACAGCATCGAGGTGCCGTATTTTTCGCCCAAGCCTTTGACCATATCAACGATGCCTGCCTCAACCGTCACATCAAGCGCGGTTGTTGGTTCGTCGAGGATCAGCAGGGAGGGTTTAGACATCAGCGCCATCGCGATCACGATGCGCTGTTGCTGCCCACCTGAGAGTTGGTGCGGATAGCTATCCAAGATGCGCTTGGGATCGGGCATTTTCACGTCCGTCACCACATCAAGCGCCAGTTGATAGGCTGCCTCCTTGGAAGCACCCTCGTGGATCATCGGCACTTCCATCAATTGTAGGCCGATTTTCATGGCAGGATTGAGGGAGGCCATGGGCTCTTGATAGATCATCGCGATTTCAGAACCGCGCAAGGCGCGCAATTCATCAGCCGAATAGGTTGCAAGGTCGCGACCTTTGAATTTGATCGTGCCCCCAACAATTGATCCGTTTACGCCCAAATCCTGCATAACGCCAAGCGCCACTGTGGATTTACCGCAACCAGATTCACCCACCAAGCCGACGGCTTCGCCTGGCATAACGGTTGTGGTGAAATCCATCACGGCAGGGATTTCGCCCGCGCGGGTGAAGAAAGAAATCGAGAGGTTTTCGATTTCAAGGATTGGTCCATCGTAGTCCAATTTTGTCATCATATCTCTCCTTAGTCTTTCAGGGATTCTTCGCGCAGGCCATCGGCCAGCAGGTTCAAGCCAAGCACCAGTGACAACAGCGAGAACGCCGGTGTCAGGGCAGGGTGGAGGTAGACGGACAGCAGCTTACGCCCTGTGTTAATCGTCGTGCCCCAATCCGGGCTTTCAGGTGGGAGGCCAAGGCCGAAGAAACCCAAAGTACCAAGAAGGATCGTGGCGTAACCAATGCGTAGACAGAAATCCACGATCAGCGGGCCACGCACGTTTGGCAAGATTTCCCAAAGCATGATGTACCAAGCGCTTTCGCCGCGTGTTTGCGCCGCAGACACATAGTCGCGTGATTTCACGTCCATCGTTAGGCCGCGCATAATACGGAAAATGGTGGGGGAGTTCACAAACACCACAGAGACAAACACCACAAGCACGCCGCCCGGTATGTTGAACAGATCGAGTGAGGCTGGCCAAAAATCAACGAATGTGCCGCGTCCTTGCTCTGAGATCAGAGAGAAGTAGAGCAGGCCACCCACACCCAGAACACCAACGATAAGCGGTGTGCGGATGTGTGGCAAAACGTGATAGCGCGAGTTCAGCAGCACGGTGAGGAACACCAGTGGGAAGATGAAGAACACGGCTGCCATATACGCGGGAATACCCGTTGCGACAATTTCCGGTGTAACCAGCAGGTAGAACAGCAAGATCACAGGGAAGGCGAGGATGAGGTTGGCCAAGAAGGACAAGATCGTATCCAAGCGACCACCGAAGTATCCCGCTGGCAGGCCGAGCGTGATACCGACCACATAGCCAAACAACGTGGCAAGCGGGGCGATGGCAAGAACAACGGCCGAGCCATAAACCGCCTGAGAGAACACATCGCGTGCCAGTGTGTCTCCACCAAGCAGGTAATAGGCGTATTGGCCTTCCTCGGGTGCGCGCAGTGCAGTGCCCGGTACTTTGTTTTTCATACCAGAGACTTGGACCAGCGGGTCATGTGTCGCGATCAGATCGAACACACCTGCATAAAGTGCGGTGAACACCCAAAAGGTGACCAGCGCAAAGCCGATCATGCCCACGGTGGAATCAAAGATACGACCATAGAGGCCAAGGTTACGTTTGAAGGTGATGGACAGACCAAAGGTCAGCGCCATCGTGATCCAAACAGGAAGGAATTGGGTGAAGATGCGACCCAAAATTTCAAGAGTTGTTAGCGGTTCCATGTCTGATCCCCCTTAAGAAATACGGATGCGAGGGTTCAAGTAGACATAGCCGATATCAGATATCAGTTGGGTCAACAGAACGATCACAACGGAAATGACAGAGACACCTAAAAGCACATCAATGTCGTTGTTACTTGCGGATTGAACAAGGAGCCAGCCAAAGCCTTTGTAGTTAAACAAAGTCTCGGTTATGACCACGCCCGTCAGCAAGTAGGGGATTTGCAGAATGATAACCGTGAAAGGGGCAATCAGCGCATTTCGCAATGCGTGTTTCATCACGATGTTTTTGAATGACACCCCCTTTAGGCGCGCCGTTCGAATGTATTGCGCCGTCATCACCTCGGTCATAGAGGCCCGTGTCATGCGGGCGATATAGCCGATGGAAAACAGTGCGATTGTTAGGACAGGAAGGAGGAAGTTTTCAAGACTTGCATCATTCATTGCCGAGGTCGCGGATCCTTTGAGCCATTTGAGGTTCACAGCCGAGGAGGCGAAAATTGCGATTAGGACAACACCAGAAACGTATTCAGGCGTTGCCGAGGTGACAATCGAGAAGGTGGATAAGGTACGATCGGTTTTCGATCCCTCGCGCATCCCTGCAAGCACGCCGATCAACAGCGCGGTTGGAATAGTAAGGATCAAAGCCCACATCATGAGGAACCCCGTCAGAGTGAGGCCGCGCCACATAATAACGCCTGCATCCTCTTTTGCGCGGGTTGAAAAGCCCCATTTCCCTTGCAAAACGCCACAAAACTTAGGCGCATCTGCAACAGGTGTGCCACCTGTGGCGCACCGCGCGCGCGTCGTACCATCAGCGCCGTCAATGACATATCCAGGAACCACCCCGAGCCATTCGCCGTATTTTACCAACATTGGCCGTGTGTAACCGCGACTGGTAAGCCACGAGGAAACGTCTCTGTCCGACATGCGGAAGTTGCCCTGCGTCTTGGCCAGCTTTTCGAGGTTTGGATACAGGTTTGTCAGAAAGAAAACGACAAATGTGAGGCATAATGCTGTGAGCAGCATCACGCCGAGGCGGCGAAGAAGAAATAGTCCCATGGGGTTCCCGTTGTTTTGCGACAGACCTATTAGGCGATCTGTTCATTTTGCAGCGAGTTTGCCAGCAGCGGCAAATGCCTAGAGTTTAGACAAAAAGGGCCGCACCTGATGGTGCGGCCCTTTTTTTATTCGTTAATTAGGCTTTCCATGCCCATTTATAAACCTGTGGCAGATACGCGATGTGCATATCAATGCCAACCATGTCTGGTTTATGGTGGCGCGTCACTGTGCGCCAATATGGCTGAATGGTAACGCCTTCTTCGATCATGATGCCCTGAATTTTGGTCATCACTGCACGACGTTTGTCCGCATCAGCGATAGAGTTCGCTTCTGAGAGCAGGCTGTCAAATTCAGCGTTTGCAAAACCAGATTCGTTCCATGCTTCACCAGAGCGGTAAGCCAAAGCCAAAACCTGTGTGCCAAGTGGGCGGTGGTTCCAGTTTGTGGAGGAGAACGGGTATTTTACCCAGTCATTCCAGAAGGTTGAGCCAGGCAGAACGGTCCGCTTAACTTTCATGCCAGCGGCGCGCATTTGTGCAGCCACGGAGTCAGTTGTCGCTTTGCGCCAGTCATCATCGATGGAGTGCAGCTCGTGCTCGTAATCCAACATGCCCGCTTCTTCGGCCAATGCTTTTGCTTTAGCAGGGTCGTATGGCAGACGTGTTACGTTTGGATCATGCTCTGGGTGGACAGGGCCAACGTGGCAGTTGTCCGCAGGGATGCCCTGACCGTTCACACCAAGTTCAAGAACAACAGCGTTGTCTACAGCCATCGCGATGGCCTGACGCATGCGTTTGTCTTTGTAGGCTTCGTGTGTTTGGTTCGGGCGTACAACAACTGTCGCGCCAGAAACAACATCGGACTGTGTCAGGCCGAGACCTGTCATGATGTCGATGAACTCGCCAACAGACTCCCAGTTTGCATCGATTTCGTCAGCGTCGAATGCCGCAACAAATGCAGCTGCATCTGTGCCGTAGTCAACGAATTCGATCCGGTCAGCGTAACCGCCTTTGCCAGCAGCATAACCCCACCATTCAAAACCTTCGTTGCGTTTGATCGCAGCTTTCACGCCAACTTCCAAACCATCTGGAAGCATGTAGCCTGTACCAACGGCGGTACCGAGCATGTCTTCTGGGTTGTGAGAGGAGTGAACGATCGCGGCTGGGTAATCAGCCATGCCTGGGATGATAGTGATATCCGGTGCTGGCAATTTCAGCTTCACTGTGTGGCTGTCCACAACTGTGATTGCGCCGTCGAGTGCGGTGTTTGTTTCTGGGTTAATCATCGCTGCCATACGGCCCGCCATGGAGTTACCTTCAACGTCTTTTTCACACCAGCCTGTGATGTTGCGTGCAACATCTTCGGCAGTGAAATCGTCGCCATTGTTCCACTTTACGCCTTTACGAACGTGCAGAGTATATTCTGTCGCGTCCTCGTTGGCTTCCCATGACTCCAGCAACATTGGCTCAAACGAACCATCGGAGTTGTATTCGACGAGATACTCCAGCCAACCCGCTGTGAATGTCGCGATTTGTGTCCAGTCGTAGGTGCGCGGATCTTTGAGTGAGCGCACTTCCATTTGCATACGGATCGTGCCGCCCATTTTGGCGTGCGCTGCTGCGTCTGCTTTGGTCGCGCCGATAAGCGCGTAAGCAGCAGTAGATGTTAGGCCCAGTGCCGTTGTGCGTGCCAAAAACTCGCGGCGGGACAATTCACCCGATGCGTGTTCCTTGGCGTACATTTCTGCCGCTGGATGCGTGTTGGTTGGTGTCGTGGTCATACTTTTCTCCCTGAAAGACCAAAAATCGTATTCAGATGAACATAGCGCGGTCTGGCTTGCAACCCCTTGGGCCAGAGCGGCCCATTGTGTTCACTGGCACATTTTTATGGTTTGGATGATTTGTTCACCCGTTTTTCTGTGCCTTACTAGAAGGCGTTGGATGCGCTGACATTGGCTGAACGTTAGCGACATATACTGTCGTTTTTGCGACAGGTTGTATATTAAGAAGTCGGGTTTAGGTGAGTTGAGTTCACGTAAACGTCAGAATATTGCGGCACTGCAGGGGACAAAAACGACGAAAAACCAATAGGTTTCGCGTCACTTTTGAACCGTTTGGCGAAATTCTTTGGGCGTTTGGCCCTGTTTGGCCGAAAACAAACGGGTGAAATACGCAGCCGAGGAAAACCCGAGGTGGCTGCTGATTTCGAGGATTTTATGGTCCGTGTTGGACAGCATCATGCGGGCCTCGGCAAGCACACGTTCTTGGATCAAACGAGACGCGGATTTGCCGTTCACCTGTTGGCAAACACGGGTCAGATGCGTGGGGGTCACGCCCAGTTCCTTGGCGTATTCCGCGAGCGTACGCCCCGTGCGATATTCCTTTTCGAGAATATTCACAAAGCTCTCCATCAGGCGCTGGGCGGCCGATGTTTTGGGTTCTTTGAAATGTTTATGCGCCATGCGCGCGACGTTGATCGCCAGCAAACCAACAAGGTATTCTACCGACAGATTGCGCCCGATGCTGGTGGTGTTAAACTCTGCAAACACCCGATCAAAGCGCAGCGCGATCTGTTTTTGATCCATCAAATTCAGGATCGGCAAGAACACATTTTGCGTCGGCAGGGCGATGGGCACATCAGGATCGAGCGTGACCACAACGCCAAACACGTTTGACGACAATTCAAGCTGGTGTGGCACGTCGTGGGGGATGAAAATGACGGTGTTTGGCCCAAAAGAACGGGTGACACCGTTGATCATGCAACGCCCGTTGCCTTTGGACACCCAGAAGAATTTGTTCAATCCGTTACAGCTGTCGAGGCGCAGTTCAGGATGGCTGGAGCGCAGGGTCCCCGCCAAGGAGCCGACATAGACCCGTTGTTCGGAATCTGGGATCAACGAAGGGGTCAACGGCTCGATTGCATCATCCATTTGGGTTTCCTTATGCGCAGCGCAGAGTGAAAGGTCTTTGGCAGTAAGCGCCTACTAAAGATCAAATTGGCGGCGTTTTCAAGAAAAGGTTGAGGCTATTTTAAGAAGGTCGCGTTCTGAGACGTCTTTTGCGGGGTCGATTTGTTGCCAATTTGCCATTTTTGAGCGGAACCACGTGCGCTGGCGTTTGGCGTATTGGCGGGTTTGGGCCTTGGCGTTGGTGATGGCGGTATCGAGGTCTAACTCGTTGTTAAGATAGGCGACCAATTCGCGAGCGCCGATGGCTTGGGCTGAGGGGAGCGTCGCATCCCAGCCGTCTGTGATGTAATTGCGGACTTCATCGAGTGCGCCGTGATCCATCATTAAATCAAAGCGGCGTTCAATGCGTTCGGCGAGCCAGTCGCGATCTGAGTTGAGCACGATTTTGGCGCAGGTTGCTGGATCAACAAGCGGTGGCGGTGTTTCGGCGTGCCAAGTGCTGAGGCCCTTGCCAGTGGCGCGCAACACCTCCCAAGCGCGTTGCAGACGGGCGGGGTTGTTTTGATCGAGCGTGGCAAGGGTTTCTGGATCGTCGGTTTGAAGGTCGGTTATAAAGCCGTCTTTGCCGATGTTGAGGCGAATGTCATCGCCTTGTGCGCGGATATCGGCGGGGATTTCAGGGATCGCGGCCAAGCCTTTGGTTAGTGCGGTGAAGTAAAGGCCCGTGCCGCCGATGATGATGGGGCGTTTATCGGTAGTTCGCAAAACTGATTGTACGTCGCGCAACCAGTGACCTGCCGAATAGGGCGTGTGTTTGCCTATGTGCGCATACAGATGATGTGGCGCTTGGGCCTGTTCCTCGCTGTCAGGGCAGGCGGACAGCACAGACCAGCAATCATACACTTGCAGGGCATCCGCGTTGATAATACAGCCGTCAAATTGGTGTGCCAACCGCAAAGCCAGTGCAGATTTGCCCGACGCGGTGGGGCCAGCAATTAGGATTGGTGAAGTGTTTTGTGTCATTTGGTCTGTGATTATCTGCTGCGGGAGGGTTTGTTAAGGGCAAGCGGCGTAATTTGCCATTGAAACGGAGCGGGATTTCCGACAGTTTGCCGCGAAGCAATCATTTTAAGGAATCGCGCATGTCCACTGACGGCCAAGACGCTTTGAAACCGGCCTATAAGCGGGTCATGTTGAAGATTTCTGGCGAAGCGTTGATGGGCGATCAAGGGTTCGGATTACATCCCCCCACTGTCGAGCGCATTGCGGCTGAAATCAAAACAGTACACGATTTGGGTGTTGAGATTTGCCTCGTTATTGGCGGCGGCAACATCTTTCGCGGCTTGCAAGGCAGCGCGCAGGGCATGGAACGCACCACTGCGGATTACATGGGGATGCTGGCCACAGTGATGAACGCGCTGGCGATGCAGGGTGCGCTGGAAAGCCTGAAAATCCACACGCGGGTTATTTCTGCCATTCCGATGGATCAAGTATGTGAGCCCTATATTCGCCGTCGTGCGGTGCGCGACCTAGAAAAGAAACGGGTGTGTATTTTTGCGGCGGGTACGGGCAATCCGTATTTCACCACCGATACTGCGGCGACGTTGCGCGCCAATGAGATGTCTTGCGAGGCGATCTTTAAAGGCACGCAGGTTGACGGAATTTACGACAAAGACCCGAACGCCCACGATGACGCGGTGCGCTATGATACGGTGTCCTACGACGAAGTGTTGCAGAAGAATTTGAAGGTTATGGATGCCAGTGCGATCGCCTTGGCCCGTGACAATAACAAACCGATTGTTGTGTTTTCCCTAGACGAGCCAGGCGGCTTTGCAGGAATTTTGCGCGGCGAGGGGACTTATACTAAGGTAGGGTAAACCCTATTTAGGAATAACTGAGGGTGGGAAACCTGCCCCGAGGGAGTTGAGAACATGGCTGACGATTTAGAAATTGATGTAGATGATCTGCAACGTCGTATGGACGGCGCGCTGGCGTCTTTGCGAACTGATTTTGCGTCTTTGCGCACGGGCCGCGCCTCTGCGTCCATTTTGGACACGGTTATGGTGGATGCTTACGGCAGCAAAATGCCGTTGAACCAATGTGGCACGGTAAACGTGCCAGAGCCGCGCATGATTACCGTCACGGTGTGGGACAAAGATTTGATCGGCGCTGTGGACAAAGCGATCCGCAATTCTGGGCTTGGGATCAATCCTGTGGGGGATGGCATGACCATTCGCCTGCCTATTCCCGAACTGAACGAAGAACGCCGCCAAGATCTTGCGAAAGTGGCTGGTGGCTATGCTGAAAATGCGCGTGTTGCGGTGCGCAATGTGCGCAGAGACGGCATGGACCAGATTAAAAAGGCGAAAGCCGCTGGGATGGGCGAAGACGATCAGAAAATCTGGTCTGATGAAATTCAAACCATGACAGACGCTGCAATCGCAAATGTTGATAAGTCGGTAGAGGCAAAGCAAGAAGAAATCATGCAGGTATAAGTCGGATTAACCGGCACTGTTGAGTAGGGTAGAAAACAGGCAAATGGCGCAGAAACTAGAACAAGCAAATGCAGACCACGTTGCGATCATCATGGATGGCAACGGGCGCTGGGCGACCTCGCGCGGGTTGGAGCGGCTGAAAGGCCATGTCAAAGGTGTGGACCGTGTGCGCGATGTAATTCGCGCCGCGCCTGATTTTGGCGTTGATTGCCTGACGGTATTCGCGTTTTCCACGGAAAACTGGAAACGCACAGAACGCGAAGTGACCGGGTTGATGAACCTGTTCAAACGCTACATTCGCGGTGAAGCGGCCACATTGGACGAGGACAACGTGCGGGTTCGTTTTATCGGGGATCGCACGCCGCTGGATAAAAAGCTAAACTCGCTGATGTCCGAGTTGGAAGTGCTGACGGTGAAGAACACCGGCCTAAAGCTGACGATTGCGCTGAATTACGGGGGGCGCGATGAGATTACCCGCGCTGTGGCTCGGATCACCAAAGCCGCGAACATGGGCATGATCAAGCCTGAAGATATCAGCGAACACATGATCGGTAACTTTTTGGACACGGCAGATTTGCCTGATCCTGATCTGATTATTCGCACCTCGGGTGAATACCGCACATCGAACTTCCTGCCGTGGCAGGCGTGTTACGCGGAATATGTGTTTACCGATACCGCTTGGCCAGATTTCACGGTGCCTGAACTGGTGAAAATCCTGACGCAGTTTCGTGAGCGGGATCGCCGCTTTGGCGCGGTTGCGTCGCAATGAGTAAAGGCGCGGATTTCTCTGATCTGATGCCGCGCATTTTGTCTGCGGTTGTGCTGGTTTTGCTTGGGCTTGGGTGCATGTGGGTTGGCGGCGATGCGTTTGGCGTGTTGCTGATTGTTGCGGCGGGCCTCATGGCATGGGAAACCAGCCGAATGCACTCGGATGCGTTGATCGTGCATTATGCCTATGGGTTGGTGATTGCCGCCGTGGTTTTATCGGCGATGTTTTTAAGCGCGTTTTGGTCGGGTGTTTTGGTGGCGATTGCAATTGGCGCCGCATTTATGGGGCATCACACGCGCGCGCCTGTGATTTACGCGACTGTGGCGATCATTCTGGCCTGTACCACATTGTTTTTCCTGCGCAATCAGTTTGGTTTCGGCTGGACGCTTTGGCTGGTTGTGGTTGTGGCCGCCAGTGATATCGGCGGATATTTCGCGGGTAAGATGATTGGCGGGCCAAAGATATTGCCTGCGATTAGTCCCAAGAAAACATGGTCGGGCACGCTTGGCGGCTGGGCCTTGGCTGGTGTGGTTGGATTTATCGCGGTGCAGATGGGTCTTGGTGGGTATGGGTTGATTGTGCTGTCGGTTTTGATGGCGATTGCCGCACAGATCGGTGACCTGCTGGAAAGCCTGATGAAACGCAAAGCGGGTGTCAAAGACAGCAGTAATTTGATCCCAGGGCATGGCGGTTTGTTGGATCGTTTTGACGGGATGATGGGGGCGGGTGTCGCGCTGGGCCTTGTTCTTGCGCTGGGCGGAGCTGGCGTTCTGGGAATGGTGTAATGCGGCGGGTCTCGGTGTTTGGATCCACGGGATCGGTGGGGCAAAACACGATAGATTTGATTGCACGCCGCCCCGATGATTTTCAAGTTATAGCGTTAAGTGGCGGCGGCAATGTGGCGTTGTTGGCGCAGCAGGCCATTGCGTTGCGTGCAGAAATTGCCGTTGTGGCGCAAGATGCGTTGCTGACTGATTTGCAAGATGCGTTGGCGGGTTCCGATGTAAAGGCCGCGGCTGGGCGATCTGCGTTGCTGGACGCCGCGATGATGCCTGTGGATTGGGCCATGTCGGCGGTTGTTGGTTTTGCTGGCTTGGAAATCAGCCTAGCGATTGCGCAAGTGTCCAAAACCCTGGCGTTGGCAAACAAAGAAAGTTTGGTCTGTGGTGGTGCGTTGGTGCAACGTGCCTGTGCTAAATCGGGTGCGGTGTTGCTGCCTGTGGACAGCGAACATTCCGCGATTTTTCAGTGTATTGGTGGTGCGGACAAAGCGGTGGAGCGGATTATCCTGACAGCATCGGGCGGGCCGTTTTTGAACGCGTCGATGAAAACAATGGAAAACGCGACGCCAGAACAAGCGGTTGCGCACCCGAACTGGGATATGGGGCAGCGCATTTCGATCGACAGCGCGTCGATGTTTAACAAAGCCATGGAAGTGCTGGAAACGCACGTGCTTTTTGACGTGACGCCAGACCAGATTGAGGTGATTGTGCACCCCCAATCCATCATCCATTCTATGGTCGGATTTGTGGACGGGGCGATCATGGCGCACCTTGGGCCACCTGATATGCGCGCGCCGATTGGCTTTGCCTTAAATTGGCCAGAAAGGGCTGATTTACCCGTCGAACGGCTGGATTTTACCACGCTCGGCGGTTTGACGTTTCAGCAGCCAAACTTAGATCAATTTCCATCGCTGGCACTGGCCCAGCAAACGATGGAAATGGGCGGTTTGGCGGGCGCTGCGTTTAACGGCGCAAAAGAGGCGGCACTGGATTTGTTTCTGGCGCGTGACATTGGGTTTTTGGATATGGCGCGGGTGGTTCGCGCGGTTCTTGGCCAAATTGACGCTGCAAAAAATGGTGATGTGACACTGGACGCTGTGATTGCTATGGACGCGACAGCACGCAAGATTTCGGCGCAAGCCGCGAAAGAAGGGTTTTCCTAAATGTTCGACTTTTTGGCCTATATTCCGTACATCGGCGGACCGCTGACGTTTATCGTCCCGTTCGTCATTGTGCTGAGCATCGTGATTTTTATCCACGAATACGGCCATTACATCGTTGGGCGTTGGTGTGGCATTCACGCCGAAGCGTTTTCGATGGGGTTTGGCCCCGTTATCAAATCTTGGGTCGATAAACGCGGCACGGTTTGGCAGATTTCGCTGCTGCCCCTTGGCGGCTATGTAAAGTTTTTGGGCGATGCGAACGCATCTAGTGGCGGCGCGGATCACGAAGCAATTGCGGCCATGCCCGAAGAATTGCGCGCGCGCACGTTGGAAAAAGCACCGCTTTGGAAACGCGCGTTGACCGTTTTTGCAGGGCCTGGGATTAACTTTCTGGCGTCACTGGTGATTTACACGGGCATTATGCTGTATTCAGGTGTGCCGACGGGTGATCAGGTTGTTGGCAAAGTGAACCAGCTGACAGGCGTGACCAATGATCTGCAAGAGGGGGATCGATTGGTTTCCATTGACGGGATCGCGATTGTCACAAATGACGATTACAAAAAGTTGCAAGTGCGCGAAGATACCGGCCTGCAAAGCACATATTTGGTTGAGCGGGACGGGCAACGCATTGAAGTGCAGGGGCCTTATCCGTATTTGGCCGCTGTTGGCGGTGTGACCGCGGCATCCCCTGCGGCGCGTGCCGGAGTTAAAGAGGGCGATATTCTTTTGAGCGTTGGCGGTGCGCCGATCAGTTCGTTCACGCAATTGCGTGACCTGATTGTTGCCGCATCCGAGGAACGTGTGCCGTTGCTGGTGCAGCGTGGCGACGCGCAAGTTGAACTGACAATTCGCCCTAGAAAATCGGTTTACCGCGATAAAAGCGGCGAGCTGAAAGAAAAAGTGCAGATCGGTGTTTGGTCTTATGGCGCGTTTGAACCTGAATTGCGCAGCGTTGGCCTCTTTGAGGCCGTTCAGATCGCGGGACGTGCGGTTTGGGGGATTGCTGAGATTACCTGGCAGACAATTTCCAAGCTGGTTAGCGGCGCGATTTCACCCAAAAATCTGAATGGGCCGCTGGGGATCGCAGTGGCGTCTGGCGATACCGCATCAAAAGGCGTGTTGGAGTTGATCGAGTTTGTCGCCTATATTTCGACCGCGATTGGCCTGATGAACTTGTTGCCGATCCCAATTCTGGATGGCGGGCATTTGGTAATTTACGCCTATCAAGCGGTGTTTAAACGCCCTCCGAACGAGAAATTTTTGGGCTATGTTATGCTTGCAGGATTCTGTCTTTTGATCTCGTTAATGCTCTATGCCACGTTCTATGATGGCATCCGATTAACTGGGTAGACAGTTTACTAAACAAATATGGATTATGCGTCTTTGAATCCGCTACGGGTTCCATTAGAAAGAGCCCAACCATAAACGTTAATATAATTGATGCCTGGGGGGCTAGGTCACAATGAATACTCCGCAAACTGTCTTGCGTGTTCTCCGTAAACTTGGACAAAGCTGTGCTGTTGTTGCTTTTGCAGCGATACTCTCACCTGTTTCGAGTGTTATTTTCCTAGAGAATTCAGCCGCTTATGCCCAAGCAACCGCGCGCTTTAGCCGTGTTGATGTTTCGGGAAATCAGCGCATTGCATCTGATACGGTCCGCGCAATTGCTGGAATTTCGGCAGGAACGCGGGTCACACCTGGCCAAATCAACAACGCTGTACAGAATCTGTCTGATTCCGGTTTGTTCGAATCTGTTGATGTGCGCCCCGAACGTGGCCGCCTCGTGATCGAGGTTGCGGAATACCCGACGATCAATGAAATCTCGATTGAGGGCAACAAACGCCTGAAAGACGAGGATCTTGTGAGCCTTGTTGGATCTGTTCCACGGCGTGCCTACTCCCCGTTGCAAGCCGAAGCAGATACGCTGGCGATCACAAACGCCTATGCGGCTGCGGGTCGTTTGGCCGCGCGGGTTGAGCCAAAAATTATTCGTCGATCCGACAATCGCGTCGATCTGGTATTTGAAGTGCGCGAAGGCCGTGTGGTTGAAGTGAACCGCATCAGCTTTACGGGCAACCGCAAGTATTCGGATCGTCGTTTGCGCCGCACAATTGAGTCTAAGCAAGCGGGCCTGTTCCGTGCGCTGGTGCGCCGCGATACGTTCATTCCTGAGCGGTTGGAATTCGACAAAGAGAAACTGCGGAATTTCTATCTTAAACGCGGCTACATTGACGCAAATGTTCTGTCAGGTTCTGCTGATTTCGCGCGGGAACGCAATTCATTCGGCGTGAATTTCCAAGTGCAAGAAGGCCAGCAATACACCTTTGGGGAGCTGTCGATTTCGAGCCCAGAAGCTGAAGTGAATGTGGACAATTACAACAAGGCGCTGAAAATTAAATCGGGGCGGGTTTATAACCCTGAATTGGTGAACACAACTTTGGAGCGGATGGACGTTATTGCCGCAAACGAAGGCCTGCCGTTTGTACAAGCGCAACCCCGTGTGACCCGTAATGATGATACGCGCACTTTGGATATAGAGTTTGAATTGATCCGTGGCCGCAAGCTGTTCATTGAGCGCATCGACATCGAGGGCAATAGTGACACGCTTGATCGGGTTATTCGCCGCGAGTTCGAGAGCATCGAAGGCGACCCGTTCAATGCGCGTAAAGTGCAGCAGGCGGCGGATCGTATCCGTGCGCTAGATTTGTTTGCCAATGTAGATGTGCAAACCCGCGAAGGCTCTGGCCCTGATCAAGTTGTGATCGACGTAAATGTCGAAGAGCAGCCAACGGGTACTTTGGGCTTTGGTCTGGGTTTTGGGACCGATAGCGGGCTTTCTGGCAACGTCACACTGACCGAGAATAACTTTTTGGGTCGGGGACAAACAGTTGGCATCACGCTGAGCACCACGTCGGACAACCGAGAGGTGTCGCTTAACTTTATCGAGCCAAAGCTGTTTGATCGTGACCTCGCACTGGGACTAGATTTTAGCTACCGCACCAGCGACAACAGCCAGACGCGGTTCAACACGACGCGTGTTGCGTTTCTGCCAAGTTTGACCTTCCCAATCGGTGAATCATCGCGGTTGCGCACGTCTTTGGTGCTGGCGAGCGATGAAGTTGTTGCAGACGCGCTTTCCTCGCCCTTGACCAAAGCGGAAAATGGTACGCGCACAACTGTCGGGATTGGCTTGGGCTATGTGTATGACCGTCGGAACTCTCCGATTGATCCAACGGCTGGCTTCATCTTTAATTTTGATCAAACCCTTGCTGGATTGGCTGGCGACAACAAATATTACAAAGCGGTCGCAAACGCCAAAGGGTACCGCAGTCTTTTCAACGAAGAAGTTGTTCTTTCGGCAGAGTTTGAAGGCGGCTTTCTGCAAAGTTTTGGTGGCGGAACGACCAGTATTATCGACCGGTTCCAATTGGGCGGAAACACCTTGCGTGGTTTCAAATCCTTCGGGATCGGCCCGCGTGTTGTTGATCCTGACCCTGCAAACCCGGGTAAAAACTATGACGAAGCATTGGGCGGTAATTTTTATGCCTTGGCCCGATTTGAAGCAAGTTTCCCGATCGGTCTGCCAGAAGAATACGGCGTTTTCGGTGGGTTGTTCTTTGATGTAGGCTCGGTGTGGGGCTTGGATCGCACAACAGCAACCATTGGTGCTAACACGGTGAACGCAAGCTCGGCTAATTTTGATGTTCGCTCTTCGGTTGGTGTTTCGCTGTTTTGGGACACGGCACTTGGGCCACTTCGGTTCAACTTTGCCAAACCTTTGCAGTACAACAAATTGACCGACGCAACCGAGACGTTCAACTTTACCATCGACACACGTTTTTAAGCCGATGAAACAGGGTGCTCGCATTGTTTTGGGGGCTTTGATCGGGATGGCGTGCGCAGCGTCATCTTTGAACGCGCAAGCGATTGAAAAATACCATGTTTTCAAAGACACGCCGTTGGTTGTGAGCGTGAATCGTGAAGGTTTGATCCAAGGATCGGAGTTTGGCAAAGCGTTGATAAATTCGCTGTCAGAACAGCAATCTGCCTTGGTTCTGGAAAACGAGACATTCGCAAAAGACCTGGAGCGCGAAGAGCTGGAACTGACGGAATTGCGCAAAACGCTTTCGGCAGAAGAGTTTGGACCCTTGGCCGAAGCTTTTGATGTGAAAGTCAAAGAAGTGCGGCGCGTTCAGGACGAAAAAACCGTGGCGCTGGCCAAATCCCTAGAGGCCGCGCGATTTCGGTTTTTCCGACAGGCGGAACGGTTGATCGGCCAGTTGATGCAAGACAACGGCATCGTGTTTGTGCTGGATGAAGGCGCGGTTTGGCTGAGCCGAGGCGGAGATGTTACAAATCTTGTCATTGAACGGCTGGATGCTGCTTATGCGTCGGGGCAGTTGGCGCTGGAATAAAGCGCTCTGGTAAAGTCCTGACTTGAACGAAAGCCAACGGGTTGGTAGGCACGTTTGAATGACTAATCAAAGACTAGGGACGTATTATGGCAGAGGCTGAAATTGACGGTGCATTAAAGAGCGCGGATATCCAAGAAATCAAACGGATGATCCCGCACCGTTACCCCTTTCTTTTGATTGACCGTGTCCGTGAAATTGACCTGAACAAAAGCGCCGTTGGCATCAAAAATGTGACGATCAACGAGCCGCATTTTCAGGGCCATTTTCCAGAACACCCGATTATGCCTGGCGTGACCATCGTCGAAGCGATGGCGCAAACTGCCGCCGTTTTGGTGATGATGACGCTTGATATGATCGACAATGATATGGTGGTTTATTTTCTGTCCATCGACAAATGTAAGTTTCGCCATCCCGTGACACCGGGTGATCAACTGGAGCTGCACGTGAAGGTGATCCGGGGGCGTGGTAAGTTGTGGCGGTTCTCGGGCGAAGGCATTGTTGACGGCAAAGTTGTCGCCGAAGCCGAGTTTACGGCCATGATGGTTCCACCAGAGGATCAGTAATATGTCTGTGCATGAAACTGCTGAAATTCACCGCTTGGCCATTGTCGAAGACGGTGCGGTTATTGGGGCGAACTGTAAAATCGGTGCGTTCAGTGTTGTTGGCCCCGAGGTAACCTTGGGGGACGGCGTTGAGTTGAAATCTCATGTTGCCGTGGCGGGCTGGACAACTGTGGGCGATGGAACGGTCATTTTCCCGTTTGCGAGCATTGGTCATGCGCCTCAAGATCTGAAGTTTGGCGGCGAACGCACCAAGCTGGAGATCGGCAAGCGAAACAGTATCCGCGAACACGTCACGATGAACCCCGGCACCGAGGGTGGCGGCGGGTTGACGAAAGTTGGCGACGACGGATTGTACATGATGAGCTCGCATATTGGGCATGACTGCATCGTTGGTGATCGCGTTATTTTGGCCAATAACGTCAGCGTTGGCGGGCATTGCGTTATCGAAGATCATGTCATTCTCGGCGCGCTCTCTGGTGTGCATCAGTTCTGTCGTATCGGGCGCGGCGCGATGATTGGCGGTTTGACCGCTGTGGTTGCCGATGTCATTCCCTACGGGACGGTTTTGGGGGAACGTGCCAGCCTTGAGGGGTTGAATCTTGTTGGGTTGAAACGACGTGGCACCGAAAAGAACGAGATCAACGGCCTGCGCTCTGCGTTTAAGTTGTTGTTTAACGGCACGGGTTCCTTGCGTGAACGTGCGGCCAGCATGCAGATGGAATATGCGTCGAATGCGCTGGTTCAAGATGTGACTGATTTCATCCTCGCGGACAGCAGTCGTCATCTTACCACCCCGAAAGGGAGCTAATTCGGCATGGGCGCGGTTTTGGGAACGGACCCGCTGGCGATTGTTGCTGGTGATGGGGATTTACCAAAGCTGCTGGCCGAGGAATGCACACGCACTGGGCGCAAGCATGTTGTGGTGTTGTTTGCAGGGTTCTCCCCAGATTGGGTTGGAGATCGCGCGGTGATTTTTGCTGAATTTGAAAAACCTGCGCGGTTGTTCAAGGCCTTGAAAAAAGGCGGCTTTCAAAACATCACTTTTGCGGGCGCGATGCAACGCCCGCAACTAAGTTGGCTGAAATTTGATCTGAAATTCTGGCGTCTTGCGCCCAAATTGCTGCCTGCGATGAAGTCGGGTGATGATGTTACGTTGCGAACAATCACGGCAATGTTCGAGTCTGAGGGCATGCAAATTATTGGCGCGCATGATGTGCTCGAAAGCTTGCTGGCACCTGCGGGCATTCAAACGATTGCAAAGTTGAGCAAAGCCGATTGGGTGGATATCAAAAAAGGTTTGGATATCGCGCAAGCCTCTGGTCGGATGGACGTGGGGCAGGGCGCGGTTGTGGCGCAGGGCATTTGTTTGGGTGTCGAGAGCATTCAGGGCACCGATGCGATGCTGGGTTTTGTAGCTGAAACGCGGATGCCATTTCGGCTCGATGCAAAGGGCGCGAAAGGGGTTTTGTGCAAGGTGCCAAAACCCGGCCAAGATTGGCGCGTTGATTTACCAAGTATCGGAGCGGCCACGATGGTTGAGGCGTGGAAGGCTGGATTGGCAGGTGTTGCTGTGCAAGCGGGCGGTGTTTTGGTGCTGGGACTGGACGAAACGATTGCCAAAGCAGATGAGCTGGGTTTGTTTCTGGTAGGTGTAGCGCGCGATGACGAGATAGCGAAATGAAGGTATTTATTATAGCAGGCGAGCCCTCTGGCGATAAACTCGGTGGCGCTTTGATGGCGGGGCTGTCATCGCTTGGGCCCGTGGAATTTCAAGGTGTTGGCGGTGGATCCATGCAGGAACAGGGGCTGAAATCCGTGTTCGATATGACCGATCTGACGGTGATGGGTCTGCTTGAGGTTTTGCCCCGTATTCCGAAAATATTGCGACGGATCAAACAGACTGTTGCTGCGGCAGAGGCGTTTGCGCCCGATGTGCTGATCACAATTGATAGCCCGGATTTTTGCCTGCGTGTTGCCAGCAAACTGAAAGAAACGAACCCGAATTTGAAGGTCGTGCATTACGTCGCGCCCAGCGTTTGGGGATGGCGGCCAGAACGGGCGCAAAAGATGGCGAAATCTGTGGATCACGTGCTGGCGTTGCTGCCGTTTGAGCCGCCTTACATGACGGCTGTTGGGATGAGCTGTGATTTTGTCGGGCATCCGTTGGTTGCCGAACCTGTACCGACCGAGGCCGAGATGGACGCGTTGGCCGAAGAGCTGGGATTGCGCCGCGACCTGCCGATTGTGTGTTTACTGCCTGGATCACGCAAGGGCGAAGTGGCGCGAATGGGGCCTGTTTTGCGCTGGTCAATCACGAAAACTGCGCAAACTGTTGCAGGGGTGCAAATTCTGTTGCCAGCTGCTGGTGCGGTTGTGGACCAAGTGAAAAAGATGGTCGAGCCTTGGCCGCTGCGCACCTACATCCTTGATCCAACTGGATTTTCGACGGCTGAGGCTGAACACCGAAAACGCACGGCGTTTCATCTGAGCACGGTTGCTTTGGCGGCAAGCGGGACTGTTTCGCTGGAATTGGCTGCGGCGGATTGCCCGATGATTGTGGGATACAAAGCGAATTACCTGACCACGCGGATGGTGAAAAAGCTGGCGCAAATTGATACGGTAAACCTGATCAATATCGTGACGGACACCCGTGTGATCCCTGAGTATTTGTTTGAAAACTGCACGGTTGAAAAGATTGGCCCTGCATTGCTGTCCCTGCTAACGGATGAGGCGGCGCACGCTGAACAGCGCGCGGCCTGTGCACAAACGATTGATGCGCTGGGGCGGGGTGGTGAAGACCCGGGCCTTCGCGCGGCGAAATCGGTGATGGCGTTTATGGCGCGTTAAGTTGCGAAATCTGCGACTGTTGCGCCCGTTACATCGACAAGGGTTTGGGGCGCAATTGCAAAGACGTGGCGCGGTGTGCCAGCGGCGGCCCAAAGCAGATCAAATTCCAGCAAACGTGGGTCAATGAAGGTTTTGATCGGGTTCAAATGCCCGATGGGGGACACGCCGCCGATGGCGAACCCTGTTTGGGCGCGGATCAGTGCGGCGTCGGCTTTGCCCAAGGGTTCAGCGGCAAGCGCCGAGGCTTTGGCCGCGTCGACGCGGTTGCCCCCAGCCGTTAGGAACAGCAGCGCCGCGCCGCTGATTTCGCCGCGAAAAATGATGGACTTGGCGATTTGATCGACCTGGCAGTTTTGGGATTGCGCCGCTTGTTCAGCGGTGTGAGTGTCGATTGTTGTTTCCACGACCTCGATGTTGAGGCCTAGGGTTTGGGCTGTGCGAATAACGCGTTTCAGGCTTTTGCTCATGCGGGAATTGTGGCGCGAATGGGTGCTTGACGCAAGCAGGATCAACGCCCATCTTATTGGAATGACGTTACAAAATCAGCTTAACATGGCGCCGTTGGCGTATGATCCTGCGCTGGGGACAGAGGCCGTTGAACGGTTCGCAGCGGCCCCGCAAGGTGTGCGTGAATTGGTTGCAGGAATGGCGGGCAGCAGCAGTTATTTGCGTGGTTTGCTTGCCAAAGAAGCGGATTGGTTTGAGAGCATTTTAGGCCGCGATCCAGATGCGACATTTGAAGGTATTTTAAAGAACATTGAAGCGCCTTTGGTGACGGGATTGCGGCAAGCAAAGCGGCGGGTTGCGTTATTGTTGGCAGCTGGTGATCTGGGTGGAATTTGGTCTTTGATGGAGGTCACTGCGCGGCTCACGCGGTTTGCGGATGTGGCGGTGGATATGGCGCTGCGCGGCGAGATTGAGACGTTGATCACGCGTAATAAATTGCCAAATTGCGGGCCTGACGACCTTGCGGATTGTGCCGGCGTTGCAGTGATCGCGATGGGAAAGATGGGCGCGCGCGAGCTGAATTATTCGTCCGATATTGATCTGATTGTTTTGTTTGATGGGGATCGCCACGCAGGCGATGGATATGACGATGCACGCATGTCGTTGCAACGGGCGACCCGCAATATGGCCAAGGTTTTGTCGGATGTTGGGCCAGATGGGTACGTGTTTCGCACGGATTTACGCCTTCGACCAAACCCGTCTGTGACGCCTGTGTGTGTGCCGATGGATGCGGCGGAGCGGTATTACGAGAGCGAGGGGCGAACGTGGGAGCGGGCGGCGTTTATCAAGGCGCGGGCTTGTGCAGGGGATGTGAAATCAGGGCGGGCCTTTCTGGATCGGATTATGCCGTTTATCTGGCGCAAACATCTGGATTTTGCGGCCATTCAAGATGCACACGATATGCGGTTGTTGATCCGCGAGCATAAAGGGTTGGGCGGGCCGATTGTGGTGCGCGGCCACGACATGAAACTGGGGCGCGGCGGCATTCGAGAGATCGAGTTTTTTGCACAAACTCAGCAGCTGATCGCGGGGGGGCGCGACAAGGATTTGCGCGCTGAAACGACGCTGGGTGCATTGGCGGCGTTGCGGGATAAAGACTGGATTCCGAGCGATGTGGTGGCGGAATTAAGTGCGGCTTATGTGGCGCATCGCACAACCGAACATCGCATTCAGATGCTGCGCGATACGCAAACGCAGATTGTACCGACAGGGGATGATGCGGTCGGGCAATTGGCGCATTTATCGGGCTGGGCGGATGTGGACGGGTTTCTTGAGGATCAGCGGGCGCGGTTGCAGAGCGTACATGATCGTATTGAGGGGTTTTTTGAGCCTGAGGGGGAAAAGCGGGATGCGGATTTGGTCGTTCTGGACCCTGCGTTGCGCGAAGTTATGGACAGTTGGTCTGGCTTGCCTGCGCTGCGCTCTGATCGCTCGGTCAAGATTTTTGAACGCTTGCGCCCTGAGATAGAACAGCGTTTGGTGCGGGCCAGTAAACCAGAGTTCGCGTTAGCACAGCTCGATGGATTTATGCGCAAACTGCCTGCGGGGGTGCAGTTGTTTTCGATGTTCGAGGCGAACCCGCAAATCCTTGATTTAATGATGGATATTTGCGCAACAGCCCCTGCGTTGGCGCAGTATTTGTCGCGTAATACCAGCGTTTTGGATGCGGTTATCAGCGGGCGATTTTTTGAGCCTTTGCCAGATGGTGCGGGGTATTTGGCAATGCTGAACGGCGCGTTATCAGAGGTTGGCGATTACGAGGATGCGCTGAACGAGGCGCGGCGGTGGCAGAAAGAACAGCATTTTCGCATCGGCGTTTTGATGCTGCGCAAACTGGCGGGATTACAAGAAGTTGAGGCGGCCTATTCGGATTTGGCCTGCGCGGTTATTCAGGGCGTTTTGCCGTGGGTGGAACAGGATGTGGCACGTCGCTACGGGCGGTTTGTGCACCAAGATGTGAGCGTTTTGGCGCTGGGGAAATTGGGGTCGCGCCAAATGACAGCGACCAGCGATCTCGATCTGATTGTGCTGTATGCGGCGGACGGCGTTGCGTCGGATGGGCGAAAATCTTTGTCTACCAGTCAGTATTTTGCGCGTTTGACGCAGACGTTGATTACGGCGCTGTCTTCGCCGATGTCAGAAGGTGAATTATACGAGGTTGATATGCGGTTACGTCCGTCTGGGCGGCAGGGGCCAGTGGCGACCTCCGTGGCGGGATTTGCGGCGTATCAGAACGAAAAAGCCTGGACTTGGGAGCATTTGGCGCTGACCCGTGGGCGGGTGATTGCGGGTGCCGCGAGCGCTGTTGAGGCGGTTCGCGGTGCGGTTCTGGCGCTGCCGAGGGAAGCCGCGCAAGTGGCGCAAGATGTGGCGGATATGCGGGCGCGATTGATGGAGGCCAAGGGCAATCAGGCGACGCCCTGGGACGTAAAAGATTTGGCTGGGGGCATTTTGGATGTGGAGCTGGTTGCGCAAATGATCGCGCTTTTGGCGGGCAGCGATGTGCGTGATCCGCGTGCACAATTGGCGCTGTCGGGTGACCCAGACACCCGCACATTGGCCGATACGCATGCGATGTTGTGCCGTGTTCAACAGGCGCAGCGGTTGGTGATGGACGGACGGTTTGATCCAGATCAGCTGGGCTTGGATGGAATGCGTTTTGTCATGACGATGTCTGGTTTTGACAGTGTTGAGGCGCTGCAAAATGCGATTTTGCGCGAAACTCAGGCGGCAAATGCGCAAATAGAGCGTATTTTGGCGATCAAGTGACGGGTCTGGAATTGTGTTGGCGTATTGGCTGTGCGAAAGCCATCGCAAAGGGAGACTGTTATGGTTTTTAAGGGAAATTTGGATATTGATCCGCGTGGGCTAATTTATGAAGCCTATCGCATGGATATCGGCGATCAGGAATGCCGCAGCATTTTTCTGGATTGGGCGCTGGGGACGCAATTGGGCGCGGATATGCGCGCGATGCTGGAAACGCTGTTGGCGGAATACGAAGTTGAGGGCGTTCATCACGCCATGACGGATGTGTTGCGCGAAGGATTGCAGAAAGCCAACAGGCCGGCAGTGCGCCGTGGGGGACGCGCGCGCACAGCGGGCGAATAGGGCGTTTCATTTCGCAAGAATTTAGGCCACGCGGTGAAAACGGCGTGGCCTTTTTTGATCAATCGGCGAGTGCGTCTAGGATACGGGCCCAGCTGCGGATGCCTTTGTGGAACGAGGTTAGGTCGTATTTTTCGTTCGGGGAGTGGATTTGATCGTCGTCTTGGCCAAATCCGATCAGCATGGATTGTGTGCCGATGATGTTTTGAAAATGCCCTGCGATGGGGATTGAACCGCCGCAGCCGACGTAAACGCCCTCCGTTTCCCATTCATCCGATAATGCGCCGCGTGCGGCCTCGAATGCGGGGTGGTCGATTTCCATGGATGAGGCTGGGCCTGCGCCGTAATCGACAAATTCGGCGGTGCAATCGGCGGGCAGGTGATCGCGGATGTGTTGTTGAAATGCTTCGCGGATTTTTTGCGGATCTTGGGTGCCCACAAGGCGAAAGCTGATTTTGGCGTGGGCTTGGGATGGGATCACGGTTTTGGAGCCTTCGCCTGTGTAGCCGCCCCAAATGCCGTTCACATCGCAGGTCGGTCGAGACCAGATTTGCTCAAGCCCGGAACGGCCCTGTTCGCCCGCTGGGACGGATAAGTTTACATCGCCGAGGAAGCTGTCGGCGGACCAATCGAGGTTTTCCCACTGCTTGGCGACCTGTTCGGGCAGCTCGGGCACGCCGTCGTAAAATCCGTTGAGCGTGACCGCGCCTGTGTCATCGTGCAGGGCGGCAAGTGCGGCGTTCAGCACGCGGATCGGATTGCGGGCAAGGCCGCCGAACATGCCAGAATGCAGGTCTTTGGAGGGGCCAGTGATGGTGACTTGTTGGCCCACAAGGCCACGCAACATGGTGACGATGCTAGGGGTTGTTGGCGTGACCATGCCTGTGTCGCAGATAAGCGTGATATCTGATTTCAGTTCGTCTTTGTTGGCTTCCATGAAGGGGATTAGGGACGGTGAACCTGATTCTTCTTCGCCTTCAAACAGGATCGAAACCTTGGTTGGCAGGCTGCCTGTGACCGTTTTCCACGCGCGGCAGGCCTCTAGGAAGGTCATCAACTGGCCTTTGTCATCAGATGAGCCGCGACCCCGGATGACCTTGCCGTTGGGGGTTGTTTCAACGGCGGGTTCAAACGGTGGATTGTCCCAAAGCTCAAGTGGATCAATGGGTTGCACATCGTAGTGGCCGTAAAACAGCGCGTGTGTTCCTGTGCCTTGCGCGTGGGCGACAACCATCGGGTGCCCCGGTGTTTCGCGTTTGCTGGCATCAAAGCCCAAGCTGTTTAGATCGGCGATCAACCAATCGGCGGCGGCATCGCAATGTTGGGCATAGGCGCTGTCCGTGGAAATGGATTGAATGCGCAGAAGTTCCATTAAACGATCGAGCGCGGCGTCCTGATCCGCGTCGATATGGGCGAGAACTTGATCAAGTGACATGATGCGACCTTCCGAAGAGTGACTGTTGTTGATAAAAGTTACACACTGTTTTGGGGCAGATGAAAAGCGCAATTGAAAGAGTGTAAATGGATTTATGGCGGTGGTTTGTGTGTGGTGTTGGCGTATTTCTGGCGCTGCCTGCCTGGGCGGAGTTGGAATTGCGCCAACCATTGGACTGTACCCTTAGCGAAACCTGTTTGATCCAGCAATTTATGGATCACGATGCGACAGACGGCGTGCAGGATTTCAGCTGTGATGGGGCGAGTTATGATGGGCATAAAGGCACGGATTTTCGTGTGAGTGTTGAGGATATGCGCAAAGGTGTGGATGTTTTGGCCGCCGCCGACGGGGTGATCCTGGGGTCGCGCGACGGCATGGCGGATCAGCGTGCGGAAACGCATGCACAAAATGATGCTGTTGCGGGTAAGGAATGCGGCAACGGGGTTGTTTTGCGTCACGAAGATGGCTGGGAAACCCAATATTGCCACATGAAACAGGGTAGTGTGATCGGGAAAAAAGGTGCGCGGGTGAAGGCTGGCGATGTGATTGGGCAGGTCGGCCTGTCAGGGCGCACGCAATTCGCGCACCTGCATCTTTCAGTGCGCAAAGATGGCAAACCTGTTGACCCGTTTGCGCCAGAATTTGATGGCACGACCTGCGGTTTTGGCGCTGCAAATTCGTTGTGGAGCGATGATTTTGCCAGTGCGTTTGTGTATCAACCCACAAAAATTGCGCAGATCGGGATGGCGGATACGGGGCCGTCTTTGGCGGATGTGATGGATGGCCGCTGGATCGAATTTGCGCTGAAATCTGACGCGCCACTGGTGGTTTATGGGCTGGCGGTGAACGGTAAGGCGGGGGATGAGATGGTTTTGCGGCTTAATGGGCCCAATGGCACCATTGTTAACAGCAAGCGCCCCTCGCTGGAAAAGCGAAAGGCGCAGTGGTTTGGGTTTGCGGGGAAACGTGCGCCCGTTGGGGGCTGGCCGCGCGGGACTTACACCTTGTCAGTGGAGGTTTTGCGCAGCGATAAAATCCTTCATCAACGCTCTGAAATGGTGACGCTGGAGTGAGTTAAGGCGCGATCTGTTTGCGTGCAAAACTTGGGAACCGCACCTCGGCGAGCAGGGCGGTGAGAACGCGAATATGCTCGTGAACGCTGTAACTTGTTTGCTCGTCCTTCCGTTTCACTTCCAACTCCTCTTCGCGCGATAACAGCGTTTCGATTGCCGCCTCGTGGTTGGGGGTGTTTTGGGTTTTCACAATGAACCGCAGATCGGCGTCGCGATCATAATTTGCCATGCCCAACCGCGCCGCGCTGATGAGGATCTTGGGGCGCTTTAGATTACTTAAGATTGTGTGTGTTAATCATTTGAAGTTCCTTTCATCGCTTTGATAAGCCAGTTCACACAACCGTTGCGCCAAAAATCTATCCACAGAACGGTAATAACCAATTGTTTATGATTTAGAAACAATGTGGACAATTTGTGGATAACTTTAACAGTTTTTTTAACAATCAACCATAAGTAGTTATGACACTCGCTATTTTGGGGTAAGTTAAGTGACGGAACAAAACACCATGACAGAGCAAGATTACGGCAACCAAGAACCAGCAAAACGCGGCGCACTGCAAGAGGCAGCGACCAGCTATTTAGAGCATGTTGTCGATGGAAAGAGTATTCGATCCATCGCACAGAAATCGGATGTTCATCCATCAACGATTATGCGGCGCATTCGAAAAATCGAAGGGCTGCGCGATGATCCGGCGTTGGATCAATACCTGACTGCGGCCTCTAAGACAGGGAACCGTTTGGGGGGCGGGGGCAAAGGTGGCCTTGTGGGGATAGGCACGGAAAAGATCCTTGAGGAAGACAAGGTTATACTGCGTCGGATGTCTGAAACAGGGGCCATTTTGGTGGTGTCAAAGGGGCTAAAGAAGGCTGTTGTAATGCGCACCAACCGCGATGGACAACGCACGCGCACTGCGGTGGTGAACGCCCATCTTGCGGGCACTGGCGTGATCAATGATTGGCTGAGGTGCACCAAAGCGGGCAATATTTCGTTGTACGAAATCACCGAGGCGGGGCGTTCGGCGCTCAAACGTGCGATTGCTGAGGACACGATCAAAGGACGCGCGCCAACCGGATTTTCCGAGGCACCGACGGTGTTTTCAGAGCAGCACAAAGATTGGGGCGAGCGGGCCGTTCGTGAAGATGATGGGGTCACGCGCAAAAAACGGGTGAATTTGCGAGAAAGCCCGCTGACCACGTTGGCGCGAAAGAAAGATAAAGACGGGCGCGCATTTTTGGGCAGTGATTTGATCGAAGCGGGGGATCGGCTGCGCGAAGATTTCGAATTGTCGCAAATGGGGCCGCGCGTTGGGCAAAACTGGGAACGGTTTTTGACGGGCGGTCAGACGGGCAATTTCGGATCGACCGAGGGCGGATCAAGTGCCGCGCAAGACAGATTGCAGGCCGCGTTATCTGCGCTTGGGCCAGGATTAGGCGATATCGCGATGCGGTGTTGCTGTTTCTTGGAAGGGTTGGAAACTGCGGAAAAACGCATGGGCTGGTCGGCACGATCAGGCAAGATTGTGCTGCGGATCGCCTTGCAACGGTTGCGGTTGCACTACGACACGGATTACCAGCCAGATTCGCGCAAAATTGGGTGAGCTTTAGGCGTTAAGCGCCTGAACAATAGTGATAAAATCTGATGCTTTGAGCGATGCACCACCGACCAATCCGCCGTCTACATTTGGGACGGCGGCGATATCGGTGGCGTTTTTCGGGTTCATCGAGCCGCCGTAAAGAATGCGCATTTCGTGGCCCTGTGGCCCGAACCGTTCAACAAGGCGGGTGCGAATAAAGGTGTGCACGGCTTCGATTTCAGCAAGTGTCGGGGTTTTGCCTGTGCCGATGGCCCAAACGGGTTCGTAGGCGATGACGAGGTTGGTTGGTGTCGCAGCATCGGGCACGGATTTGGCCAATTGGCCGCCGACGATGTGCAGCGTTTTGTCTGCCTCGCGTTCATCCAGTGTTTCACCGATGCAAACGATTGCGGTGAGGTTTGCTGCCCAAGCGGCAGCGGTTTTAGCGTGAATTTGCGCGTCTGTTTCGCCGTAGGTTGCGCGGCGCTCAGAATGGCCGACAATCACATAAGTTGCGCCTGTATCGGCCAGCATCGGGGCGGAAATGTCGCCTGTGTGCGCGCCAGATGTGTTTTCGTGGCAATCTTGGCCGCCCACGTCGATTTGGATGCCATCGCAGACTTTGGACATGGAGCGAATGAGCGTTGCGGGGGGGCAGATGAGCACATCGCAGCTAGGGGTCGGGCAGGCGGCGTAAAGTGCTTTTACTTCGCCCAAGGCCTCGCGCAGGCCGTTCATTTTCCAGTTTCCAGCGGCGAGTTTTTTGGGCATTTAGCTATTCTCTTTCAAGGACTTGGTGGCCCATTGGCAGGCCTCGTCTGGGTCATCAAGCGCGGATTCGGGCAGGGTCCAGTAGCCCATGGATTTGATCTTGCCAGTTTTGCCTTCCATGGTGAATTTTGTGCACCCCTCGGCGGCGAGTTCGTCAGCGAGGGCACCTTTGGCTTTGATCATCAAAGCGCCGTCAGATTTTAGAATGGCAAAGATTTGGCCGTCACAATAAATGCTGGCACCGCCCATCATTTTTCGAGAGGTGATGGATCCAAGGCGTGAAAACAGGTCGGTGGCAAATTCGATATCTTCATTAGATACCGCCATTACATGCCTTCGAATTTGATGGATTCACCGCAGCCACAAGATTCGGATACGTTTGGATTGTTGAACTTAAATCCAGCTTCCAACAACGACACTTCGTAGTCGATCTCAGTGCCAAACAGGAACATTTGTGCCATTGGGGCGATCATGACGCGCGCGCCATTGTGTTCGACGGTTTCATCATGTGGATCAACGGCATCCACATATTCCATCGTGTATTCCATGCCCGCACAGCCGCCTTTTTTCACGCCGATGCGCAGGCCTTTCTTGTCGCCTTGCCCCATCAATTTGACAATTTGGCCTGCGGCCTTGTCGGTGATGGAAACGGCTTGCTTGCCTGGAATGCCAAACATTACATAAATCCTAGTTCTAGGCGGGCCTCGTCGGACATCATGTCCATGCCCCATTGGGGTTCCCAAATCAGGTGGGCAGCAACAGTTTGCACGCCCGGAACCGCCATAACCGCGTCTTCGACCCAGCCTGGCATTTCACCCGCAACAGGACAGCCCGGCGCGGTGAGGGACATCAGGATATTCACGACGTTTTCATCGTCGATTTCGATCGTGTAGATCAGCCCCAGATCAAAGATATTCACTGGGATTTCAGGGTCATGCACGGTGCGGCATGCCTCGCAGATCGCCTCGTGGAGCGGGTGATCTGTGGAGGATGGTTTGATCAGAGGTTCGCCTTGGATCGGCGGGTTTACAGCGTTCATAACGGGCCTGCGTTTGTTATTCTTGAGTCTTCTTATATGGAATATAAAAGTGGGTGTCCAGATTTCAAGGAGAGTTGGTTAAGGTTTGAATTAAATTGATTTTCAGGCGCAAAGGCGGCTTTGTCGCTAAACTGGGCTTGATTTTTATGGCGGCGTCGATAGACGAGCGGCATGTCAAAACGATTTTCATTTTCGATCTCTGCGACCCAAGGGCGCGCGCGCACGGGTGTTGTCTCAACACCCAAGGGCGATATTGCTACGCCTGCGTTTATGCCTGTGGGCACGGCGGCCACTGTTAAGGCGATGATGCCTGAAAATGTACGTGCGACGGGTGCGGATATCTTGCTCGGCAACACCTATCATCTGATGTTGCGCCCTGGTGCAGAGCGGATTCACAATCTGGGTGGATTGCACAAGTTTATGAACTGGGATCGCCCGATTTTAACGGATAGCGGCGGGTTTCAGGTGATGAGCCTGACGGAATTGCGTAAATTGACTGAAGAAGGCGTGAAGTTTCGCAGCCATATTGATGGGTCAGAACATCATCTAACGCCTGAACGCTCGATGGAGATTCAAAAGCTGCTCGGGTCTGACATTGTGATGTGTTTTGATGAATGCCCTGCGTTGCCTGCGGATCGCAAGCGGATCACCGAAAGCATGGAAATGTCGATGCGGTGGGCGCAGCGATCCCGCGATGCATTTGGGGATCGACCTGGCTATGCGCTGTTTGGGATTCAGCAGGGCGGGCTGGAAAAGGATTTGCGTGGACGCAGTGCCGAGGCGTTGCGGGCCATTGAATTTGACGGCTATGCCATCGGTGGTTTGGCTGTGGGCGAAGGCCAAGAGGCGATGTTTGGCTGCCTTGATTTCGCGCCAGAACAATTGCCGCAGGATAAGCCGCGGTATTTGATGGGTGTTGGCAAGCCTGATGATATCGTTGGCGCCGTTCAGCGCGGTGTTGATATGTTTGATTGCGTTTTACCAAGCCGTTCTGGGCGCACAGGGCAGGCGCAAACGCGGATGGGCGCGGTTAACATGCGCAATGCGCGCCACAAAGATGACCCGCGACCGCTGGACGCTGCGTGCAGCTGCCCTGCCTGTTCGAATTACTCACGGGCGTATCTGCACCACGTGATCAAGTCGCAAGAAATCATCGGTTCGATGCTGCTGACATGGCATAACCTGCATTATTATCAGGAATTGATGCAAGGATTGCGCGGTGCGATTAGCGCGGGTTCGCTGGACGCATTTGTGGCTGATTTTCATGCCGTGCGGGCGCAGGGCGATATCGAGCCGGTTTAGAGCCATCTGGAAACGGATTATTTCGCAAAACCGCCCTTGCTCTCACATCTACATCACGTCAGTATGATGTGCATAAATTCGGCTCGTGGTTGACGATCTATTCATCTGAACCCACTTATAAAAGACCGAGAACAGAAGAAGCGGTGTGTTGCTGAGAATTCGGGACCTGATGCTTCTTGCTAGAAAAAGGAAAAGACTATGACAGACGCGAGCAGCGTTTCATATCCAGTATTGCCATTGCGCGACATCGTCGTGTTCCCACATATGATTGTGCCGCTTTTTGTTGGGCGCGAGAAATCTGTGCGCGCACTAGAAGCCGTGATGGCGGACAACAAAGAGATTTTGTTATCATCCCAAATTGACCCGTCCGAAGACGAGCCAACAGAAGAAACCATTTACGAGACAGGCGTTTTGGCGTCTGTTTTGCAACTGCTAAAACTGCCCGATGGTACTGTAAAGGTGCTGGTTGAGGGCCGTGAGCGGGTGAAAATCACCGAATATCTGCAAAACGATGACTATTTCGAAGCAAATGCCGATATTTTGGATGAAACAGCCAAAGACCCAGAAGCAATCGAGGCGTTGAGCCGTGCGGTTGCCAAAGAGTTTGAACGCTATGCCAAGCTGAACAAAAATGTTCCCGAAGAAGCCCTAAGCGCGGTTGCCGAAAGCGACAGCCCTGCGAAATTGGTGGATACGGTTGCGGGCCATTTGAATGTGCGCGTTGATCAAAAGCAGGAACTGCTCGAGGAGTTGGACCTGTCTGATCGGATGGAAAAGGTGTTTGGCCTGATGCAGGGCGAAATGTCGGTTCTGAAGGTCGAGAAAAAGATCAAAAGCCGTGTGAAAAACCAGATGGAACGCACGCAGCGCGAATATTATCTGAATGAACAGATGAAAGCGATCCAACAGGAGTTGGGTGACGGCGAGCAGGGCGGCGGCGATGAACTGGCCGAGTTGGAAAGCAAAATCGCGGAAACCAAGCTGTCCGCTGAGGCGCAAGAAAAAGCCGAAGGTGAATTGAAGAAGCTGAAACAGATGTCACCGATGTCTGCCGAAGCTACGGTTGTGCGCAATTATCTGGATTGGATGTTGTCCATTCCCTGGAATAAAAAATCGCGCGTGAAGAAAGACCTGAACAAGGCGCAAGAGGTTCTGGATAAGGATCACTATGGTCTTGAAAAGGTTAAGGAACGGATCGTCGAATATTTGGCCGTGCAACAGCGCAGTGCCAAATTGAAAGGCCCGATCCTGTGTCTCGTTGGTCCTCCTGGTGTGGGTAAAACCTCGCTTGGGAAATCTGTGGCCAAGGCGACTGGGCGCGAATTTATCCGTATTTCCCTTGGTGGCGTGCGGGATGAGAGCGAAATCCGCGGTCACCGCCGGACTTATATCGGGTCTATGCCCGGCAAAATCATCCAAGCGATGAAAAAGGCCAAAACGAATAACCCGCTGATCTTGCTCGATGAAATCGACAAGATGGGGCAGGATTTCCGTGGCGACCCAGCCAGCGCGATGCTGGAGGTTCTGGACCCAGAGCAAAACGCGACGTTTACGGATCACTACATGGAGGTCGAATATGACCTGTCCAACGTGATGTTCCTGACAACGGCGAACACCTATAATATGCCCGGGCCGCTGCTCGATCGGATGGAGATTATTCCGCTGTCTGGTTATACCGAGGACGAAAAGACCGAGATCGCCAAACAGCATTTGATCGCCAAGCAGATCAAAAATCACGGCCTTCGCAAAGGCGAGTTCGAGATTGAAGACGGCGCTGTTTTGGAAATTGTGCGCACTTATACCCGTGAAGCAGGTGTTCGTGGGCTGGAACGTGAATTGGCGAAACTGTGTCGTAAGGCGCTGACCAAAATCGTTAAAGGCGTCGAAAAGGCTGTTAAGGTGACTGCGGATAACTTGGATGATTTCCTTGGTGTGAAGCGGTTCAAATACGGTTTGGCCGAGGACGAGGATCAAGTCGGTGTTGTCACGGGCTTGGCGTGGACCTCCGTTGGCGGTGAGTTGCTGTCAATCGAGGCGTTGAAACTGCCCGGTAAGGGGCGGATGAAAACCACAGGGAAACTCGGTGATGTGATGAAAGAAAGCATTGATGCGGCCAGCTCGTACGTGCGTTCAATCAGCCCAGACATCGGGTTTAAGCCGCCGAACTTTGAAAAGATCGACATTCACGTGCACGTTCCCGAAGGGGCGACGCCAAAAGATGGCCCGTCTGCCGGTGTTGGCATGGTGACGTCGATTGTGTCTGTTCTGACAGGTATTCCTGTGCGCAAGGACATCGCCATGACGGGCGAGGTGACGTTGCGCGGGAATGTTCTGCCAATCGGTGGCCTGAAGGAAAAGATGCTTGCGGCCCTGCGTGGTGGTATCAAAACCGTGCTGATCCCCAAGGACAACGAAAAAGACCTGCCGGAAATTCCGGACAACGTGAAAGAAGGCTTGGAAATCATTCCTGTCAGCACCGTGCAAGAAGTTTTGCATCACGCACTGACATCCAAGCCTGTTGCAATTGATTGGGACGAAGCTGCCGAAGAAGCGGCTGCTGCGGCGCTCGCAACTGCGGGTGGTGGTGGTGCGGCTGCGGTCGCGCATTAACCCCTTCACAGGTTAACGAAAAGCCGCCGCAACCCATTTAGTGGTTGTGGCGGCTTCTTTTTTTTTCGGATAATTAAGACAATCGCAGCTTAGGGGTGCGACTGTTTCCGTAGCGAGAACATTCATTTTATCCAATCACATCAGATAGGGCAGCCCAGTGGTAACGAAGAAAACAGAAGTTGAAGACGCAGTTGAAGCACCGTTAGAAGACGTGATGACTGTTGATGTCGAAGTCGAAAAAGAAGACGACGGAAAAATCCGTAAGAAACAGATTTACGAACAAGTGACTGTGGCGACGGGCCTGCGCAAACGTGAAGTGCGCGAATCTGTTGACGCGACTTTGGCGTATTTCCATCAAATGCTGTCCGAAGGGCATGATTTGCAGATCCCACCGCTTGGAAAAATCCGCTGTATTGAGCGTGGAGAGGGTGAAAATGCAAAGATGATCTACAAACTTCAGTTGCAGAAACCCAAAGATGACAAAAAAGATGAGGCGGATGCGCAAGAAGGTCTTGCGGACGACGATAACGCGGATTAAAAGCCGCGCTAACGGGTCGTTAGCTCAGTTGGTAGAGCGCTTCGTTTACACCGAAGATGTCGGGAGTTCGAGCCTCTCACGACCCACCATTTTCCCCTCGGGGTTTTCAAGAACGCGCCTTATGGGCGCGTTTTTTGTTTGTGGAGACGAGCGCTAGCGCGGCGACTGCGATCATCACGACGCTGCCCCCGAGAATTTCGCGTGGTGTCATTGCCTCGCCCAAGAACGCCCAGACCCACAGGGGCGAGAGGACGCTTTCGATGAGGACGAGCAGGGAGACTTCGGCGGCGGGAACGTAGGGCGTGCCCCAAGTGACCAATCCGATGCCGATGCCGATGGTGAAGGCGCCCATGACGAGGCAGATCATCAAATCATAGCTGGACACGATCAGGCCGTCGCCGATGGTGAGGCCACACAGGGCGGCGATGGCGCAGGACAAGGCACCACCGAGGAATGTACCGCCCAGCACGTCGGATTTGCCGCTGCGCCGTGCGATGACCAGCATCACGGCGAAAAGAGCAGCGGAAATGAACGCGTAGAGGTTGCCTGTGGTTTGGCCAAGCGCGATGCCTTCACCTGCCATGATGGCGATGCCTGCGGTGGCCAGCGCAATTGTGATCCAGACCATTGGGCGGGGGCGTTCGCCGAGCCAGATCCACGCAAGGATCGCGGCAATCAGCGGGGCTGCGGCCAGAATGAACAAGGCGGAGGCCACGGAGGTGTTCAGCAGCGCAAAGACGTAGGTTGTGAAGGCAAGCGAGAGCACCGCGCCCATGGCCCAGTCGGTGCAATCCAACGAGGCGAGGAAACGGATGGGGCCAGATTTGCGGCGCAAGCAGGCCATAAGCATGATTATCCCTGCGAGCGAGACGGAGCGGTAGGTGAGGATTTGAAAGCCGTCTGCCTGATCCACAAGGCGCACGAACAGGGCGGCGAGGCTCATCCCGACAGCCCCCATCAAGATTAGGGTCATTGCGCGTGATTTGGGCATGGGGTGGCCTTTTGTGGTGTGCTGTCCCCAGTAAGCAAAGCCATTCGTCCCTGTCTATAAAAGAATATGCAAGTCGGTGCCTAGAACGGCTTGACGGGGTAGGTATTGCCACCTAAAACCGCGCTCACGCCACATGGTTATGGGGCGTAGATTTTAGTGCGCGGTTGTAGCTCAGCTGGTTAGAGTGCCGGCCTGTCACGCCGGAGGTCGCGGGTTCGAGCCCCGTCAACCGCGCCACTAAATCGTTTGGTTGGCTTTCCGCCACGGCCTTGTGCCGATATGCGGTTGTAGCTCAGCTGGTTAGAGTGCCGGCCTGTCACGCCGGAGGTCGCGGGTTCGAGCCCCGTCAACCGCGCCACCAAACCTATTTACAAAAGCGTTCCGCAAGGGGCGCTTTTTGTGGTTTTAGGGGGGTGGGATATTATTTGAGATTATTATTTCCGATTGGATCGGCAGGTTGCCTTTTGGTGCGGACTTTGAGAGGCAGGTTTGGTGGGCCAAAGCGGAAATTTGGGTTTCCAGTCCACCTAGCCTCAAAGGATACCGAGCAGTTTCTTTGCAGCTTCAATCACCGTTACCAATTTCTCTGGATTGAGCGCGAGGTAACCCGTGCCACTCGCAGGGATTGCCCATTTAATCGCGGTGTCGACAATCAGATTGCCTTTCTTCAAGCACCAAGCGAAACCTTTTTTCATTACTGTAACCAGCGTCTTGATGATCGTTTGCAGGTGTTTTGGGTCAGGATCTTCTTTGGAGATTTCCTCTTTGAGGTCTTCCAATGGCTGCCAAACAATGATCAGTTCCTGCGCGATGGGTGATTTGTCGAGCATTTCTGGTGGCTTGTTGCCGCCAATCCCATGTCTGTTGACAGTAGCGCGGCGCAGCTCGGCTTCAAGATTTTCGATGCGTTTTTCGAGGTCGAATTTGGCACGAATCTTCTCGATTTCCTCGGCGACCGCTTCCGGGCCAGCTTTCCAGATCGCGTCGTCTATTAGAGCCACCCGTCGTTGCAGCTCCCAATCCAAGGGCTTACCGTCGAGAAACCCTTGGTACCACTCACGCCAAAAGGCACCGTTCTTTCCTGCCCATTCGTACCAATTATCAAAAAATCTGAGTGCATCGGCTTGATCTTCCGAAATCAAGTCTCGCCACAGTTTCTCGTTTCGAAGAGCCACTGCACGCCGATCCGCCAAAACTTTTGTAGTCAAGCTAACATTCTTTGCAACCGCATGAATTTCAAAACTAAGCAAACCATCTTCCACAGAGATTTCATTAGAGTTTTCAAATCCAAAACCGCTTCCTTTTCCAAAATGGAAATGAATGTCGGGCATCCCACTAGCAATCGAAGCGCTAAAAATCCGTTCTTTGCGTTTGTAGGCCAAGTGATGTGTTTCTGGACGATTTATTGGATCATATGGACTTGAGAATTGTTGGGTATCGCGAT
>Ga0233426_10000341_pt1 | contig 51236 bp, 43 predicted proteins | sample SI_118_April2016_6_FD_179875 | JGI IMG/M metagenome (GOLD analysis project Ga0233426, IMG submission 179875) | Seawater microbial communities from Saanich Inlet, British Columbia, Canada - SI_118_April2016_10_MG | ecosystem: Environmental > Aquatic > Marine > Inlet | place: Canada: British... | reverse complement strand
TGGCCTTATCGTGCATGACTATATCTCACGGTGCTTACAGCATATTGCAGAGCAACCAAACAATCTTGAACCGCTGTTACCATGGAACATTGAACGCGGCTAGGTGCCGTTAGCTATACGCTTACTTAGTTGGTAAACATTTTCAAATATTTTGGGATCTAAATTATTAAATTTTGCGCGATAATTAATAGTAAATCCATCCGCTAAAATTAAATCAATGCTTTCACGTTTAGCTAATAACATTAACAGTGAATGAGTATTATTTACGACGAATAAATTAACACCTTCTTTGAATCCCTGCCTAATTAATAGTTGGTGAGTCACATCATCACGAATCACTGCGGTCATATATTTCTTAGCATCTTCAAATGACTCTATATTCAAACTTCTTTCAGTTAAACCTATTAGGGATACATTTCGCTCGGCTATGCTATTGACCCAAAGAAATTTATCCTCACGTTCAGGTGTTCTTGCAATCGGATAGATACAGGTGTTTGTTTTATTCAAAGCCATATTATATGACCTAGCCCATGGATATATACTGATATTAAACGTATAGGGCGTGCTTGACAGTGCTGTAGATACTACCTCTGTCGCGAATCCTAATACTTTGGTTGGTGTATCTATTTGAAAAGGGGGTAAGTGTTCTGTTACAACTTCAATGTGGGGCTGAGTTGTAAATTCTTGTGAGGTTGACGAAAAGCCTACAATGCCAAACAGAATAATTACAACTTTTAGTATGTAGGTTCTTTTCATTTTTATTGAATGCATTTTAGTTGAAAAATAAACACGAAAGTGTCAATGCTATTAAAATGATTATACCCGTAAATAAATAATTGAAGAGGATAATTGATTGTCATGAGAACTTCCTTTTATGTGCCCGTTACCTTCCAAAGGTGGGTGTTTCATTGTTCATGATGTTATTTGTCGTTTTACACCTATAGAAACAGGTACAAAGAATAAATTGAACGATAGAAAACAGCAAGTATTCACTGAGATTTTATATTCTTTATTGTAAATTAGGTTTTTCAACTTCTCATGAAATTTTCAACATTAAATTAAGCACTACATAAGTTGTTTTAAAATTATTTAGTAATGCGCCAAAAAGCAATACTCGCAACTACGAGTAAAATCATCGGATAAAAAGCACTTGATACGACTTCTATAGGTGATATTTTCAATGTTGCGCCTAATAATAAAGCTTGAGCGCCATAAGGTAGCAACCCTTGGTTAATACAGGCGTAGATATCTAATAAACTGGCAGAGTGAGCAGGGCTAACTTCGCCATCTTCAGCGAGTTCTTTAGCTGTTTCACCTGTGACTATAATCGACACCGTATTGTTTGCTGTGAAAAAATTACAAGTAAAAGCTAAAGTCGCAATACCTAAACCCGCAGCACGCTTTTTATTATTTGGATTAAGTTTACGTGCGAAACCTTCAATAGCATCGGTTAATGCCGCTAAACCACCTTGGTGTTTAATGAGTTCACTTAACCCCCCAATAAATAAAGATAGAATGAAAATGTCCTGCATACTGCCAAAGCCAGTATTTATATCATTCACCCAAGTCGATAATTGATAACCATTGTCGTACATGCCAATTCCTGCAGCGAGAATAATACCAACAATTAATACGAGGAAAACATTTATTCCCATAAGCGCTAAAGCTAAAATAACAAGATATGGCACTAATCCTAACACGTTAATATTGTCAACTTGCTCATGAGGAATGCTTATCCCCATTGAAGCATAAATAATTAAACATAAAAGTGCGGCGGGTACAGCAAATTTAAAATTAACCTTAAACTTGTCTTTCATATGCGCTCCCTGACTTCGGGTAGATGCAATGGTGGTGTCGGATATTATTGATAAATTATCACCAAAAATAGCACCAGAGATAATACAACCAGCAACGATTGAAGCATCTAAATCGGCAGACTCTATAAAACCTAATGCGACAGGGGCAATAGCTGCAATTGTCCCCATTGACGTTCCCATTGCTGTTGCGAGAAAAGCAGCCACAAGAAACAAACCGGGGAGTAATAAATAATCAGGGAAGAATGACAAACCTAATTGCACGCTCGCATCAACACTTCCGGTTGCTTTAGCGACTACTGCGAAAGCACCAGCAAGTAAATAAATAACACACATAGTAATGATGTTTGAATGACCAGCGCCAGAGATGAACTGGCTTACTTGATCATTAATACTGTCTTTCCCTAAATATATTGCCACCAAAATAGCTGGAATAATGGCAATACTGGCAGGCAGCTGATAAAAAGCGAAATCAACACCTTGCAGAGTAAGTACAATACCGGTGCCTAAGAATATACCCAGAAATACGGCAAAAGGTAATAAGCTCAGTAAACGGTTTTCAGGAACAGGCATCACTACATCAGTACTCATAAAATTTGTCTTTAACATTAAGTTAACGCTAGTCTATCGTAATCTTTAGTGATAGCAAGGCGATATAGAAATGCTATGCATAACAGGAAATTATATTAAATAACAAAATGTCTTGAATTCAGACTTTTGACCTGCGTCAGTTTATGTTAAACTTTCGCGAATTTTTTATCCAATCGCCGTATTACACAACAATTGTGTAGGTGAAAACATAAGTGAATATCATGTCAGAAAATACATTTGAAACTATTGAACAACGTGTAAGTTACGGTGTAGGTCGTCAATTAGGTGATCAATTACGTAATAACCCTTTTAAAGAATTTGACGTTTCTGCTGTACAAGCAGGTTTGGCTGATGCGATTGCTAATACAGCAAGCCAAGTATCAGACGAAGATTTAAATGCAGCATTTTCTGTTGTTTCTAAAAAAATGCAAGAATTAGAACAAGCCGCAGCTAAAGAAAAATCAGCTGAAGGCGAAGCGTATTTAGTTGAAAATGCTAAACGTGATGAAGTTACTGTTACTGAATCTGGTCTTCAATATGAAGTATTAGCAACAGGCGAAGGCGAAATACCAACTGCTGCAAGCACTGTTCGTACTCATTATCACGGTACTTTCATTAATGGCGACATTTTTGACAGTTCTGTAGATCGCGGTCAACCTGCTGAATTTCCAGTAGGTGGCGTTATTCCTGGTTGGACTGAAGCTTTACAGTTAATGACTGAAGGTTCTAAGTGGCGTTTATACGTACCTTATAATTTAGCTTACGGCGAGCAAGGCTCACAAGGTGCTATACCTCCATACTCAACATTGGTATTTGATGTTGAATTATTAGCAATTGTTAGCTAATTAGTTTTAAAGCCCTCCGTTGAGGGCTTTTTTATGAATGCATTTTAATGTAGAACTAAAATGTATTCATAAAAAACAACTAAAAATTAAGTTAATTAAATACTCACTGTAGAGTAATACAACAATGATAAATCAACAACTCGACAATTTGTTCCAAGAATATATTTCAGCCTTTAAGCAATATGACTTATCGGCAGTTCAAAATTGTTATCAATTGCCTTGTACGTTGCATACACCTGATAAAATCGCTTACTTAGCTGATAATAGAAGTTTCAAACAAGAATTTGACGATATATTTACTGTGTTACAGCATGCTAAAACAGAAAATATTATCACCACTAAATCAACATATAATATAGGTGTTGGCGAAACTATTGACGTTTGTATCGATTGGGCGTTTATCGATGATAAAAAAGAAGTGTTTGCCGATTTTTGTGCTTTTTATCATTTAATCAAAATCGGGGAACAATATAAAATCAATAGTGTTGTATCTCACGATTTATCTAACAGTGTTACCTTAGCGTTTGAATTAGATATTACGAATTAACAATAACGTATTAATCAGCAATTAATGTGAAGAATCGAGAATATATATGAAAGTAAAAGTAGCCATTTTAGGATGTAGCGGCCGTATGGGACGCAACTTAATCCAAGCTGCCGTTGAGCACCAATCTATTGAACTAGTGGGTGGTAGTGTTCGAGCATCATCATCGTTTGTTAATTTCGATTTAGGCGAATTAGCCGGTATTGGTGCCATTGGTCAAAAAACATCAACAGATTTGTCTAATTTATTAAATGCTGATGTTTTTATTGATTTTACTTCAATTGATACTACGTTAGAAAATATAAAATGGTGTCAGCTGCACAATAAAGCATTAGTTATAGGTACTACCGGCTTTACAGATGAACAAGTAAATATTATTGAGAAAGCAGGGGAGAACATGCCTGTGATTTTAGCACCAAATACCAGTGTGGGTGTTAATTTAATGTTTAAACTCTTAGAAGTTACCGCAAAAGCAATTGGTGACTATACTGATATAGAAATATTTGAAGCACACCATAGATTCAAAAAAGATGCACCATCAGGTACTGCAGTGAAAATGGGGCAAGTAATAGCTGATACGTTAGGCCGAGACTTAAATAAAGTGGCTGTTTATGGCCGCGAAGGCATTACCGGTGAGCGAGATAAAGAAACAATAGGATTCGCTACTGTTCGAGCAGGTGACATTGTTGGAGAGCATACTGCTTTTTTTTCTGATATTGGTGAACGGTTAGAAATCACCCATCGTGCAAGTTCGCGAATGACTTTTGCATTGGGTGCGATGAGAGCCGCATTCTGGTTAAGTGAAGCCGATAATGGCTTCTATGATATGCAAGATGTATTAGGCTTAAAATAAACAAATATTTTTGAAAACAGTTACTTTTAACTGTTTTAACTAAATATTGAATTAAACGCTTAGTTTTTACAATTATCACTAGACGAAAATGTGATACAAGCGTAAAATAAGTGGATTTTGTCAAAAATTTAGTGGTTCGGTTAATAATAACGAAATTTTTGACATTTTTTGTGGGTGTTTCAATAGGAACACCCTACGCGTAATTTATACTTAATGATGTGTTTAGTTGTACATCGTTAAGCTTCTTTCTTCTTTACGGAGGTTAAATTGACTAAATCTGCCATTTTAGTGCTTGAAGACGGCACTGTATTTAAAGGCACCGCTATTGGTGCAGACGGAGCGGCTGTTGGTGAAGTAGTATTCAATACTTCAATGACCGGTTACCAAGAAATTCTTACCGACCCATCATATGCAGAGCAAATTATTACCCTAACGTACCCGCATATCGGTAATACGGGTACTAATAGTGAAGATGAAGAATCAGACACTATTTGGGCAAAAGGTTTAGTTATTCGTGACTTACCGCTTTTAGCGAGTAATTTTCGAAATGAACAGAATTTAAGCGATTACCTAAAAGCACGTAATATCTTAGGTATAGCAGATATCGATACGCGTAAATTAACGCGCATTCTTCGTCAGAAAGGTGCTCAAAACGGTTGTATCATGACAGTAGATTCAATCACAGAAAGCGCAGAAACTGAGGCTTTAGCTCAAGCCAAAGCATTTCCAGGCATTAAAGGTATGGATTTAGCAAAAGTTGTTTCAACGAAAGAACAATACCAATGGACAGAAGGAAGTTGGGAATTAGGAAAAGGCCACATTACGCCTGAAAACTCACAGTTTCATGTGGTTGCCTACGATTTCGGTGCTAAACGCAATATTCTACGTATGTTAGTAGACCGTGGTTGTAAAGTTACTGTAGTGCCAGCACAAACGTCTGCCGAAGCTGTATTAGCGATGAATCCAGATGGAATATTTTTATCAAATGGTCCTGGTGATCCAGAACCATGTGATTATGCAATTTCTGCAATTCAATCATTTTTAGAAACAGAAACGCCAATTTTTGGTATTTGTTTAGGTCACCAATTACTTGGTTTAGCAAGTGGTGCTGGTACCGTGAAAATGAAATTTGGCCATCATGGTGGTAATCATCCGGTTAAAGACTTTGAGCGTAATGTTGTAATGATCACTGCGCAGAACCATGGTTTTGCCATTGATGAAAATAAGATGCCTGAAAACTTGAAAGTAACCCATGTATCGTTATTTGATAATTCAATTCAAGGTGTTCATCGTACAGACAAAGCAGCATTTAGTTTCCAAGGTCATCCAGAAGCAAGCCCAGGACCCGCAGATGCAGCACCATTATTTGATCATTTCATTGATTTAATGAACGAAGCAAAAGCTTAGCCCTTAAACAAGATATAAGAGAGAACTGAAAAATGGCAAAACGTACTGATTTAAAAAGTATCTTGATCTTAGGCGCTGGCCCAATTGTTATTGGTCAAGCATGTGAATTTGATTATTCAGGTGCACAAGCCTGTAAAGCGCTTCGTGAAGAAGGTTACCGAGTTATTTTAGTTAACTCAAATCCAGCAACAATAATGACTGACCCAGAAATGGCTGATGCTACATACATCGAACCAATTCATTGGGAAGTCGTTCGTAAAATAATTGAAAAAGAACGTCCTTGTGCTGTACTACCTACAATGGGTGGCCAAACAGCGTTGAACTGTGCTTTAGAACTTGAAGCAAAAGGCGTATTAAAAGAATTTAACGTTGAAATGATTGGCGCAACAGCCGACGCTATTGATAAAGCAGAAGATCGCTCTCGTTTTGACAAAGCAATGAAAGCGATTGGTTTAGATACGCCAAACGCCGAAATTGTGCACACAATTGAAGAAGCACACGCAGCAAGTAAAGTTTTAGGTTTTCCTTGTATTATTCGTCCATCATTTACGATGGGTGGCACAGGTGGCGGTATAGCATACAATGTCGAAGAATTTACCGAAATATGTACGCGTGGCTTAGATCTTTCTCCAACGTCAGAATTATTGATTGATGAATCATTAATTGGTTGGAAAGAATATGAAATGGAAGTGGTTCGCGACAAAAATGATAACTGTATTATTATTTGTTCAATTGAAAACTTCGATCCTATGGGTATTCATACGGGTGATTCAATTACCGTTGCACCCGCTCAAACGCTAACCGATAAAGAATACCAAATCATGCGTAATGCATCGATTGCAGTATTACGTGAAATTGGTGTTGAAACCGGTGGTTCAAACGTACAGTTCGGTATTTGTCCTAATACTGGCCGTATGGTTATTATTGAAATGAACCCGCGTGTTTCTCGTTCATCAGCACTTGCTTCAAAAGCAACGGGTTTCCCCATTGCAAAGATTGCAGCAAAATTAGCAGTCGGTTATACGCTAGATGAATTAACTAATGATATTACAGGCGGCGCAACACCAGCGTCATTTGAGCCAACTATCGATTATGTCGTTACTAAAATTCCACGTTTTAATTTTGAAAAGTTTGCGGGTTGTGAAGACAGATTAACCACTCAAATGAAATCAGTTGGCGAAGTTATGTCAATTGGCCGTAACCAGCAAGAATCACTTCAAAAAGCATTACGTGGCTTAGAAGTTGGCGTGAATGGTTTTGACTCTATGGTTGATGTAACTCAACCGGGTGCTAAAACTAAAATTATGCACGAACTTCAAGAAGCTGGTTCTGATCGTATTTGGTATGTAGCTGACGCCTTCCGTTTAGGCTTAACCGTAGATGACGTATTTCGCTTAACGATGATTGACCGTTGGTTCTTAATTCAAATTGAAGATATTATTTTAGAAGAAGCTAAAGTCGCTGAAGGTGGATTAAAAGTATTAACAGCTGATTATTTACGTAAACTAAAACGTAAAGGTTTTGCTGACTCTCGTCTTGCTGATTTAATTGGTGTTGCTGAAGCTGAAGTGCGTAAGAAGCGTCATAAAGCAAATATTTTCCCAGTATACAAACGTGTTGATACTTGTGCTGCAGAATTTAGTTCAGACACAGCTTACATGTATTCAACATACGATGAAGAGTGTGAAGCAAACCCGACAGATAAAGAATCAATCATGATCTTAGGTGGCGGTCCAAACCGTATTGGCCAAGGTATTGAATTTGATTACTGTTGTGTACATGCGGCATTAGCTTTACGTGAAGACGGTTATGAAACCATTATGGTCAATTGTAACCCTGAAACCGTTTCAACAGATTACGATACATCAGACCGTTTATATTTTGAATCAATCACTTTTGAAGATGTGTTAGAAATTGTTCGCATTGAAAAACCTAAAGGCGTTATCGTGCAATATGGTGGCCAAACGCCACTTAAACTAGCACGTGCTTTAGAAGCTGCAGGTGTTCCGATTATTGGTACCTCTCCTGATGCAATCGATAGAGCAGAAGATAGAGAGCGTTTCCAACAAGCAGTTGACCGTTTAGGTTTATTGCAACCTGAAAATGCAACAGTAACATCGCTAGAAGAAGCAATGGCAAAAGCGGAATCAATTGGTTTTCCATTAGTTGTTCGTCCATCTTATGTACTTGGTGGCCGCGCAATGGAAATTGTTTACGATTTAGATGATTTACGTCGTTATATGACCGAAGCCGTTAGTGTTTCAAATGACTCACCAGTATTGCTTGATCATTTCCTTGATGATGCAATTGAAGTTGATATTGATCTTGTTTGTGACGGCACCGATGTCGTTATTGGCGGCATTATGCAACACATTGAGCAAGCAGGCGTTCACTCAGGTGACTCAGCATGTTCATTACCAGCATATAGTTTAAGCCAAGATGTACAGGATATTATGCGTCAACAGGTTACTGATTTAGCCTTTGAATTGGGTGTTATTGGTTTAATGAATACGCAAATGGCTGTTAAAGATGGCAAGGTTTATTTAATTGAAGTAAACCCTCGTGCTGCTCGTACAATTCCCTTTGTTTCAAAAGCGACAGCTGTACCTTTAGCTAAAGTGGGTGCTCGTGTTATGGCTGGCAGAACATTGAAGGAACAAGGAATTGTTAAAGAAATTATCCCACCATATTTCTCCGTGAAAGAAGTCGTTATTCCGTTTAACAAATTTCATGGCAGTGACCCTTTAGTCGGACCAGAAATGCGTTCTACGGGTGAAGTGATGGGTGTTGGTAAAACCTTCGAAGAAGCGTACGCTAAAGCTTGTTTAGGTGCGGGTGTTTCAGTACCTAAATCTGGCCGTGCATTAATTTCTGTTCGTAACAGTGATAAAGTACGTGTTGTTGAATTAGCAAAACAATTGGTTGCTTTAGGATACGACGTAGATGCTACGCACGGAACAGCAATAATATTAGGTGAAGCTAATATTCCATGTCGTTTAGTGAATAAAGTACAAGAAGGTCGACCGCACATTCTTGATAGAATCAAAAATGGTGAATATAATTATATTATTAACACCACAGAAGGTCGCAAAGCGATTGAAGATTCTAAAGTCTTGCGTGGAGGAGCATTGCGCTATAAAGTGGCATACACCACTACCTTAAATGCAGCATTTGCAACTTGCCAATCACATGCAGCAGATGACAGGAATACGGTGACATCGATACAAGAATTGCATAAAGAATGTAATTAGTCGCAAATTATTAAGGTATTTACTTAATTTGAGTAGATACCTTATTAAAAATATTTATATAAGGGTGGTTATACTTTTTAAGTAAGCCACCTTTATCATTTGAAAAAGAAGAGAAAAATGACAAAATATCCAATGACACTTCTTGGTGCTGATCAGCTAAAAGAAGAGCTTAGAGTTTTAAAAACAGAAAAGCGTCCACGTATAGTTAAAGATATTGCTGATGCACGTGAGCATGGTGACTTGAAAGAAAATGCAGAATATCATGCAGCTAAAGAAGAGCAGGGATTTTGTGAAGGGAGAATTCAAGATATTGAAGGGAGACTCTGTAACGCACAAATTATTGATATTACTAAAATACCGAATCATGGAAAAGTGCTTTTTGGCACAACGGTTACTTTATTGAACATTGAAACAGAAGTTGAAGTAACCTATAAAATTGTAGGTGATGATGAAGCTGATTTTAAAACAGGTCGTATTTCACTTAACTCACCCATTGCACGTGGGTTAATCGGCAAACAAGTTGATTCAGAAGTTGAAATTACTATTCCTGGCGGCGTAGTAGAATACGAGATTGTTTCAGTCGAACATGTTTAATTACTAAATATATGAAATATAAATACTAAGGGCCCATTATGAAAGTAATGGGCTTTTTATGTTCAGGACGAACGGTCGTGATTTTTGTTCCTGACAAATCACAAGTACCTACATCCATGTAGGCAATGTCACGATTACATGGATGTGAAAGAGTGATGATTTTGATAAACTTCTATCAGCACTTTATAAATTACCAACAAAAGATCATTTAACTGATCGTTAATGGAGATAATATGAAAAAAATGGCATTTATTGGTTTAGGCGTAATGGGATATCCGATGGCAGGGCACTTGCAAAATGCTGGTTTTGATATCTGCGTTTATAATCGTACTCATACGAAGGCGGAACAATGGGTCAAAGAATTTGGAGGTTGTTTAGCTAATAGCCCAAAAGAGGCCGCTGAGGGCTGCGAAATCGTTTTTTTATGCGTTGGTAATGATAATGATGTTAGACAGGTCGTTTTAGGTGATAACGGCGTTTTTGCTGGTTTATCTGAAAGTGCCATTTTAGTCGACCACACAACAGCTTCAGCTGAACTTGCAAGAGATCTTCATTCGCTAGCTACATTACAGAATAAGCATTTTATCGATGCACCTGTATCTGGAGGTCAAGCTGGCGCAGAAAATGGTGTTTTAACCATTATGGCTGGCGGTGAAGAAGATATTTTTGAAAAAGTAAAACCAGTAATGAGCGCTTATGCTCGATTTAGTCAGCTTATGGGCAAGGTTGGCTCTGGGCAGTTAGCAAAGATGGTTAATCAAATATGCTTCGTTAATACTGTTCAAGGCTTAGCTGAAGGTCTTAACTTTGCCCAAAAGGCTGGTCTTGACACTGACAAACTCATAGAAACAATTTCCAAAGGTGCTGCTGGTTCATGGCAAATGGATAATCGCGGCAAAACAATGTGTGCTAGAGAATTTGATTTTGGTTTTGCGGTTGATTGGGTCAGAAAAGATTTAAGTATGGCATTTCAAGAGGCAGAAAAAATTGGTGCCGATTTAACCGTGACAAAACAATTAGACGGTTACTATGAAAAGGTTCAACAAAAGGGTGGTAATCGCTGGGATACATCTAGTTTGATTGCTCGCCTAGACGATTAGTTGTTTTAAATAAAACATAGTATTCATGTGTTTTTGTGTGGTTTATCTAATGTGAACCTGAAATATCATGTTAGATAAACAAGTCCAAAAAGTAATTGTTTTAACCCGCTTTGAAACTCTAATGTTTTATCTTTTAATCTCCTCTGGCTTCGAAAACTGACGAACCATGAATAAAGATTAGTGCGGCGTGAACTATACCTATCAATACTAAGTGTTCAAATTCTACACCACTAGGTCCGTCGTTCGCTATAAATAGTAAAACCCAAAATGAATAAGAAATAACGTAAAGGGTGAGTACTTTTAGAAAGCCTTCTGTTAGGTTTCCACTTGGTTGTTTGTTCAATTTATAATTTTCAGTTGAAGTGTTATTCATTGTATTCTCGTTTATTTGCAAGTTATGTTTAGTTAGTAACCTAAGGAGTCAAAAACTTACACCTATTCTGAATTTATTTTAATTTATTGTGTAGATAGTTGTTTTATCGGAAGTAATGGGGAACAAGTTTTAGACAGATAAGCCTGCAATTAATTGCAGACTTATTTTATTTGGCTTTTTTTTATTTGGTAAGGACTTAAACCAGAGACAAGCGCTAATTTTGTATAAGCATAGCCGATGCTTTATCAAATTTATTATTGAGTAGTAGTTTTTTATTTAAACGTTATTAATCAATTTAATATATTTACGATATACACATCAAAAAAAAACCTGCAATAAATTTCAGGCTTTTCGGTTTGGCTCCTCAACCTGGACTTGAACCAGGGACAAACGGATTAACAGTCCGTTGCTCTACCAACTGAGCTATTGAGGAATTGTTTTGTTCTAAATTACTTTAAATAAAGCAATTTAATTAATAAAAAAGCCTGCAATTAATTGCAGGCTTTTCGATTTGGCTCCTCAACCTGGACTTGAACCAGGGACAAACGGATTAACAGTCCGTTGCTCTACCAACTGAGCTATTGAGGAATTGTTCTTTACATAACCGCTTTTAATAATATTATAAGCCATTACTTTAATTTGGCTCCTCAACCTGGACTTGAACCAGGGACAAACGGATTAACAGTCCGTTGCTCTACCAACTGAGCTATTGAGGAATCGTTTTGTTTGCCAAGCGTCTTGGCTAACGGGGCGAGATATTAAATGCCTGTGGGGGAACTGTCAACACAAAATTTATAAATAAATCATTATTTCGTTTGTTTGCTTATTTTGTCGACACTCAGTGTGCTTTATCTTCAAATGTAGTTCTATTTTTACCCTTGAGTTTTGTAAGCGAGTATTACTTAAACTTATCCACTGAATCTGTGGATAAGTTTGTGAATGAAAGTGTAAAAAAAGGTAACTTCAACGGAGGAATGCTTGTTGTAGCTTAATTGTAATATTTTTCCATGTTTTATATTTTTTAATTATAACAGTTGCTTAGGTGGGGATTTACCCGTTCCAGTTATCTTAGTGTGATTTTTGTTCAACGCTGGTTTTATGGCTGTTTCCTGTGAGTTATACGAAAGAGTCGGTATAAGAAGTTTATTATTGGTTGCTTATAAGCTTTATATCTATGTTAAAAAACTATAATCATGTTGAAATAAAATATATACATAGCGAGTCTTATCACTATCTTTTACAATACTTTTGTATTTTCCCGCAAAGACAGCCAATAGCTTGCATTAAATGACAAAAATAAATATAAAAAAGCCAATTAACTTACTTGAAGACCCTGTAGCTGAGACTATCAAGAGTATGACTATCCCAATGATTTACGGGATGATTTTATTAATGACTTTTAATTTAGTTGACACTTTTTTTGTTGGGTTATTAGGCACACAACCTCTTGCTGCCATTAGCTTTACATTTCCTATCACTTTTACTGTTATTAGTTTAACTATTGGCCTAGGGATTGGTACATCAGCTGTTATTGCTAAAGCACTGGGGAAGGGGAATGATGAGTCGGCAAAAAATTCTGGGACAGCGGCTATATACTTAGCCGCAATTGTTGTCGGCATTTTATCTTTTGTTGGTTATTTGTTTACTGATGACATATTTCTCTTACTTGGGGCGAGTGAAGCTTTATTACCTTTAATTCATGATTATATGGATATTTGGTTTATCGGCAGTATTTGTTTAATCGGTCCTATGATTGGCAATGCCATCTTAAGAGCTTCCGGAGACACAAAAACACCCAGTATTATCATGGGCAGTGCTGGTTTGATTAATGCAATATTAGACCCGATTTTTATTTTTGGTTTTGGCCCTATTCCTGCGATGGGAATACAGGGGGCTGCTATAGCAACATTAATTTCTTGGGTTTTTGGCTTATTACTTGTCTTATATATTGTGGGCGTGAAACGTCAATTGATCCACACTAAGCTTTTATCTTTAAAAACGTTTATTTCATCAAGTAGGGGGATTTTACATATAGGGTTACCTGCAGCTGGTGCTAATATGCTTACACCTATTTCTGCTGCTATTTTAACGGCTATTGTAGCGAGTTATGGTGATTCTGCTGTAGCTGCTTTTGGTGTTGGCTCTCGCATTGAGTCCATCGCATGTTTAGTTGTTTTGGCGATGTCTATGACGCTTCCTCCTTTTATCAGCCAAAACTTTGGTGCGGGCAACATGCACCGTGTTGAGCAAAGCTTCAAAGTATCAGTAAGGTTTGTGCTTATATGGCAATTACTTATATATTTACTGCTCGTATTAATAGCGCCTTTTATTGCCGATGTTTTTTCTAAAGAGGAAGCAGTTGCAGATATTATTGTATTATTTATGTGGATAATGCCATTAGGTTATGGCTTACAGGGCGTTATAATTTTAACTAATTCATCTTTTAATGCTTTGCATAAACCTATGGTAGCGCTAATGCTTAGCGTTATTCGCCTCTTTGTATGTTATGTACCTTTAGCCTACTTAGGTAGTATATATTATGGCATTGAAGGTTTCTTCATTGGTGGTGTTTGTGGCAACCTTATAATGGGAATGATTTCTTACCGTTTATTTGATAAGCAGTTTCCACACGAACTTCCTAAAATAAAGGAAGTATCATCATGAAAAAGATGGACTTAAAGTCAGACTACACCCCAAATGGTGATCAACCTACCGCAATTAAGCAATTACTCGATGGTCTTGAAAGTGGCTTGGCGCATCAAACGCTTCTAGGTGTAACAGGATCAGGTAAAACCTTTACTATCGCAAATGTTGTCGCTAAATTAAATCGTCCAACTATGATGATTGCTCCGAATAAAACGCTTGCTGCGCAACTTTACAGCGAAATGAAGGAGTTCTTCCCGAACAATGCGGTTGAATATTTTGTTTCTTATTATGATTATTATCAGCCAGAAGCTTATGTTCCTACAACAGATACTTTTATTGAGAAAGATGCCTCTGTAAACGAGCATATAGAGCAAATGCGATTGTCTGCTACTAAGGCCTTACTTGAGCGACGAGACGTTATTATAATCGCTTCTGTGTCTGCTATTTATGGTTTAGGTGATCCTGACTCATATTTAAAAATGATGCTCCACATTAGTGTTGGCGATATTATTAATCAGCGAGATATATTGCGTCGTCTTGCCGAATTACAGTACAAGCGAAATGATGCTGCTTTTCAGCGAGCGACTTATCGAGTTCGTGGCGATGTTATTGATATATTTCCAGCCGAATCTGATCGTTTGGCATTACGTGTTGAGTTGTTTGACGAAGAAATTGAACGCTTATCAATGTTTGATCCACTTACAGGTCAAGTTGAACGTACGTTAGATCGAGTTACGGTATACCCCAAAACACATTATGCGACGCCAAGGGATAAAATATTATCAGCAATCGATAAGATAAAAATTGAATTAAAAGAGCGTTCAACTTTTTTAAAAGATAATAATCGCTTAATTGAAGAGCAGCGTATTGTTCAGCGTACTCAGTTTGACATCGAAATGATGACAGAGTTGGGCTATTGCTCAGGTATAGAAAATTATTCTCGCTATTTATCTGGGCGAGAAGAAGGGGAATCACCACCGACTTTGTTTGATTATTTACCTGATGATGGTTTGTTAATTATTGATGAGTCTCATGTTACAGTCCCTCAAATAGGCGCAATGTATAAAGGAGATCGTTCACGAAAAGAAAACTTAGTGAACTACGGTTTCCGTTTGCCTTCAGCGCTTGATAATCGTCCCATGAAATTCGATGAATTTGAAGCATTAGCGCCTCAAACTATTTATGTATCTGCAACACCCAGTAATTACGAGATAGAGAAATCTGGAGATGATATTGCCCAACAGGTTGTTCGCCCAACAGGTTTGCTTGACCCTATCATTGAAGTTCGTCCTGTCGAAACTCAAGTTGATGACTTATTGTCTGAAATTAGAAAACGTGTCGCCATACAAGAGCGTGTTCTTGCGACAACATTAACTAAACGTATGGCAGAAGATCTTTCTGATTACTTAGATGAACATAACGTAAAAGCCCGTTATTTACATTCAGATATTGATACCGTAGAACGTGTAGAAATAATTAGAGATTTTCGACTAGGTAAGTTTGATGTGCTTGTTGGTATTAATTTATTACGTGAAGGCTTGGACATGCCTGAAGTTTCATTAGTCGCAATTTTAGATGCAGATAAGGAAGGTTTTTTACGTTCGGAGCGTTCTCTAATTCAAACTATTGGTCGTGCTGCTCGAAATATCAATGGTCGAGCTATTTTATATGCAGCAAAAATAACGGGGTCAATGAAAAAAGCGATTGACGAAACTGATCGTCGGCGAACTATGCAACATCAATACAACGTAGATAATAATATTACGCCCAGAGGCGTGGTAAGCAAAATTAGTGATGCTTTGCATAACGGTACAGTATCTTCGAGTAACACATTATTAAATGTAGCTGAGCAAGCGGCAGACTATAAAATATTATCACTGAAAGACATTGATGTAAAAATCAAGCAGCTTGAAAGTGAAATGTTCACTCATGCTCAAAACTTAGAGTTTGAACAAGCTGCTGATTTGCGAGATAAAGTCTCAAAATTAAGGGAACTACAATTATCTCGTTAGTTATACTTCTGATCATTTAAGCTCAAACATCGTATATTGACTTATTATGTTTGAGACTGCTTCACAATTACACTGCGCCAAATGGCTAATGTCATTGATTATTTTATCTTGGATATCCACAGGGAATAGCATTAACTGCTCAAGATAAAGATGTGCTTGAACTTCGTTATTGCTATTAACGAATTCCATTAGCCGACTTGCATGGTTTCTCCAAATAACACTCATATTTACTACCTCAGAAACTTAAATAACGTTATGTTCCATCCTTAAGCCTTATTTAACTTGGGTTGAGCATATACTTTGCTATGGTTCAAACCAGTTAAACTTAATTTAAGTTTAGATCATCTCAGCATAATGGTTATAAGTTTTAGGAATTAAAACTGGTTGTTTGGAACCTTGTTATATAAGAAAACTGTACTTTGGTGCTAACTATGTGATGTTTGGTGATATTTGAAACTTTTCTAAACGGTATAAGAATGCCTTATAAGGTAAATTTAAATACTTTGCGGCTTTAGTTTTGTTGCCTTGGTTGATTTTCAATGCTTCAGATAAGCAATACCTTTCAAATTGTTCCCAATTAAAGCCTGAAGTTGGCATTTCAAAATGAGGGACTCCACTTTTGTTTTGTTCAGTGAGCACCTTAGGAAAAATGTTTTGAGTTAACTCTTCTTCATCATCAAGGTAATATGACCGCAGAAAGCATTATGCGCATGATCAATTACAATGATTTTACTTCTGATTAGTTAAATAAAATACAACAGGTACTTGACGTAAAAAGGTAAGAGGATTTTTAATTCATACACTTGAACAGTAACTTAGTTGACTCAGCATAACCTAGCGTGGGAGCCCTATATTTAATAGAATTTAAAAAGCCAGTCAAGAGACTGGCTTTTTTAGTTTCAACTTTTATTAACTAAATGTTCACATTGTTAAAATAATATTTACGGCTTAGTTGGTCCTGCACTGCTTCGACTCATTGCGTGAGAAACGGTTGCCATTTTACCAGATGAAGCATGTTCCATACGATTTTCTTTTGCTACGAAATCAGTAGGGATATCATTTATCATCGTAATAGTTTCTGTTTTAGTCATCGGTGAAGATGATTTACCTGGCTTACTACCTTTACTCGAAACTTTACCTGCTTTAGAGGTGATTTTCGGGCTTGGTTTTCTTGAAATCACACGTTTGGGCTTTTCAGCAACTTGAGGTTCATCAAAAGGTAAGTCCGGTTGAACTTCTGTTGAAGGCGCTTCAATAACAGGTGTTTCAACAACAGGTGTTTCAACAACAGGTGTTTCAACAACAGGTGTTTCAGCAACAGGTGTTTCAACAACAGGTGCTTCAACAACAGGTGCTTCAACAACAGGTGTTTCAACAGTAGGCGCTTCAACAACAGGTGTTTCAACAACAGGTGTTTCAACAACAGGTGTTTCAACAGCAGGTGTTTCAACAACAGGCGCTTCAACAACAGGCGCTTCAACAACAGGTGTTTCAACAACAGGTGTTTCAACAACAGGTATTTCAACAGCAGGTGTTTCAACAACAGGCGCTTCAACAACAGGAGTTTCAACAGCAGGTGTTTCAACAACAGGTGTTTCAGGATACCTAGATTCTACTGGATCTTCGCTTATTTCAGTTTCAGGTGCGACAGCAGGAAGTTCTGATGCAGTATTATCTGAAGCTGGACGACGACGCTGACCATTAGAACGAAGATGTCTTGGTGAACGACGATTTCTTGGACGTTGCTCATCATTAGCTTTATTCTCGCTTTGCTCTGACTGCTTTGCATCAATAGGCGTGTTTTGAGCGCCTAAATTAACTGCTTCGTCAACAGTAACTTCTTTAACACTTTCGGATGCCGATGTTTTACTTAACGTTGTATTGTTAACAACAGGAGCGTTTTCATCGGTGATACGTACTTTTTTACGATTGTTACGACGTTGACGTCGAACAGTAACTTTCTCTTCTTTAGGCTTTGTATTACGCTCTACTGGCGGCTTACGAGGCTGTTTGTTTTGCTTGTTATCTTGATTGTCATTAATGTTAACTTTAACATCATTGCGATCTTCATTTTTAACTTCATTACGTTTGTCGTTACGATTTGTGTTTCTGTTATCGTTACGATTGTTACGATTGTTACGACGTTGCCCTTGACGGCCACGTTGTGGACGACGCTCACCATTATTTACATGTTTTTTAACGGGTTCAACAACTTTAGGAGCTACTTCTTCAGCAGCAAATAGTGTCTTAGCCCATTTTATTAAACCATCAAATAATCCTGCAGATTTATTTTCAATAATTACTGGGGCAGAAGGTTCATTAGCCGGTGTAGGTGCAGCTTGTGTCGGAGAAGACATACCTTGTAACGCAGGTTCATCCTTTCTAGAAGCTTGCTTGTCATACTTTGGCATTACAGCTTCTTCAACTGAAGCTTCTGTAATTGTTTTTTCGTAACTGGCTTCTTCAACACTTTCGTCTGTTCTTACTCTAAGCACTTCATATTGTGGTGTATCCATATGAGGGTTAGGAATAATAAGAATGTTTACGTCATGGTGTTTTTCAATATGAAATACTGAACGACGCTTCTCATTTAAGAGGTAAGTCGCTACAGGTACAGGCACTTGAGCTTGTACATGTTGAGTATTTTCTTTAATGGCTTCTTCTTCCATTAAACGTAAAATAGATAATGCTAATGACTCAACACTTCGTACATGTCCTGTACCGTTACAACGAGGACAAACGCCTTGGCTAGTTTCACCAATAGAAGGTCGTAAACGTTGACGCGACATTTCTAATAAACCAAAACGTGAAATACGTCCTAGTTGTATACGAGCTCTGTCTTGTTTTACTGCATCACGCATGCGATTTTCTACTTCACGTTGATGACGTACAGGCGTCATATCAATGAAATCGATAACCACTAAACCACCCAAATCACGTAAACGTAATTGACGAGCAACTTCTTCTGCTGCTTCAAGGTTGGTATTAAATGCAGTTTCTTCTATGTCACTGCCTTTAGTTGCGCGGGCAGAGTTAACATCAATAGAGGTCATTGCTTCAGTAGGATCAATTACAATTGAACCACCTGACGGAAGTCTAACTTCACGCTGAAACGCTGATTCTATTTGTGTTTCAATTTGGTAATGCGTAAATAAAGGTACGTCATTCGTATACAGTTTTATTTTATTTAAAAAATCTGGGCGAACGACTTCAATATGCTTTTTAACACTTTCGAATGTTTTAGGACGATCTATTAATACTTCACCAATATCACGACGTAAATAATCACGAATAGCACGTAAAATAACGTTAGTTTCTTGGTGTATTAAGAATGGAGCCGGTTTAGTTTCAGCGGCTTCTGAAATGGCTTTCCAGTGGTGTAATAGAACATTTAAGTCCCAGTTTAGTTCTTCATAGTCTTTACCTACGCCAGCGGTACGAACAATTAAGCCCATTCCTTTAGGTAATTCTAATTTGTTTAAAGAGGTCTTTAAGTCGGTACGCTCATCACCTTCAATACGACGAGAAATACCGCCAGCACGAGGGTTATTTGGCATTAATACTAAATAGCTGCCTGCTAAACTGATAAAAGTTGTTAACGCTGCGCCTTTTTGGCCACGTTCTTCTTTATCAATTTGAACAATAACTTCTTGGCCTTCTTTCAATACATCTTTAATGCTTGGACGACCTTGAAAGGTGTAACCTTTAGGAAAGTACTCGCGAGCGATTTCTTTCATAGGAAGGAAACCATGACGTTCTGCGCCATAGTCAACAAAAGCTGCTTCTAGAGATGGCTCTATACGCGTGATTTTTGCTTTATAAATATTTGATTTCTTTTGTTCGTGACCTGGACTTTCGATATCTAAATCATAAAGTTGTTGGCCATCGACCAGTGCTACACGTAATTCTTCTGATTGTGTAGCGTTAATTAACATACGTTTCATAGTTTTAGTGACTCATTTTTAGTCACAACACTACAAGCTTCGAACACAAAGCAATTTATCGCTATGGTAACAGCAATATGTCAGCCTCTCGGGTGTCAAATTACAGCGCCATATTGCGCTGTAAGCTGTTATTTAATCTGATTATACTCTCAGGTGATTTACACCCAAGAAAAATTGTTTCTTCATGCGCTCAGCAAATTGTGCTGTGCTCGATATTATCAAATTGATATTTGTTGAGCAGTTTGAATTTCGGCGTTCTGGCTTACTTTTCTGGTTGTTGCTCGATGGAAACTTATCTAATTTGGTTTATATCATTACAAAAGTGCTTTCGTTGCGCTGGGCTAAATGTTTATGCTATTTTTTGACTTGTTATTCAGGTCAACTATTTGCAATAGGCCGTTCTGTTAATGTGTCGGCGATAATAATTTATCGAGATAATGCACATTAATGTGGCCGCATTTTTGCCTCTTACGTTTCGCTAAAAGCTTCTATTTTTTACCTTATTGTCTTATATAAACAATAACAGCGAGATTATCCCACTTAAATGATGTAAAAGGCAATTAAATCGATGAGTTAATTACGCTAATATCAAAATAAATATGTTAAACTCACTTTTATGAATGAAAATACAAAACCCCAAGTTCGATTTTATACAATCGATAGCGAAGACGCTGGTCAAAGAATAGATAACTTTTTATTAAAAACCTTAAAAGGTGTTCCTAAAAGTATGATTTATCGCCTGTTAAGAAAAGGCGAGATTAGGGCTAATAAAAAACGGACCAAACCAGAATATAAAATTCAAGATGAGGATATAATTCGTGTAGCCCCCATTCGTATTTCTGAAAATACAAATGAAGTTTCAACTAAATTAAATATTGTGGCTAATTTAGAAAAGCAAATATTATTTGAAGATGATCGTTTAATTGTTATTAACAAACCTTCTGGTATGGCTGTACATGGCGGTAGTGGTTTAAGTTTTGGTTTGATTGAAGCAATTAGAGCTTTACGTCCTGATGCCAGAATGCTTGAACTTGTTCATAGACTTGATAGAGATACTTCTGGGTGTTTGGTCATTGCTAAAAAACGATCAGCTTTACGACATTTACACGAGCAATTACGTAATAAAACGGTTCAGAAATTTTATCATGCTTTGGTAAAAGGACAATGGTCAACTAAATTAACTCGTGTGACTGAAGGCTTAAAAAAGAATGATTTAAAATCGGGTGAACGTGTTGTTGTTGTTGATAATGTTAATGGTAAAGAATCAGAAACACGCTTCAAAGTACTTAAAAACTTTGAAAATGCGACATTGATTCGTGCTTTCCCTGTAACAGGTCGTACACACCAAATTCGTGTTCATTGCCAAATTAAAGGTCACCCAATCGCTTGTGATTCAAAGTATGGTTATGAAAACTTTGATGAGGATATGAAAAAACTAGGTCTTAAACGTTTGTTTTTACATGCGGCTAGTATTGAGTTTACGCATCCAAGTACGGATGAACGGATCAAAATAGAAGCACCTTTAGAGCATTCATTACAAAATCTACTTACCAAACTAAAATAATCCTTCTCAAACGTGATGCTGAAATCAATTCAGTATCACGTTGCTACTTACAATATTGAATCTAAAATTTTATGTGTAAAATAAAATTATGATCAATAAATTAAATAAAAGCGAATATATGCACAATTACAAATTGGTGATTTTTGATTGGGATGGAACATTGATGGATTCTGTCGATCGTATCGTTTTCTCAATGCAAGCCAGTGCGACCGCATTATCATTTACTCCGCCAAGTTATGATCAAGCTAAACAAATTATTGGCTTAAGTTTACCTAAGGCCATCCAAACTTTATTTCCAAGTGCAAATGCAGAGCAAGTGCAATTATTAACTTCACAATATAAACATCAATATGTTGAAGTTAATACTACACCGACGCCGCTATTTGAACATGCACTTGAATTGCTCATTAATCTGAAACAAAAAAATAAATTATTGGCAGTAGCAACAGGAAAAGCTAGAGCAGGTTTACAGCGTGTTTGGCAGATTTCAGATACCGAACACTTTTTCCATGCTTCCCGTTGTGCCGATGAAAGTATTTCCAAACCAGATCCAGACATGATTAACAGCTTGTTGAAAGAATTAAATATTGAAAAATATGAAGCTGTTATGATTGGTGATACTTCATATGACCTCGAAATGGCACAAAGGGCAGGTGTAGATAGTATAGGGATTACGCATGGAGTGCATGACAATAAAGTCCTGTCACATTACGAACCAAGAGCTATTGTCGACTCGCTAGCTGAATTGTATATGTTGTTGTTAAATACCCCCTTAAAACCTTAAAACCTAGACACTACGTTTTAACCGTTTTCATCTGTTCATTAAATGAAAACGGTGACTCTCTAAATATGCAGAAGTAATGATTCAAATATTGTTAAGGCTTACTGCGCCTGTAAAACATCTAAACCTTGTTCTTTAAGTAAACTAACTAACCTTATTAGTGGTAAACCTATTAAGGTATTTGGATCATCACCAGCAAGTTTTTCAAATAAGCAAATACCTAAACCTTCACTTTTAAAACTTCCGGCACAATTATAAGGTTCTTCAGCGTTCAAATAGGCTGTAATTTCTTGTGTCGATAATTGTTTAAAATGCACAGTGAATAATTCTACTAAAGAAATACTTTTCCCTGTTGAGCTGTCATAAACACATAAACCTGTGTGAAACTCTACCGCTTTACCACTGAAACTGGTGAGTTGTTTTAAGCCATTTTCAAAATTGTGAGGTTTACCTAATATATTCCCTTCTGATAAAGCCACTTGATCTGAACCTATAATAAGCGCATTGGGATATTCACTAGCCACAGCTTTTGCTTTTTCTACGGCTAAACGTTCAACGAGTTCAATGGCTGTTTCATTAAACCTTGCTGTTTCATCAATGTTAGGTTTTGCACAAATAAAAGGTAAATTTAACTTTTCTAGAAGTGTTTTACGAAATGGGGACGTAGAAGCTAAAATTAAGGTTTTCACGTTAAGTTACTCAAAATATAAACAGTTATTTTATAATATGTGGGCTTTCTTTAATTTTTAAACAAATATTGTTATTTTTCTTTTGACAGAAGCGGGCAAGCACATTATTATGCGCGCCTTATGCAGAATCTTAAACTCCCGATAATGATAAACCCCCGAAAGAGCGCCCAACGCAGGTTGGTGTGTGACGGCTTCTTTGAAGTGTCGGGGATGACTAGATTGCTGGATGTGTGTACTCCATGCAATGAGCATATGCATGTTAATGTTAAATTTGATGTCGATGACCTCGGACTGAATGTTATTTCAGGCTCAGGATCGTTATCTGTAGCATTGATTTGTCAGCGTTGTACTGAATCATTAATAATTGATTTGGATATAGAGTTTACTCTTAGTCCAGCAAAAAATGATGAAGCCGCTGAAGCCTTGCCGTCATATTATGACGCAATAGAATTAGATGAAAATGGCGAAGTTAATCTGTTAGAATTAGTGGAAGAAGAGTTATTACTCGCAATTCCATTAATAGCAAAGCATGAACCTAGTAAGTGTCAGGCACCAGTTGACAGTGTATGGGGTGAATTGCCTGAAGAGCTAGAACAACCAAACCCATTTGATGTATTAAAAAAAATTAAATAACTTATTTAATTAATAACCGATTAACCGATTTTTAGGAGTAGCTAATGGCAGTACAAAAAAGTAAAAAGTCTCGTTCAAGACGTGGCATGCGCCGTTCACACGATGCAGTAACAACAGAAAACTTATCAGTAGATCCAGTATCTGGTGAAGCACACCGTCGTCATCATGTAACAGCTGATGGCTTTTACAAAGGTGTTAAAGTAATCAATAAGTAAGCTGATTGCTTTGAATAATCTAACCATAGCGTTAGATGTTATGGGGGGCGATAAAGGCCCCCTTATAACAATTCCTGCTGCCATATTAGCAGTTAAAAACATTCCAGAACTTCGCCTCATTCTTTGTGGTGATGCCGATATTATCAACGCTGAATTATCTAAAAATCAGTGTGCTGAACACCCCCAACTTACTATTTTCCCAACCACTGAAATTGTGGAAATGGGCGATAAACCTATAGTTGCTTTACGTAACAAAAAAAATTCTTCAATGCGAAAGTCGCTTGATCTTGTCCATGAAAATAAAGCTCAAGCATGTGTTAGTGCTGGAAATACTGGTGCGTTGTTTTCAATGGCTCATTTTGTTTTAAAAACATTAGTTGGTGTTGAACGTCCTGCATTAATATCTTCTTTACCTACCCATGATGAAAATAAACACGTCTTTATGCTCGATTTAGGCGCGAATGTATTTTGTGATTCTAATGTTTTATATCAGTTTGCTGTTATGGGCTCTGTAATGGCCGAACAGGTAGACGGTATTAACGCCCCTCGTATTGCTTTATTAAATATGGGAGAAGAAGAAATAAAGGGTAGTGACCACATTAAACAAACTGCTGCAAAGCTAACGCAAAATAGTGACATTAATTATATTGGCTTTGTCGAAGGTAATGATATTTTTACAAACAAAGCAGATGTTATTGTCTGTGATGGTTTTGTTGGGAACGTAGCTTTAAAAACCTGTGAGGGTGTTGCCCGGCTGGTTTATCAAAAAATGCATACTGTACTATCTCGAAACATATTCACCCGAATTGTAGGCAGATTATTGTCGTCAACATTAAAAAAACTCTTTAAACCCCTGAACCCCGACCAGTATAACGGAGCAAGTCTGATAGGATTACGCGGTATTGTGGTCAAGAGCCATGGGAATGCGAGCTCAAAGGCTTTTTATATGGCTATTTTAGAAGCAATAAAAGAAGTTGAAAGGCAAGTACCTGAACGGATAAAGGACAAAATTGAGAATGGATTTTCTTGTGGTCGAAAGTAAGTCTTTATCATTCAGCGTAAATAAAACGTATTTAATGAATTGTTTTTTTAATAAAAGATAATTCATTAAATATCACTTATCACATTTAATTAAATCACAAATAAACTTTAGGTAATAAAATGCAAAATAATTTAGCGTTTGTTTTCCCCGGCCAAGGTTCACAAACCGTTGGCATGTTAGCTGACTTTGCTGACAATGAAGTCGTACAAAATACTTTTTCAGAAGCTTCAGAATCTTTAGGCTATAACCTATGGGAATTAGTTGCACAAGGACCTGCTGAAAAGCTTAATCAAACAAACTTCACTCAACCAGCTCTACTAACGGCTAGTGTTGCATTATGGCGCTTATGGGCGTCGCAATCGGACATTCAACCTGCAATGTTAGCGGGTCACAGTCTAGGTGAATATTCTGCGCTTGTTTGCGCCGGTGTTATCTCTTTAGCTGAAGGTGTTAAGTTAGTTGAAAAACGAGGCGAGTATATGCAAGCCTCTGTTCCTGCAGGCGTTGGTGCAATGGCTGCAATCATTGGTCTTGATGATAAAGCTATTATTGATGCTTGTGCTAAAGCACAAAATGAAGACGTTGTTGCTGCGGTAAATTTTAACTCTCCTGGGCAAGTCGTTATTGCAGGCCATAAAGACGCAGTAGAACGAGCAGGTGTTCTTTGTAAAGAAGCAGGAGCTAAACGTGTATTACCTTTACCTGTTAGCGTACCGTCTCATTGTGCATTAATGAAAGATGCGGCAGACAAACTTGCTGAAGAGTTTAATAACATCACATTTAATACACCACAAATTCCCGTCGTCAATAATGTTGACGTTGCAACAGAATCTGATGTCGAAGCTATTAAGTTAGCTTTGATCAAACAACTATATAGTCCTGTCCGTTGGACAGAAACAATTGAAATACTCGCAAAGAGTGGGATTTCACTTGTTGTTGAAGCAGGCCCTGGCAAAGTTCTACAAGGGTTAATTAAACGTATCGACAAATCAATCACTAGTGCATCAATTAATGATCAAGCATCATTAACGAAAGCATTAGAAACAATTAAATAGGATAAATTATGTTTTCTTTTGAAGGAAAAGTAGTCTTAGTTACTGGCGCAAGTCGTGGTATCGGTAAAGCAATTGCAAGTCAGCTTAAAGAGTTGGGAGCAACAGTCTTAGGAACCGCTACATCTGCAAATGGCGCTGAAAATATCAGTGAATACTTAGGTGCTGGGAATGGTTTAGTACTCAATGTAACTGACAATGATTCAATTGCTGCACTGTTCGATACGATTAAAGAAAACCATGGTGGAATTGACATTTTAGTCAATAATGCTGGTATTACGCGTGATAATTTATTCATGAGAATGAAAGATGACGAATGGCAAGATATTATAGATACTAACTTATCTTCAGTATTTAAGATCAGTAAAGCTGTTATTCGCTCTATGATGAAGAAACGTAACGGTCGTATTATTAATATAGGCTCTGTCGTTGGCACAATGGGCAATGCAGGCCAAGTAAATTATGCAACAGCTAAAGCGGGTTTACTTGGTTTTACAAAATCTTTAGCGCGTGAGGTTGCATCTCGTGGCATAACTGTTAATACTGTGTCGCCGGGTTTTATCGACACTGATATGACACAAACGTTAACTGATGAACAAAAAGAAGGCATTTTTTCACAAGTTCCTGCCAATCGTTTAGGCAAGCCTGAAGAAATTGCTAACGCAGTTGTCTTTTTAGCTTCTGATGGTGCGGCATACATAACAGGTGAAACATTGCATGTAAACGGCGGTATGTATATGGTTTAATTTGTCACACTTATTGTAAATAAACGACAAATTGAGCAAATTTAATACAGTTAACAGGTTAGACCAGCAGAAAATTAGAATTAGAAGCTTGCAAGCTAGGCTGTTGACGAATAAACTACACACAATTATGAAAAATTGTATTTTCTAGAAAGGAAAAAAAATGAGTACTATTGAAGAACGCGTAAGAAAAATTACTGTTGAACAGTTAGGTGTAAGTGAAGAAGAAGTTAAAATTAGTTCTTCTTTTGTTGACGACCTAGGTGCTGATTCTTTAGACACTGTTGAATTAGTAATGGCGTTAGAAGAAGAATTTGATACTGAAATTCCAGACGAAGAAGCTGAAAAAATCACAACTGTTCAAGCAGCTGTTGATTACGTTACTGCTAATCAATAATTACTACGTAAATTATTGGCTTTCATGTAAAGCTTTTAAATGAGAATTTAAAGTATATATTCAGGCGGTTTTTACCGCCTGTTTTTTTATCTACGATTTACGTTTGTTACTTTTTTAATCCTAAAAATTTAACAGCTCCTTTTCCCTTATAAACTCTTAGCGGAGGCACATAGTCATGAGACGCGTTGTTGTTACCGGTCTTGGTATGTTAAGCCCTTTGGGCAACTGTCCTGAATCTACTTGGCAGAATCTACTACTTGGTAAAAGTGGTATTAGTAATATTGAACATTTTGATACATCTGCATATACAACTAAGTTTGCGGGTTTGATTAAAGATTTTGATGCACAAGATTACATGGCGAGAAAAGAAGCCAAGAAAATGGATCTTTTTATCCAATATGGTGTTGCTGCTGGTGTACAAGCATTTAAAGATTCCGGTCTCGAAATAGATGATGTAAATACTCATCGTATTGGTGTAGCTGTAGGTGCTGGTATTGGCGGTTTAGGATTAATTGAAGATAATTTTGAAAAGTTATTGAAAGGCGGACCTCGAAAGTTATCCCCATTTTTTGTACCATCGACCATCATCAATATGATTTCAGGTCACTTGTCGATGATGCATAATTTAAGAGGCCCGAACATTTCCATAGCAACTGCTTGTACGAGTGGGGTGCATAATATTGGTCATGCGGCAAGAATGATTGCTTATGGCGATGCCGACGCTATGTTAGCGGGTGGTGCTGAGAAAGCATCAACGCGAACAGGTTTGGGAGGTTTTGGTGCAGCCAGAGCTTTGTCTACGCGTAATGAATCACCTGAAGAAGCCTCTCGTCCTTGGGACAAAGACCGTGATGGTTTTGTACTTGGCGACGGTGCTGGTGTATTAGTACTTGAAGAATACGAACATGCAAAAGCGCGTGGTGCAAAAATATACGCTGAGCTTGTTGGTTTTGGTATGAGTGCCGATGCTCACCACATGACATCTCCTCCAGCCAATGGTGAAGGTGGTGGACGAGCGATGAGTAACGCTATTAACGATGCCAAAATTGACTTAAGTAAAATTGGTTATATCAATGCTCATGGTACTTCAACACCAGCAGGCGATATTGCTGAAACCAATGCGGTTAAATCAGTGTTTGGAGATAATGCTTATAATGTTATGATGGGTTCAACCAAGTCAATGACAGGTCATCTATTGGGGGCTGCAGGTGCAATTGAAACCATTTTTACCGTCCAATCCTTAATGAACGACGTAGTACCACCGACCATTAATTTAGATAACCCAAGTGAAGGTTGTGATCTCGATTATATCGCCCATACAGCGCGAGATGTTAAGTTAGAATATGCCTTATGTAACTCTTTTGGTTTTGGCGGCACTAATGGCTCGTTGATCTTTAAGAAAGTTTAAGTATTTTAAAATAGTCAATATCATTAACTAACTCTTGCAGTTAATCGTTTAAGCCTGAATACTAGTCATTAGTATTCAGGCTTTTTATTTTTCCGTATTTTTTAATGAAATTAATATGTATTATCAAAGTATAAATGGTGAACAAGAACAATACCTATCAATCAACAATCGTGGATTAGGGTATGGTGATGGAGTATTTACTACCGCCAAAGTAGCCAATGGCAAAATTCATTTATTATCTGCGCACATTGAACGTTTAACAAATAGTTGCAATAAGCTCAATATCCCTCTTCCAAATTTCAGTGACATTATTGCTGAATTAACTGAAGTAGCGAACAGATATAAATTGGCGGTCGCAAAAATCATAATCACTGCTGGAGATGGCGGAAGAGGATATTCACGTCAAGGATGTTCTAGCAGTAATGTTATTATCACTTTTCATACATTTCCGGGACATTATTCAACATTACATCAAAAAGGTATTAAGCTAGGTGTATCAACGTTGACAATAGGAATAAATCCATTAACTGCAGGTATTAAACACCTTAACCGTCTGGAGCAAGTACTTATTCGCCAAGAATTAGATAACCGGAATGAAGATGATTTATTAGTATTGAATTGCTTCAATAACGTGATTGAAGCAACTGCAGCTAATGTATTTTGGCTTAAGAATAATATTTGGTACACACCTTCATTAGATGAATCAGGTGTTGAAGGATTAATGCGTAATCAAATTTTACAAACTTGTAGCCACTTTTGTGAAACAAGTATCGTTGTCGCCAAGCTCTCTGAATTAGAATGTATAGATGCAATGTTCATTTGTAATAGTGTGATGGGAGTTATACCCGTAAGAAAATTTGAAAATCAAACGTTATCATTAGCACCTTGCCATGAAATTGCAGAGCTTATAAAGGATGTTACGTAAAAGATGAAACTTTTTAAAATATTATTGACAACTTTATTGATAACATTGCTCATTTCCAGTGCTTCGCTGATTGGTTACACTTTTTATCAAACCAAACAGCCTCTTGATATTGAAACACCTCAATTATTAACAATCAAAGAGGGTACATCGTTTAGTCACTTTTCTAAGCAGTTGATAAAAAAGGGGTGGATAGATAACCGTTTTTGGCTACGTAATTATGTTCGGATTAAGCCTGAATATGCGAATATTAAAGCAGGTACTTATCAAATTGAGAAAAATAGCTCAGTTCAACATTTATTATCTCAATTGGTTGCGGGTAAAGAGCATCAATTTAGCGTCACTTTTATTGAAGGCACAACCTTTAAAGAATGGCTAGTTCAATTGAGCCAAATGGATAACATTGTCCATACAATTAAACAAAGCTCTATTGTTGATATTTCTAAGAAGCTCAATATTAATCGAAACAATCCAGAAGGTCTTTTTTATCCTGAAACATACGCCTTCACTGCAGGTACAACAGATATAGAGATACTGAAGCGCGCTCAACAAAAAATGTCTGTTGAATTAGATTTAGCTTGGGAGAATAGATCCGAACCTTTGCCTTATAAGGATAAGTATCAAGCGTTGATTATGGCTTCGATCATTGAAAAAGAAAGCGGTAAAAATGCCGAACATGACATTATTTCATCAGTATTTGTAAATAGGTTAAACATAAAAATGCGCTTGCAAACAGACCCTACGATTATATATGGACTGGGCGACCGATATAAAGGCGATATTAAACGTAAACATAAACGAGAAAAAACAGCGTATAATACTTACCGGATTAATGGCTTACCGCCCACACCGATAGCAATGCCCGGAAAAAGTGCATTACATGCAGCGTTAAATCCTTTGGCGACTGATTATTTTTATTTTGTCAGTAACGGGAATGGTGAGCATATCTTTTCTACCAATTTGAAAGATCATAATGCGGCTGTTGTGAAATATCAGTTAAAATAAAAAACTCAATAAGAAGTGAAAAATGAATAAAGGCCAATTTATTGTTATAGAAGGAATCGAAGGAGCCGGAAAGTCTTCAGCTATTTCTGTAGTAAAAAAAGTATTAAAGGAGCACGGGATAGATTTCATCAATACCCGAGAGCCTGGTGGAACCCCTTTAGCCGAATCATTGCGTGATATTGTGAAATCTGCAGATCATGATGAAGTATTAACACAAGAAACCGAGTTATTACTTATGTACGCTAGTCGGAGTCAACTGCTCGCGAATCGAATTCTTCCCGCATTAGAAAAAGGACAATGGGTTATTGGTGATCGTCACGATTTAAGTTCGAGAGCCTATCAAGGTGGTGGAAGAAAATTCGACGATGAACTCATGAAAACAATTGCACAAGTAACCCTAAAAGGATTTAAACCACAGCTCACTCTTTATTTAGATATATCGCCTGAATTAGGTTTAGCGAGAGCACAAGCGCGTGGAGCTTTAGATCGTATTGAATTAGAAAAAATTGAGTTCTTTCATCGAGTTAGAAATAAATATCGAGAAATAGCTTTGGCGGATGACAGTATCAAAATCATTGATGCAAGTGCGCCTATGCCAGTGGTACATAATAATATTCGATTAGCTGTTCAAGCTTTTTTGAAAAGTCATTAATGGCTATGACAGTTTTTAGGAATCACTAATGCACAGTTGGTTAGAACAACAGCAGCTTTTATTGTCTAAGCAAATATCACAAATAAAGTTACCTCATGCTATTTTAATCAATGGTGTGGATGGTGCTGGTAAAACTCAACTTTCTCAATGGCTTATAAAGGTTCTTTCATGTACCCAACCTGAGAAAGCTCAAAATATTTTAACACCATGTGAAAGTTGTAAGTCCTGCTTGTTGCAAAGGAGTAATACTTATCCTGATCACTTGCTTATAGAAAGTGGTGGTAAAAGCATTGGAGTTGACCAAGTAAGACAAGCCAGTCGTTTTTTTGAAAAAACAGCGCAAATAGGTCACTGTAAAACTTCATTAATAACGGCAGCCCATAACATGACTATATCAGCGGCTAATGCATTATTAAAAACGCTTGAAGAACCTAATCCTGATAACTATATAGTCTTATTAACATCTGAACTTGAAACATTATTACCTACAATAATTAGTCGTTGTTTTATTATAGATATCAGACCACCTGTTGGAGAGGCGTTACTAGTAGAGCTGAAACAGTCAGGTTCAGATCCTTTTGTTAATCTGAGCCAATTGAAAGAATTATCTGATTCATCTATTAATGAAAAGTATCAAAATTTTGAAAATTGTTTTTGTACCTTTTTACAGAAAAAGCCAATAAATCGTAGTGAAGTATTGAATTTGTTAAATGATAATACAGACAGTGTACGTTGGTTAGAAAAAGTTATGGTTAAATTGATGAGACAACAATATAACTGGTTAGAGGGTGACAACCTCCTTAATGAAAAAGTAATATGGGCGATATATCAATTAGTTTTGTCCGCCATTAAACAGCTTAAGTTATTAATGCAGGCGAATAAACAGTTTATATTTGAAAAACTACTTGTTGATATAGATGCTCTGATTAATGAATAATAAATAAATAATAGCGCTATAAAATTTTGAGGAATTGTTATGCACGAATTTAGGGTAGAGTTTTTATCTGATAGAGAGCTATATCAATACTATATGCCTTTTGTAAAAAGTGGCGGTTTATTCGTTCGTACACCAGAAAAGTTTGATTTAGGTGACGAAATTAAACTTGAAGTTACTTTACCAGACGCGTTAGAAGCATCGATAGTTATTGGTAAGGTTTGTTGGTTAACGCCAATAGGAGCTCAAAATGGTACGCCAGCTGGTATTGGTGTCATGTTTGAAGAAGATGAAGAGCATGTTCGTAATCAAATTGAAAAATTAATAGGGCGCTTATTAAACTCGTCTGAACCTACATTATCAATGTAGGTGTTTTGTACATAATTAAAAAATATTGGAGAAACTGTTTGTTTATTGATTCACATTGCCATTTAGATAGGCTTGATTTAACTGAGTTTGATGGTGAACTAGATAATGTACTTGAAGCAGCTAAAACTGCTCAAGTCGATGAAATATTATGTGTTAGCGTTACCTTAGCTGAATTTCCTAGTATGGTAGAAAAAACAGCTAAATATAAAAATGTTTGGCTTTCTTGTGGTGCTCATCCGTTAAATCAAGATGATCTCATTGACCAAGAAGAACTGGCCCAATTATCACAAACAGACAGAGTTATCGCGATTGGCGAGACAGGTTTAGATTATTTCTATGCGCCTGAAACTAAGGCTGTTCAACTGGATTCTTTTCGCAAACATGTACGTGTTGCCAATCAACTGAATAAACCGTTAATTATTCATACCCGTGATGCTCAGCAAGATACTTTAGATATGCTTCGAGAAGAAAATGCTGAAAATGTTGGTGGAATTTTGCACTGTTTCACCGAAACATGGGATATGGCAAAGCAAGCTATTGATATGGGATTCTATATATCATTTTCAGGTATTGTTACCTTTAAGAATGCCAGTGAGTTGCGTGAAGTTGCAAAACAAGTACCTGATGATAAGTTTTTAATTGAAACTGATGCTCCTTATTTAGCACCAGTTCCTCATCGAGGAAAACAAAACCAGCCTGCTTATGTTGCCGATGTTGCTAAGTTTTTAGCCAGTGTACGTGGACAGTCAGTTGAAGAAATAGCTGCACTTTCAACAGCAAACTTTAAACGTCTTTTTAAAATGAAATAATAGCTAAGTTTGTGTCAATATATTTATCTATTTATATCTAAAAAAAGAACAAAAAAGTGCCCGAAACTATTGCTAGTTCGGGCCCAAGGGGATGACTCATAAGGAAGTGAGTCTTGCGCTAATAAACACTATGTATAACTATGAAAATCAGTAAAATAAAAAATGAAAATGCGCGAGCAATTGATTAATATTTAAACTGTACGATTAATTGTAGTGTAAACTTTATTAAAAGCTAATTTTATTTATAATAATTGTAAGTAACTAATAAATATGTTTTTATTTTAATAGTAAACAAATAGCTTAATTTATTGCTGAAATTTTACCCACCTGTTATGCAGTTGTTTTTAACACGTTTTCCACACGTGTTTTTACTTGTGATACCTCCTTGTTTCATGTCATGATAATCCCATTATTTATAACTTAATAAGATTCTCTTTTTGTTAAATCGTCTGTGGATCAGTTTCTTTTTTATTGCTTTTGGCTCTGCGTTATACCAATGGGTATTTCTTGGTAATATTTTGATCTTTGAAGAGCTAGTGCAGGCACTGTTTTCTATGTCAAAAGTAACAGTTGATATAGCGATTGGTTTAATAGGAATTTTAAGTTTTTGGCTAGGTATGATGAAAATTGCTGAGAACGCCGGACTTATGGATAAAGTTGCCCGCGCAATTTCCCCGTTATTCACTCGTTTAATGCCAGGAGTTCCTAAAGGGCATCCCGCTATTGCATCTATGACTATGAATTTGTCCGCTAATTTTTTGGGACTAGACAATGCTGCAACACCACTTGGATTAAAAGCAATGCAGGATCTCCAGCAGTTAAATCCAAAAAAAGATACAGCAACGAATGCCCAAATATTATTTTTAGTGTTGAATACGTCCTCTGTAACGCTTTTTCCAGTTGCTGTTTTTGTTTATCGAGCCCAACAAGGGGCTGCAAATCCAACCGACGTTTTTGTGCCTATTATACTGGCAACTTTTGCTTCTACATTTGCAGGTTTATTAGCGGTGGCAACTGTGCAAAAAATTAAGTTACAAGATCAAATCGTTTTATTGTACTTGTCAGGTGCCATTGCTTTAGTGGGGGGATTAGTGGTTTATTTCTCAATGCTAACGACTCAAGCACTCGCTGAACAATCATCATTTTTGGGGAATTTTTTGATATTCTCAACGTTGATCCTTTTCATCCTAGCAGCAGTACGAAAAAAAGTTGATGTTTACGACAGTTTTATTGAAGGCGCGAAACAAGGCTTTGAAACAAGCATTAAACTTATCCCTTATTTACTTGCCATGCTAGTGGCGATAGGCGTATTTCGTGCTAGTGGCGCATTAGCGTTAATTGTCGACAGCTTTAGGCAATTAGTGATGTTTTTAGGTTTTGACACACGTTTTGTAGATGCTATGCCCACCGCTTTAATGCAACCATTAAGTGGCTCAGGTGCAAGGGCAATGATGATTGAAACCATGAAAACTCATGGTGCTGACTCTTTTGCGGGTCGCTTAGCTTCAATTTTTCAAGGTTCAACAGAAACAACTTTTTATGTACTCGCTGTTTATTTTGGCTCTGTAGGGATCCGTTATAGTCGACATGCTATTGCGTGTGGCTTACTTGCTGATTTAGCTGGTATTTCTGCTGCAATAGGTGTTTGCTACTGGTTCTTTGGTTAATAAACGGCTTGTCCTCATTTATTCTACTGGTCTTATTGTCGACAATTAAACTTTAGTCTACTTGACTATTTATATATATGAGCTAAAATTCTTTCCAAACTCGTTAAATGTCGACAATCATGGCGTTAGATAATCCTACCTTACAAAAAGCAGTAACGACTGCAGATAAAGTTTTTGATGCAATGCTTCACGCTATCGTTGATGGAAAAATTGCTGCAGGCAGTAAAATCAGTGAACCTGAGTTGGCTAAACAATATGAAATTAGTCGTTCTACATTACGAGAAGCGCTGAATCGTTTAGAGAAATGTCATTTAATTGAACGTAAAGCCAATGTAGGTTCTAGAGTTGTTGATTGTACTATCGAAGGTTTATTAGAAATTTACGTAGTACGCGAAGCACTTGAAGGCATGGCTTGTCGAGAAGCAGCAAACAACATGAGTGACGAAGAAATAGCTGAAATGCAAGCTATGCTCGCACAACATGCAAATTCTCAAGCACTTCAAGATGGCATTTCTTATTATCAAGAAGAAGGCGATCTGGACTTCCATTATAAAGTGATTTTAGGCAGCCATAACCAACAACTTATTAATATTTTGTGTGGTCAACTTTATCATTTAGTGCGTATGTACCGCATTCAATTTGGTATGCACAGCCCTCGCGCTACTAGGGCTTTTCATGAACATTCAAATATTATTCAAGCCATTTGTGACCGTGATGGTGAACTCGCTGAAATTCTCATGCGACGTCATATTGCTGCATCAAGAAAAAATATTGAAAACAAAATCGCTCTACAAAATAAATAAAACAAAAGTATAAAAAACCAATACAAATAATTTTAACGAATATACAAAGACAACAAGAGGACAAATTATGTCTACACAACTTTCACCTGGCGCTAAGTTTCGTCAAGCATTAGTAAACAACAAACCTTTACAAGTGGTAGGGACTATCAACGCTTACTGCGCAATGATGGCTGAACAATTAGGTCACCAAGCTATTTACCTTTCTGGTGGTGGTGTTGCTAACGCTTCTTACGGTTTACCTGATTTAGGAATGACGTCATTAAACGATGTCATTGCTGATGTACAGCGCATAACTTCTGCTTCAAGCTTACCGTTATTGGTTGATATTGATACGGGGTGGGGTGGTGCTTTTAATATTGCTAAAACGATACGTGATATGGAAAAAGCAGGTGCTGCTGCTGTTCATCTTGAAGACCAAGTTGCTCAGAAACGTTGTGGACATCGTCCGAACAAAGAAATTGTTTCGACAGAAGAAATGGTTGACCGCATTAAAGCTGCAGTTGACGCACGCACAGATAAAGACTTCTTTATCATGGCTCGTACCGATGCTTTTGCTCAAGAAGGTTTAGAAGCAGCACTTGAACGCGCTAAAGCTTATGTTGCAGCGGGTGCTGACGGTATTTTTGCAGAAGCAGTTAAAACAGAAGAACATTACCGTGCCTTTACTTCAAGCTTAGATGTTCCAGTACTTGCTAATATTACCGAATTTGGTCAAACCGAACTGTGGAATAAAGAACAGCTAGGCGAGTGGGGCTGTGCCATGGTGCTTTATCCATTGTCTGCATTTCGTGCGATGAACAAAGCCGCTGAATCAGTTTATAAAACTTTACTAGCAGATGGCGACCAAAAAGCTGAAATCGATAACATGCAAACACGCATGGATTTATACGATTATTTGGGTTACCACGACTACGAACAAAAACTTGATGGCCTTTTTTCTGAAGGTAAAAACAAGTAATTATAAAAGCTAATACTAAAAATTAAATTGTAGTCGGTAGAAAGATGAAAAGTCCGACAAACGTAAAAAATATGAGGAAAATAAAATGTCAGATAAAAAATTAAGTGGTGCGGGTTTACGTGGTCAAAGTGCTGGTGATACAGCGTTATGTACAGTGGGACAATCAGGTTCAGGCCTAACGTATTGTGGTTATGATATTGCTGATTTAGCGGACAATTCTACGTTTGAAGAAGTTGCCTACTTACTTTTCAATGGCGAATTACCTAATGAAAAAGAACTAGCAAGCTATAAAACAGACTTGTTCGCCATGCGCGATTTACCAGAAGCTTTAAAAGCTGTTTTAAAGCTTATTCCAAAAGAAACACACCCTATGGATGTTATGCGCACGGGTTGTTCATTTTTAGGTAATTTAGAGCCTGAAAATGATTTCTCAGAGCAAAACAAAGCCGCTAATCGTTTGTTAGCCGCATTCCCTGCAATCATGTGTTATTGGTATAAGTTCTCACATGATGGTGTGGAAATTGATTGTACATCAGACGAAGATTCTTTAGGTGGACACTTTTTACGTTTATTAAATGGTGAAAGCCCGTCAGCACAGCATCAACGTGTGATGGATGTATCATTAATTTTATATGCTGAACATGAGTTCAACGCCTCTACTTTTACAGCGCGTGTTTGTGCTTCAACATTGTCTGATATGTTCTCTTGTATCACAGGTGCTATTGGTTCATTACGTGGTCCACTTCATGGTGGTGCTAACGAAGCAGCGATGGACATGATTCAAACGTTTACATCTCCAGCTGATGCAAAAGAGCAAATGGCTGGCATGTTAGAACGTAAAGAAAAAATTATGGGTTTTGGCCATGCGATTTACCGTACTTCTGATCCACGTAACGTTATTATCAAAGCTTGGTCTGAAAAGTTAGCCGCTGAAAATGGTGATACTTCACTTTACGATATTTCTGTAGCTTGTGAAGAATTCATGTGGGACACGAAAAAATTATTTTGTAACGCTGACTTTTTCCATGCTTCAACTTATAACTACATGGGTATACCAACAAAATTATTCACGCCTATTTTTGTTTGTTCACGCTTAACGGGTTGGGCAGCTCATGTGATGGAGCAACGCTCAAATAACCGTATTATTCGTCCAAGTGCTGATTACACAGGTGCTGAGCCAAGAACCGTTACGCCAATTAGCGAAAGGTAATTGTTATGAATTATGAACATCGTAAACCGCTACCAGGCTATAAAATTGGTGGCGTCAATATTGATTATTTTGACACACGTAGTGCTGTTGAAACTATTAGTGCAGGTAGTTACGCGAAACTACCTTACACTTCAAGAGTCTTAGCGGAGCAGCTTGTTCGTCGTTGTTCACCTGAAAGTTTAACGGATTCATTAAAGCAGCTCATTGAGCGTAAACAAGATTTAGATTTTCCTTGGTATCCGGCACGTGTTGTTTGTCATGATATTTTAGGTCAAACCGCTTTAGTTGATTTAGCAGGCCTACGTGACGCGATTGCTGACCAAGGTGGCGATCCATCTAAAGTTAACCCTGTTGTGCCTACTCAGTTAATTGTTGATCACTCGCTGGCTGTTGAAGCACCTGGTTTTGATCCACAAGCGTTTGATAAAAACCGCGCTATTGAAGACCGTCGTAATGAAGACAGGTTCAAATTTATTGAGTGGAGCAAAACAGCTTTTAAAAACGTTGATGTAATTCCTGCGGGCAATGGCATCATGCATCAAATTAATTTAGAGAAAATGTCACCTGTTATTCAATTACGTGACGGTGTCGCTTTTCCTGATACTTGTGTCGGAACCGACAGCCATACACCACATATTGACTGTTTAGGCGTTATTGCCATTGGTGTTGGCGGTTTAGAAGCAGAAACCGTTATGTTGGGACGCCCGTCAATGATGCGCTTACCTAATATTATTGGCGTAAAATTGGTAGGGAAACGCCAATCGGGCATTACCGCAACAGATATGGTTTTAGCGATTACTGAGTTTTTGCGCAATCAAAAAGTCGTATCGAGCTACTTAGAATTCTTCGGTGAAGGTACAGCAGGGTTAACCATAGGTGATCGTGCGACTATTTCGAACATGACACCAGAATATGGTGCATCTGCAGGCATGTTTTATATTGATCAACAAACCATTGATTATTTAAAGCTTACCGGGCGCGAACCAGAGCAAGTTGAACTGGTAGAAACATACGCTAAACATACTGGTTTATGGGCGGATGACTTAACTGAAGTTGAATATGAACGTGTTATCGAGTTTGATTTGTCATCAGTTGGCCGTAACTTAGCGGGTCCTTCTAATCCACATCGTCGTTTACCGACAAGCGAATTAGTCTCAAAAGGAATTGCTAAAGATCTTGATGCCTGTAAAGCACAAGAGAAAGCCGGTGAAATGCCAGACGGTGCAGTCATTATTGCTGCTATCACTTCTTGTACTAATACCTCTAACCCACGTAACGTGGTTGCTGCTGGCTTAATTGCAAAACGCGCCAATGAGTTAGGTTTAAACCGTAAACCTTGGGTTAAATCGTCTTTTGCACCGGGTTCAAAAGTTGCAAAACTTTATTTAGAAGAAGCTGGTTTATTATCTGAAATGGAAAAGTTGGGCTTTGGTATTGTCGGTTACGCATGTACTACGTGTAACGGTATGTCGGGCGCGCTAGACCCTAAAATTCAGCAAGAAATTATTGAGCGCGATTTATATTCAACAGCCGTTTTATCGGGAAATCGTAACTTTGATGGACGTATTCATCCGCATGCTAAACAAGCTTTCTTAGCATCACCACCATTAGTCGTTGCTTATGCACTTGCGGGTACCATTCGTTTTGATATTGAAAAAGACATTCTTGGTCAAGACCAAAATGGCAATGACATTACCTTAAAAGATATTTGGCCAAGTGACGAAGAAATTGATGCAATTGTCGCTGCTAGTGTTAAGCCTGAGCAATTTAAGAAAATTTATACGCCAATGTTCGACTTAGGTGCATTTGAGCCCGCAGAAAGTCCGTTATACGATTGGGATCTTACCAGTACTTACATCCGCCGTCCGCCATATTGGGAAGGTGCTTTAGCCGGTAAGCGTACGATGAAAGGTATGCGTCCGTTAGCCGTATTAGGCGACAATATCACGACCGATCATTTATCACCGTCAAATGCTATTCAGTTAGATAGTGCTTCAGGTGCTTACCTTGATAAAATGGGCGTACCCCATGAAGATTTCAACTCATACGCAACTCACCGTGGCGATCATGAAACGACACAACGAGCAACGTTCGCTAATCCGAAATTGTTCAATGAAATGTGTAAGGATGACAATGGCGAAGTTAAACAAGGTTCATTAGCACGTATTGAACCGGAAGGCACTGAGTCTCGCATGTGGGAAGCTATCGAAACTTACATGGATCGCAAACAGCCGTTAATTATCATCGCAGGTGCTGATTATGGTCAAGGTTCATCACGTGACTGGGCAGCAAAAGGCGTTCGTTTAGCAGGTGTTGAAGTTATCGTTGCGCAAGGTTTTGAACGTATCCACCGTACGAACTTAGTGGGCATGGGCGTATTACCACTAGAATTTGTAAACAGTGAAACTCGTCATACCTATAATATCGACGGTAGCGAAACCTTTGATGTTGTTGGAACAACATCACCAGGTGCGACTATGACGGTGGTAATGACTAGAAGCTCAAGTGAAAAGAATGGTGAAAAGGCAGGTGAAGTCATTGAAATTCCTGTTAAGTGTCGTTTAGATACAGCGGAAGAAGTTTCGGTTTATGATGGTGGTGGTGTTCTACAAAAATTCGCTACTGATTTCTTGGAATCTAATTCTTAAATGGTCTTTTAGCTCGATTTCTGCGTTGGAAGTGCTCATGTACACTTGTACATTCCGCGCTTCCGCCTTGAACTAGAGCTAAAATTCTGCTTTAAGAAATTGATTCAGGATGATGAATTGAATCGATTTTTAAAATGGCACATTGTTCTTAAAAGATAATGTGCCATTTTTGTAAAAAATAATAAAAGGAGAGAGCTATGGCTTTCGTACCTCAAGTACACATACCTCAAGTAAAAATTCCAGCAACCTATATGCGCGGTGGTACTTCAAAGGGTGTATTTTTCAACTTAACTGATTTGCCTGAACGTTGTCAGGTCGCAGGCGAAGCGCGTGATAATATGCTGCTTCGGGTTATTGGCAGCCCAGATCCTTACGGCAAACAAACCGATGGTATGGGCGGTGCTACGTCAAGTACCAGTAAAACGGTTATTTTAGCTAAGTCAGAACAGGCCGACCACGATGTTGACTATTTGTTTGGTCAAGTATCGATTGATAAAGCCTTTGTTGATTGGAGCGGTAATTGTGGAAACTTAACCGCAGCAGTAGGCTCTTTTGCGATTAACTCTGGTCTTGTTGATACGGCGCGTATTCCTGAAAATGGAATTTGTACCGTAAGAATATGGCAGAAAAATATTTCCAAAACTATTATTGCTCAAGTTCCAATCACCAATGGTGAAGTACAAGAAACCGGTGATTTTGAATTAGACGGCGTTACCTTTCCTGCTGCAGAAGTGCCTGTTGAATTTATCGCACCTGTTGACCCTAGTGAAGCTATGTTCCCAACAGGGAATTTAGTTGATGAATTAGACGTTCCTACTCATATTTCAGAAAAGGGCTATTTAAAGGCGACGATGATCACAGCGGGTATTCCGACCATATTTCTAAATGCAGATGAAATTGGATATACAGGAACAGAGCTCCAAGAAGCGATTAATGGTGACCCAGCAGCACTAGAACGCTTTGAAACTATTCGTGCTTATGGCGCAGTAAAAATGGGTTTAATCAAAGATATTTCAGAAGCGGTTGCTCGTCAGCATACACCAAAAGTTGCTTTTGTTTCACCTGCGCAAGATTATGTGACTTCTAGTGGGAAATCGGTTTCATCAAAAGAAATAGATCTACATGTGCGTGCATTATCAATGGGGAAATTGCACCATGCGATGATGGGCACTGCGGCTGTTGCCATTGGCACAGCCGCGGCTATTCCTGGAACACTCGTTAATTTAGCTGCCGGCGGTGGGGAGCGTGAATCCGTGGTTTTTGGCCACCCTTCTGGGACTCTAAAAGTAGGAGCTCAAGCGAGTGAAATAAACGGTGCTTGGATCGTAGACAAAGCTGTGATGAGTAGAAGTGCTCGAGTGTTAATGGAAGGTTGGGTGCGTATACCTGGCGATTCATTTTAATTTCTAATTAAAGCTTAAAAAAAGCCCTGCAAGCAGGGCTTAGACATTTCAATACTCTGAAGTCTAAAAGGGAACACTAGAAAATTAATACTGGTAAATGAGCATTCTATAGCTAAATAACATGTAAATTACTTGCAGCTTGGAGAGTCTTCACACCACCCCATAAAATTGGTGGAAGAGGTTGCATCACCCCTTTGTTAAAACTGAAACCAAACTCTCGGTCATCGCGTATAAGTAATGGGCCGTCTAAATCAACATAACGTGCTTTGTTAACAAGCAATGCAGCTGGGGCCATGGCTAAAGAACTTCCAACCATACAACCGAGCATAATTTCAAAACCTTGTAATTCTGCTTGTTGTGCAAGTAAAACTGCTTCAGTTAAGCCACCTGTTTTATCAAGCTTTATATTGATTACCTGATAACGTCCTTGTAAATATTCAAGTTCGGCGCGGGTATGACAAGACTCATCAGCGCAAAGCGGAATCGGTGAATCAAAATCGATCAATGATTGGTCATGTCCAGCTTGAAGAGGTTGTTCAATTAAAATAACGTTTAACGCTTTAAGTTGTTCACAGCAGTTAGTTAAATCATCAACAGACCAACCTTCGTTCGCATCAACAATGAATTCACTGTTAGGGGCTGCTTGCGCTATAGCGGTCATTTTTCTGATGATGTCTTTATTATCAAGTTTAACTTTCACCAATGGTGGATTGTTAAGCTTAGCAACGGCTTCTGCCATGGCTTCAGGTGTATCAATACTGAGTGTTTGAGCGCTAATACAAGCTTTGGCAGGTTCTAGTAATAATAACTTTTCAACTGTCGTATGGCGCTGTTTCGCTTGTAAATCCCACCAAGCACAATCTAAAGCATTTCGAGTTGCACCTGCGGGTAAAGAAGAGAGTATTTCACTTATGTTTTCGTTAGACACGCCAGTGAGTGAAATTGCATTAATTTGTTCCATAACAATATCCACAGATTCATTATAACGAGCGTATGGTACTGCTTCGGCCCACCCACAATGTGTTCCATCATCTATCGTTACTACAACTACGTTTGCTTGAGTTTTCGCGCCACGAGCAATACGGAACACCTGTTTTAGTGGCAGATTTTCATTGGAAGCCTTAATCGTAAGTTCATTATTAAGAAATGATTTATCACTTACTGACTTTTGAGTTTTCATATCAAGTTCGCTACTATGCTATCGGTACCATCTCTTAATGGGTCAACACAAGGAAGTGAAAATTCTTCACTTAGTTTAGCACAAATGCGTTGACCTTCTTCGACACTAACACTTGAAGTATTAACCGTAATACCGACAACTTTAACATTTGGGTTCGTTAATTTTGCGGCTTGTATATTTAAGGTAATCGTCGTTTCAATGCTTGGAAATTGACTATGAGGCAAGCCGCGCATATAGCTACGATTTAAATCATGACAAATAACTAAAGCGTCAGGTTGAGAACCATGCAACAACCCTAAACTAACGCCGGCAAAAGCTGGATGAGAAAGAGAACCTTGACCTTCAATAATATCCCAATGCTCACTATCATTATTTGGAGATAAAGCCTCAGCGGCACCTGATAAAAAGTCTGAAATAACACAATCAATAGCCACACCAGTACCTGCTATTAAAATTCCGCATTGTCCTGTTGCTCGAAAATCGACATCAATATTATGTTTTTTCATCGATTTTTCTAGGCTGAGCGAGGTGTACATCTTACCCACTGAGCAGTCTGTTCCTACTGTCAGGAGCCTTTTACCAGTACGTTTAACGCCAGTTCCCGTAATAAATTCGGCTTTAGGGTGACGAATATCCAGTAATTTTTGGTTTGTTTCTTTAGCTTTAGCAACAATTGCAGGAAAGTCACTAAGTTTGTCATGTAAGCCACTAACTATGTCCATGCCGTTTTCTAAAGCTTCAATAATATACGGTAGCCATTTTTTATCGAGTACACCGCCACTGTTAGCAAAGCCAAGAATGAAAGATTTCGATCCTTTCTCTGCGGCTTGCTTGATATTTAATTTTTCAATACCCGTTGAAACTTTACAACCAGTAACCGCATATTCACCAATGCATAGTTCTGGGCGCCAATCTGAAACACCACGCGCCATTTTTATTGAGAGTTGGTCGGTGGCATCACCGATAAATAATAAGTACGGAGAAGCAATATGCATAGCTGTATTCCTAAAGTTAAACGTGGATAATTTTTATTTGTATCCAGAGCTTAACTTAGTGAGCTTGCATTAAAAGTGACAAGGTTTTCACTGATCATAACCTAGGGTTATGTTTGGAGTTAATTCTTTTAAAAACCTTGGGTTAGGTATGGCATGAACTCATCAATAACCTTTGAATACTTGCGATTTTCAAGATGAACAGCATTTATATTAAAAGCTAAAGTGGGTTCGAAAGATGCTATAGCAACATTATCGCTTAAGTTACCTTCAGCAGTAAAACGGTCGACAACACACACGCCAACGCCTCTAGCGACTAATCTAGCGGCAATAAAGTAGGTTTGCACTTTTATTTTTGATTTGAAATTAATGTCTTCTTCCATAATTCTTGCCCATAGCATTTCAGCTAAGGGGCCACTGTCGCTTATGTCAATAAATTCAAGTTCACAAACTTCGTTAAGGGTTAATTTTGTCGGACAATGCGGGAACTTGTCTTTAGGGTAGACAATAACCAGTTCAGATTGCGCTAATGCAACAGAGGTTAACCCCGGCAGTGTTTTAGGGGAAAACAAAACCGCTAGGTCACATTTATGCTCTAATAGCGTTTGCATCATGTCGTCGTTATGAATAGTTTGAATATCGAAAGTGACATTAGGAAAGTCTTTATGGAAGTTGGCAATGACATTTGGGATAACATCAAAACCAAGTGCGGGAGAAACCCCTAAACTTATACTACCAAACTCTGACTTTTTAATGTTTTGCGCTGTATTTTTAATGGAACGCATTTGCTGATAAATTTTGTCTACTTCATCGAATAGCATTTCGGCTTCATCCGTTGGGATCAGCCGTCCTTTTACGCGATCAAATAAGTTAAAACCTAGTTGTAATTCCGCATGAGATAAAACTTTACTGACCGAGGGTTGCGACACATGCAATATTTTTGCTGCATTGGTTATTGAACCTGTGGTGTAAATAGCATGAAAAATTTCAATATGTCTTAAACGCATGAGCTTTCCTAAAAATCAAAGTATCAATGAATATTTTTATATTTTCTGACTTTAACCATTCATAAATGGCAAGCTTAAATATAACTGTATGACCAAAGCATTGGTAATATCAATAAAAAACGCGCCAACCAATGGAACAACCAAAAAAGCTTGTGGTGAAGGGCCGTGACGAGAAACTAAAGATTCCATATTGGCAACTGCCGTTGGTGTAGCACCTAAGCCAAAACCGCAGTGGCCTCCAGCCATTATCGCCGCGTGATAATTTTTCCCCATTACTCTAAAAGTGATGAAATAAGCAAATAACATCAACATGACCGCTTGAACGAGAATCATAAATATCATTGGGCCGGCTAAGCTCACTAATTCCCATATTTTAAGTGACATTAATGCCATGGCTAAAAACATCGAAAGTGCCATGGTGCCCCAAAGATCAATACATGCTCTGCTAATTTTATAGGTTTTAGTGAACTCGGTAAAATTGGTAATAACAACGCCCACTAATAATGGAATTAAAAAAGCAGGTAAGACAACATCTACAGACTTTAGGGCTAAATATCCGATATTACCTAAATACATACAGCTTAAGATAACAAATAAAGTTTCCATCATCTTTCTTGGTGTAACAAGGTCATGATCATCAGGATTAAAGGTGATTGTATCGTCAAGTTCCTCGTGGTATGAGTTGTCTGGTTTTAAATTATACTTTGTGATTAATCTTTTGCTGACAGGGCCACCAACAAGTCCACCTAAAATTAGTCCTAAAGTTGCGGCTGCCATCGCTAATTCAAAGACACTGCTAGGTAAACCATATTCATTAATAAATAAGTCAGAGTATGTTGCACCATTACCATGGCCGCCAGAAAGGGTAACTGAACCACCAATGAGTCCCATTAACGGGTCGAGTCCTGAAGCAAATGCTATGGAAACACCTACAGCATTTTGAACAAGTAAATATAAGGTGGCGACACCAAGAAATAATAAAACTTTTGGACCACCTTTAATAAGTAAAGCAAAACTTGCTCCTAACCCGACAGTGGTAAAAAATATGGTCATTAATGGTGTTTTAAAAGCCATCTCAAATTGGAAGCTTATCTCAAAATAGAGATATAAAATGGCTGAAAGTATTGAAAACACAATGCCACCTACCACAGGCTCAGGAATATTGTTATTTCTCAAAAACATCACTTTGCTATTTAAATAGTAACCGGTGAAAAGAATTAACAAAGCGATTATTAAAGTTTCTATTATGGATATTTCGAGTTGCATGTGAGTAATTGCCTTTATTTTTTATGACATTTTTATTTTTATAATGAATTAATTGTAAATTCAAAAACAGAAATATGATTGTAAAGGGAAATCAAAGAATAAGCAGTTCAAAAAGTTAACAAAACCATAACCAAAGGTTCTAATCAATTAACTGACACATATATAAACGCTTACTTTATGCTAATCTTGATTGTGCATAACTTTAGGTTATAGGGTTCAGATATTCTAGTAATAGTATTATTGCATAACATTGGGCAAGGTGAGTTTAATAAAAAAATGATCGGATAAAAATATTCGACAAAAATTACCACAATTAAACTATACAAGGTGGAAGAAATGAAACAGCAAGCGAAAAAAACACATAAATTAAAGCACCTAAGCTTATGCGTTCTTACAGCATTAGCAGCCCAAGTTACTTTTCAAGCGCATGCCGAAGAAACTTCAATTGCAGAGGAAGAAAAGAAAGTCGAACGCATAAGTGTAATTGGCTCTAACGTTAAACGTGCTACAGATATTAGTGCATTGCCGGTAACAACAATGACAGCTGCGGATATTGAAAACTCTGCTGCAATGACAGGAGATGAACTACTACGTTCCATTCCACAAATGGGCTCAGTTAATTTTGGTGAAACTACCGGTTCTTCAAACGTTAATGATGCCCGTGGTGATGTTGGTTCATTCAACCTTCGTGGTTTAGGTGCTGGTAATACCTTGGTATTACTTAACGGTCGCCGTATGGTAAATCATCCTGGTACACAATCTAAATCAGGCGCTAACAAAGTACCTGTTAATACGGTTAACTCCAACACTTTACCTGTTTCAGGCTTACGTTCATTAGAGGTTCTGCGTGACGGTGCTGCTGCTGTTTACGGCTCTGATGCTATTGCTGGCGTAGTTAACTATGCCCTTGATAGTGAATATGTTGGTAACAAAGTTAGCCTCAGACATGGTGGTTCTCAAGGAACACCATTAAATGAAACAACTTTTACTTATTTAGGTGGTGTAGAGCTTAATAACGGTCTTTCTAATCTTGTTGGATCTTTAAGTATTTATAACCGCAACGGTATGATGGCATCAGAACGTCCATATTCGGCAAGTCATGATAGACGTGAATACGCAGGCTTACCTGAAGAATTCATTGGTGATACACAATTAGATAATCGAAGTTCAGATACGCCTTGGGGGGAGTTTGACAGTGATAGTTTAGGACGATTTCACTTACAACCAGATACTTTGGATGGCTGTGTAGATTCACCTCTAGTAGTTGAAAATGTTTGTGTTGACAAGGGCAGTTCAGGCAGAGATATTCGTTTTGATCGAGGCACCACTCGTCCTTTATCTTCAGATGCAAAAAGAGTGAACTTTTATACTCACTTTACACATGAAGTTAATGATGATGTTGAGTTTTTCGCGGAAGGTATTTATTACCAAGCAGAATTGACTAATCAATCTGAACAAAATCATAATGGTAGTAAACATCGCTTTAATATATCTGCAGATGCCTTTTACAATCCTTTTGGCGAAGAAGTCACTTTACGTAGATATCGTCCTACTGATATAGGGCCAAGAACAGTTACGGTTGATGATAGTAGTTTTCGTGTACTTGCCGGTTTTAAAGGTTATATGGGTGAATGGGATTGGGAAAGTGCTGCATTTTATAGTGAAGCCGAAACTAATGACCGAAGCACACGTATTGACGTAAACGCCTTTGAAAAAGCGGTGAACAGTACAGATGCAGCGACCGCTTATAACGTTTTTGGAGGTGGTGATGTTAACAATCCAAATACTATTGGTAATAGAACTTTAGTGTCTACATCAATCAGCGACCAGTTTTTAATTGAAGCACATACTTTATCGAAAACGAGTCTTGCGTCGATTGATTTTAAAGCAAGTAATCCAGAAATTTTCTCCATGCCTGCGGGTGAAGCTGGCCTCGCTGTAGGTGTTGAGTTTCGTCGTGAAACTTATGTCAGCGACCGTTCAAAATATGTCGATGGCAGCTTGCCTTTTACTGATGCTGCGGGTGATATTAATGAAAGCTCATTGTATGGAAGTAGTGCAACAACTGACTCTAGCGCTAGCCGTAATGTAGGCTCAGCTTATGCAGAGCTTATTGTGCCATTAATTGACAGTGGTGATCAGTATGCTGAAGTTCAATTGGCAGCACGTTATGAAAACTTTTCTGATGGCGGTGACGCACTCAAACCTAAAGTTGCTTTATTTTACAAACCGACTGATTGGTTAAGTGTGAGAGCATCGTATGCTGGAGGCTTTAAAGTTCCTGGCTTACAACAGAGTTCTGAAGAAGCAAGCATGCCACGCCGTTCTTCTAAGTATGACCCTGTAACAGATGAAACCTATGCTGTTATTGATAACCGTCAAGGTAATTCAGACCTTAAACCAGAAGACAGCGTGAATACCTCTTTTGGATTCGTTCTTGAACCGACTGATAACTTAACGTTCACTATTGATTATTGGAATATTGACCAAGAGAACCTCGTTTTTCTTGCTCCTTATGAAACGGTGCTAGCGCACGATTATGTGATACGGCAGGACGGTGGTGCAGGTAACCCTAATGTTATTCGTGATGGTGAACTAGTTGCTAGCCAAGTAAATAATCGATATATAAATGCAGCAAGCCAAGAATTGACAGGTATTGATTTTGGCATAGTATATGATTTTGAAACATCATTTGGCGATTTCGAATTCAACATTAATGCAGCACATTTAACTAAATATGAAACATCCGTTGATAGTCTTTCTGCAATCGTACTTGAAGCACAGAAAGATTTAGATAAATATCCTAACCTTGCAGAGGTAGAAGTTGCAGGTGTCGGCGATTTAATCTTAAAAGATGGTAATCCTGAATGGCGTGCTAAATCGTCGTTAAACTGGAAACTTAATCAATGGGGAGCTGGTATAAGTGTTAATTACGTCAGTGAATTTATTGATACCAGTGCAGATTATACTAATGATGATGAAGTAAAAGTATTTTTACCGATTGCTAGTATGACAACTGTAAATGTATATGCGTCATATAAGTTTGGTGAAGGTAGCCCTCTTGAAGGTACATACGCACGGTTAGGTGTTCGAAATATTGCTGACGAAGAGCCACCATTAGCAGATAACTTCTGGCACGGTTACTCAGGCGATTATCACTCAAATCGTGGTCGTTACGTCTATTTAAACCTAAGTAAATCATTTTAAACATTAATATTTTCTTATTGTAAAATAACAAAAATGGTTCGGCAAATCACTTTAGCCGAGCCATTTTTATATTAACCATTCAACTTTAAAAGATTAATTATGAAAAAATTATTATTTATTTGCGCATTGTCATTTTCAGCCTTGTTACTTGCCGCTTGTGTTTCAAATGATGAAAGTGTTAATACGCAAACATGTAATTCGGGCAATGTTATATTAACCGCCGATTTTTCTGCAGGACGCATGGATGAGTGTAAATCGCTTGGAAATAACGAGTATTTAATCAAACTAAAGCCTGAAAATACGCCTATTAACTCAAGCCCATGGTATGCATTTAAAATACAAGCCAAACAATCAGCAATGATTAAAATAACGATGATAGTGAAGGGGGATAAACACAGATACCTTCCTAAAATTAGCCAAGACGGACAAAATTGGAAGCTACAACCTCATAAAATTAAGGGTAAACGTATGATCATGAATATTGAAGCATCTCCAAATGCGATTTATATTGCGGGTCAAGAAATTATCGATAACCAATATTATGTTGATTGGGCAAATAAACTGATAAGCAACGATAACATCAGTCTTGATGTATTGGGTCAATCCGTACAAAAACGTCCCATTCACAAAATAGAATCAATAGGGGCTGGAAATGAATGGCTAGTGATCTTGGGGCGTCAGCATCCGCCAGAAGTTACGGGGGCATTAGCGTTGTTTCCTTTTGTTGAAACATTACTTGCAGATAACGATTTAGCTAAGCAGTTTCGTGATAAATACAATGTATTGGTCATTCCAAATATAAACCCAGATGGTGTGTTTATGGGAAACTGGCGACATAATGCCAACGGATTAGATCTCAATAGAGATTGGATTAACTTCAGTCAACCCGAAACTCAGCATATACATAGCTATCTGAAGTCAATTGTAGCAAAAGGTGACAAAATCAAATTTGCTGTAGATTTTCATTCAACACAGAAAGATGTCTTTTACACTATGCCGGTAAATTATGGCATTGAAGAGCCATATTTTGTTAAACATTGGTTAGGTCATTTAGATAAAGCCATGCCTAACTTTGATGTTTTGCTGCAGCCAGGAAATACGCCAAATAATGGCGTGTCAAAACAATATTTTGCTGATAATTATAATGTTCATGCCATTACATATGAAATGGGTGATGAGACTAATCGTGAAAACATTAAAATTATTGCGAAAAATGCATCGACACTCTTAATGAAAACAATGTTGTCGAACACTAATCATAATAAAGAATAGGTCAATATTAATGAGTCAAACCATGATCAAACAAGTATTAGTAACGGGCTTTTTGCTGAGCTTATTTTCCTGTTCATTTGCAGAGAAAACACAGGTTGATACCTTAATCAAGAATGGCGAAGTCTACACCGGTGTAAATGGCGAAGCTCAAGCATTAGATATTGCGCTTTGTGGTGATATTATTTGCGGTATCTACCCAAGAGGTGAGCACAACGTAACGGCTAAAAAAGTGATTGATGCTAAAGGTAAAATAGTAAGCCCAGGTTTCATTGACCCTCATACTCATACTTTATCAGAACTTTATAGTCAGGATAAAAACCATAACCTAAATTATCTGAGCCAAGGTGTAACGACAGTGATCAATGGTAATGATGGCGAAGGCCCTGTTGATATTGCAAAAACTGCTGAAGACCTTGAAGCTAATGGTATAGGTA
>Ga0233426_10000340_pt1 | contig 51262 bp, 108 predicted proteins | sample SI_118_April2016_6_FD_179875 | JGI IMG/M metagenome (GOLD analysis project Ga0233426, IMG submission 179875) | Seawater microbial communities from Saanich Inlet, British Columbia, Canada - SI_118_April2016_10_MG | ecosystem: Environmental > Aquatic > Marine > Inlet | place: Canada: British... | reverse complement strand
GACGGCTTTTCGGTTGACCGAGACATGAATGCCGCCCGAAATATATTAATTAAACAGTTAACAAGGTAGCTTGGACCTTAATCATAACAGCAAATGTTGCGTTTGTTGCGATTTTAATCAAGAGCTAACACTTTGTTCATGAGGCGTGGTCTCAATCGCGCGTTTTTTACAAATAAAGTCACTATCAACTTGCGTCATGCGCAACACTTTGCTATAGTTACTTTATGCGTTAACGGCAGGTGTCGTTAACAAAACAACCCTAAGGAAACCCGACCATGAAAGCAATGACTGATCCTAAAAAACACTTTGAAGAGTCAAAAGGCCGTACGATTGAAGAAGCCTTCCAAGATGACATCGAAGATCAGGAGTCTGAGATCTGTGCCGCCGCTCAAGAATGTGCCATTGACATCGACGTGTACAACCAGTTAATTGACGCGGGTTTTACCGATCTGGCAGAAAAGCTGGACACGTTAACGGCTGAGATTGAAATACAAACCTTGTTGAATGACGAGTAATGAAAAACTCGGTATTCGCGGTCGCGATACTGCTGTCACACCGGAGTTATATCATGCCGCTTGGTTATGGGTTTGTGTGGGGAGTTAGCATAGGATGAAGACTGGATCAATGAATTCTTTAAGCGCTCTAATGACGATATTGAATTGTATAGACAGCAAATCAAAACACAATGTAAACTTACATCAAAGTAGGCTGACATGAACGAATGTGCATCAATATTTTGTAAGGCTCACACACTTGTTGATCATATTTTCTGTGGCAAATGTGAAAAGAAAAAAGCTAAAGCGATCATTGACAAAGTGGTCGAAAAAAATAAGGAAAAACAATGAAACTTTTTAAACGAGTGCCGTTTTTGGATGAACTTTTGGTTAAGTGTCGGGTTTTAATAAAGCCTTACACTATCGGGCGTAAGGTAAAAATAGAGCTGAATAATACGTACATCGTAGAGTTAAGTTACAGTGAAGCCATTGAGGCACAAAAGCAACTGAATGAAGCCATTTGCAAATTAGCACAAAAAGACAAAAAGGGGCGTGTGGACTCTACCGCTATTGATCAACAATTGACCGATGAAAGCATCAATAACACGGTCTCGTCTTGGTCACATCTTGAGTTTCACCAGCCTAGGCTTTTAGCGATGTGTAAAAACGCCTCAAAAGATCGTGAGCAAAACATGATCTCCCTCAAAGCACACCCTGAACACCCGCTATTCGAAGCCAGCCTCGATGCGATCAATCAAGGCTTACTCGAAGATCAACTGAAATACTTAGTTGTACATGGCTACACTGGCGAATACATTTACAACCAAGCGGGGATCAATAAGTAGTCTGCACGACAACATCCTTGTAAAATCAACTTTTACAAGAGTCATAAGCCTAACCTACGTTGGGCTTTTCTTTGCCACCTCCTCGCCCTTGAGGGAAACACCCAAAACAAATCAAAAAACACTATAACAACAATTAACGCGCTTGCGTAATGCGCAACTTTTTGTTATATTACCTATGCGTTGACGAGAGGTATCGTTAACCGGGTAACCAATAGGAAAATCACCACAATGATGACGTTAACGAAAACCCAAGCAAGAGTTCTTAATGAAATTAAAGAAAGCGCTGATAGCGAAGGAGAGGCGTTCATTTCTAAATTTAACAAATGGAACACACGCACATTGAAAGCCTTGTCAGATAAAAATTTAGTTATCTTTTTTGGTGGTGAAACCGTCTCGCTTGCCAATCATCCTGAGCAAATCAGAGCGGCTAATTTTGCGAAACAACAAAACATCACCTAATAGGAACCCACGACAATGATCGATCAAGCAACGTTAAAAAAAATACAGCTTAACGCTAAAAATGATAAAGACTATATTGCTCTTCTTGAAAAAATAATCCTGCGCGCTCACGTTTACGAGCTTTCAGATGCGACTGCAGAGACAGCCAGTAGAGCGGTAAAAATCCATGAAAGCGATTGTGATGTACATATTGATGTCGAGCACTATCGCATCAACCTACAGAACTACAGCGGTGATTTTGAGCTTACCATTGTCGATAAACTCATCGATGCTCAAGTCGAAAACGAAGAAATACACAACATCCCTTTGCCGTGTAAAACACGAAGCGATTAAAGAAACCGAAACGCCCAGCGCCTGTTGGGCTTTTCTTTTTCCCTATTGTTAAAAATACCCCAGTAAATAAAACCGTAAAAACACGTTAACAACCACTAATCAGCTTGCGCAAGACGCAACCTTATGCGATACTATCTGTACTGAATAAAGACATCCATCGGGGAACGAACATGACAACACAAATAATGAAACGCGTATTTTTCTTATTGGCCTTCCTTTGCCTACAAGGCTGTGAAATAAACCCTGATTCAAAATTCAACGTAGGGGATTACGTCACCACCGATCTTGATCAACAAGTAGGAAGAGTGAACGAAGTTTTTTGCTACCTCATTGTGTCAACCGAAAAACAAGCACGCTCCCCTTGTGATTACAACGTCACCTTCCCCCTAAAAAATGGTGGGTACGATTCGTTTTTGATCGAGGAGGCCGATCTTAAAAGCGCAACCGCATTTTCAAAAGCCATCAGTGAGGGGTAAAACATGTTTAAAATATTATTCATTATACTTGCCATTTTAGCGATAGGCGCCTTCATCAACCGAAGAGTTGGTGAGCAAAAAATAAAACCGTGCACATGTGGATGTACGAAATTTAAAAACCTAAACACCTTATTTGTGGCACTCGAATCATGTATTGCCTGTAAAAAACAACGAGAAGCGTGCTTTTAAGCCCCTTTGACCTATTAAGGAAATCTACACCATGAAAAACATCATCACCCACCTTTGCGCCAAGTTCGATCCGAAGTTCCAGACAAACGTCGGCGCAATGTTAACCGACAACTTTGATTTTGATTTCCACCAGCACATTGGTAACATTGCGGAAGAAATGGTCGCACATTGGCCAATAAAAACAGAGTTAATCCAAGCCTTGTTCAACGAGGACAGCGTAAACCCCGATCATTACAACCAAGAACAAATCACCTTTGCTTATGGTTTTATTGGCGTCTCTAATGACTGCAATGCTTCTCACGAAGAGATCCGAAAATTCTCGCGTTCATTGCGCTCTATGGAAATACAAAAGCACCTTAAAGAGGTTAACTATTGGTTAGCCACAAAACGCGTTTGGGAGCTGGCCGATTTTGGCAAGGTTGAAAAATACCGCCACGAAAAAACGGAGATCAAAGAGCCTTTTAACTTCCAAATTCAAACGCATGCAGAGGTGTCCATGACACCTGCGGGGGAATGCCAATTGATCCGTGGCACGATACACTTGCATTACACGCACGGCAAGCTCAACATTCGCTTCACCAGTGAAGCCGACATTGTATTAAGAAACACCGATGAAATCTTGGATAAGTTGATCGAAGAATTTGGGATCTGTCATTTTACGACCGGGTTTTAACCGTTAATAACGGGTGTGCACTTGCAGAGCAAACGCCGCGCCAAGCGTCAACGGAGCTTAATATGGGTAATACGCACGACAAAAGAGCATTAGATAAACGAACGAACAAAAACCTTGCTCAAGTCGGACGTCCGACATATAATGTACCCTACTTTACAAAAGGAAGGCCTTAGTATGAATAATATAGAACGATCAGATAGCGCACGTAAAGCGATTGACACCTTCAGTGAAATAACAGATATTGAAAGTGAGGAAATGGATGCAAAAATCTCAGATCTCCTGTGTAACCTTCAGCACCTCGCCGACAACCATGAGGTCGACTTCCAAGAGTGTCTTGATCGGGGAACGCGCAATTACACGGCAGAACTTGATCTTGAAACCTCATGATTAACAATACACTGTCCGGCTGGTCTATTTCCATTAGTCAAAAAGACGATAAACTAACCCTAAAAGCAAGTCATGAAGATGGTTCCGACATTAGCGATACGGATGCGGAGTTTGGCGATGATGATGATTTATGCTACCGTCTCACTTCAAAAGCCATCGAAGACAAATACGAACTTGAGGGGGAAGCGCGCGCTGAACAAACGGAAATCGATGCGACCATCGGTGATTGGTCTATTGAACTGCTCAATGATGATGATAACCAACTCAATATCCTTTGCAAACACCGCACATCTACAGACTTAGGATATGTCTCTATCGTTGACGGCCAAAAAGAATGCGTGATCGTTTTAACGAATACTGCTCACCTACACTAATTATAAAGGGAGTTTTTCGATGTCTAAAATACAAACAATATTGCTCTGTGAAGATTGCAATACCAACCAACAAAGTGTTAGAGATGCTTTTCGTGAAGGCGAGGAAGGTGAAGCGATCCTCAGCTTGGAGGCCGCTAGAGACCATTCTGGACCAGATAGCTTCTTCCTAGCCATCATTAGCCCTGTAAATGAAAATGCGTTTTATAATGAGCATGAACACTTGATCCAAGCAGCGCATGCAAAAATCCGGCAAGAAGTTAACCCCTTGATCCCCAAAGGTGGTTTTACCTTTGATGATAAATTACCACTGTAATGATGAACCCTTGTTTAACAACAAGGCTTTTTATTAAATATATCGGGGAAACATATGAATGGCAATAATTTAAGTTTATACCTGAACGCTCAAGCGCTCATTGCGGAAATGGAGGGGATGAAAGCGGCAAATATGCAAGCGTTTAACGACAAGCAACTAATCCCTTACACGGGCTCAGATTTCGAAAGAATAAGCACCTCACTTAACGATCTGGCCAGCAACACAACCAGTGATTGAGTCTCGGTTCAAATTCTAATCGGCATGTCCCATGTCGATTATGTAGATTAATGCATGAACAAAACAAAAGCGCCACGGGGCGTTTTTTCATTTTTATGGTAAATTAAATTGCGCCATGCGCAACGCTTGTGTATACTAGCGTTCTTAGCTTACTTTGTCACAGGGGACATGCCATGAGCATCCAAACCACCGAAAATATCCACGCCGCCCATGAATTTTGCGGGATTAAATTTGCGTTTGACATCAACACCACCAGCCCATTTGCATGGCCAGAATACTTTGGCTTTAGTGACGTCCAAACGATGATCCGCTTTCACATTGACGCCTGGTTATTCAACGGTAACAAGGACGAAACCTTATTTTTTGAAGGAGTGGTTTACGCTGGGGCTATTTTGCCTATCTTGTTCTCAACCGAGATCAGCCCAGAGCGATTCACGATTGAATATAACCGCGTGGTGGCCTTTTTAGAGCGTGCGACGGCGATGCCGATGAACAACCCGTGCGAAACCGTGTTAGAAAATTGTCGCCAACACCTTAAAGACGATAATATTACATTAGCGGACAATACGCCTGAGACCATTTACCGTGCTTATAATATCCACGTCAATGGCTATGATGGCTACTTGAAAGAAGTGGCGGCCATTGCCCTTCGTAAATCCGCGCAACAGGCCGCGTAAATAACGCGCTAAAAACATCACAAATAACTTGCGCATAACGCAAACTTCTGTCACAATGGTTTTATTGAAACACAACCACTACTTTGGAGTTCACATGAGCCAAGCAACCGAAAAAAACGCCTTGCCAAAAGGCCAGCAATTTAACGGCAAGATCAAAAAAGCCGACTTTGAAGATAAGCTTCTTGCCCTTGCCGGCGATCGCGAAGTCTCTGCGTCACGTTTAACCGAAGACGGCAAAGCGTTAACACTGTATTACATTGCTCACGGTCATGCGGGCACATGGCAACGTACCGGCGCGTGTATCTTCTCGAATAAGCACATTGAAGAGAATATCGCCAGCACCAAACGCCTTTCGGCATTAACGTAGAGTAGGATTTATTATGTTTCGTTACGTTCGTATACTCGCCCTGTGGCTCTTTGCTACATGGTACTGCATTCCGTTTGCATGGTTGGTGATTCTTCCCGGCTATGCGCTCGTCGAAGGCCGTATATCCAGCGGGTTTTACCATGCGGTGGAATTCACTAAATTCGTTACTTGGATCAACAAAAAGCAGGATGTTTATTCATGAACAATAAAAAAATCGCTTTCATCACCCCAACGGGTAAGTTGTTACGCTACGACGCAGAGGGTAACGCCGTGTTTACGACCTGCGCCTTTGACGCGAAAGACTTTAGCGGTGATGCGGTAGCCAATGCGCAAAAAGCGACGAGCCACATCGAGGGCAAATTTGTCTCGTTTGACATCAGCGCCATCGCACGCGTTGATGCTGATCTGAGCGGCGAATGGTTTATCGACTAGTCTCGTTGTGATAATTCAATAATAAGATCTGCGCAAGTCGCAACTTTTTGCTATGCTGGATATAAGCATCAACCACGATCCTTTGGAACTATCATGCCTCAACCAAACACAAGAGCATCTTACACGTTTATTAAACACGGGTTTCCTCTCGCTTGCCTGCTCATCTTATCGAGCATAGTTCTTTCTTCGTCACTGAGCTTGAGCATTGGTACTGAATACCTTTTGATCATGCTGATGCTCATTTTTACGGGACTAACGGTGCTCGTTGACTCGCTTCGGGTATCCTTACAGTTGAGCGGCGTCGTGGCGTTTGTTTTGCTGATCGCCTTTGGCGCGATGCACCTGGTGATCGCGTTTCCTATATTCACCAAATTACTGGCCGTCGTCACCCTCACGCTTGGCGTATGCGCTGTGGTGTATATCTGGCTCGGTAAAGTCACGGGGTGGGATATTCACCGCCCGTTTAAGTAAAGAGCAGCACACATCATGCACACGAACAACACTAAGCATAAGGTATGCACTATGAATGTCTTTGAATATCTCACCACCGTCACCTTTTTAACGACACAAGGGGCGTCGCTGGCGTGCCGAATAAAGCCACATGCTCAGACGTCTAAAAACACGGTGTTAAAAATCGACATGCCGTATGAAAAATACAACGAGCAATTTGGTAACGCCAGTATCCCTTCGGTTGGCGATGGCGCGTTAGCCGCCCGCTATCCCGGTCTGTTCAAGGATGAGATCGCCTGCGCTTTTTTTCCGCATACCACCCCCGACTACGCGCGCTACTTATTGGCCTTGAGCATGATGCAAAGACACCTCTATCATTATGCCTCACCTCGATACGACGATCACGGGCACATGCTGTTCAACGAGCAAGAGGGCTACGACAAGGCACATGCCGCCGGTAAATCTTACGTCATCATGGAAGATCTGTCTTAACGAGTCAGCCCCGAAAAGGAAAAGACAAATAATAACGCACTTAAAAGTTGCGTTGTGCGCAAGTGTTGGGTATACTCTCTTTACTGACTTACGGCTTGAATCGAGGGTACCATGGAAAAATACAGCACCGAACAAACCTTATTGCTTGTTGACAATTTACGCAATGACTATCACGAAAAATTGGCCAACAACAAAGCCGTGCTTAAGCACTTTGTTGATCAGGGCTTGTTTATCGGTAAGCAAGCGATGGTGATCACCACAAACAGTAAATCCTACCCCTCAGTAGCGCATGTGATCGGCGATAAAAACCCATTGAACTATTACGAAATGATGCCAAAAGCGTTAGCGAACGCGGGCATTGTGGCGGCAGATGCCGGGATGTTGTTTTATTGTCCGGGTGTTTTGAGTTTTTCGCGTGGTCAAACCTTGTACACACAAATTTGTGACAACGTATCGGGCTGTATTCGCACCGAGCTATTGAGCACCCAGCAGCTCCACGAGTCAAGCAAACATGATTATTATGAAGCAGGTGCCGCCTTGATGGCACGCTGGTTGAATCAATGGGCGTTTGAAGCCCAGCAACACACTAACGCCGCCTAAGGGGAAATGTATGGCTATTCGACTAACACCTGCCTTAAAAAACTATCACAGCTACCCGGTGATCATGGTTGACGGGAGCATTAAAGAGCTCTGTCATGTGGATAACCGCTTTTTTACCTTGCAAGCCATTGAAGTAAGCGAACACGTTTCCTATAAAATTTTTCAACTCTGTGCCAGTAGAGCCAAACTGTAACTAACAGCGTAAAAGTGGAGAAGACTACACCCTTAACTTGCGTAACACGCAACTCTGTGCGATACTGGGTGTATTGAAAAAAACACACCACCGAGGCAAGCCAATGACGACAACTAAAAATACGCAAATCTTAAACGCGTTACCGAAAAAACTGATCGCCCTGTTAACAACGCTGAGTGAAAAATACCACGCGCTTTGCTTTTCAGATAAAACTATTGCCGACATCACCTTGGCATTAAAAAGCAAAGACAACGACATCATCTGTAGTCTTGATATTCTCGCGAAGATCACCACACTTTTAGCCATCGTACGCGTCAAAGGCGAACTGTGCTACACGAAATACCCGTACCAAGGGAGTGGTGAACTCTATAATTTACTCGATGAAATACGCCATGAATACCGCATGTTTGATCTCGACCTTGTCGATCAAGGTATCGTGTCCGGCGCGAAGGAATCGACCAACAATATCGCGGTTGTTACATAACTTTAAAACAAGGGCTGTCATACTCACCAACCGGTTAACCTTTAGGATCTCGTTAAATAACCTCTAAAAACAGTTGCGCATTGCGCAACTTCATGAGATACTATCCCCACTGAAGCAACGCAATTTCACAGGGAAATTTTATGAACAATCCAGCATCGAACACCAGCCGCACCAACGCCGTAGAAACCTTGATCGAGCAAGAGAAACCGATCACGCTTGACGCGATTGTTATCGACATCAACGAAGACAACTGGAATTGTTTATACTTTGCCAGCGAAGCGCAGATCCACAGTTTAATCACGCAAAATCGTATAGATGAAGACTTCTCATCGCGCCACCAAGACTACCAAGAAGAAATGCGCGTTTTGGTTCACGAAGGGTAAGCCAGACGGTTGCGGGTGGCATTTAGCCACCCTACTTTACTCGCGTCCTGATGACGCCACCGACTTTTTTTACAGGGAATCATTATGTCTACTATCACCAGTATCACCCGTTTACAATTAAACACCTTGATCGGCTTAGCGCTCGTTGAGCAAATGCACACGTCGTGTAGTGCCACCGAAGACTTGATCGCTCACTTGCTTGAGCGCCCCGGCCAAACCACCTGTGATAGTATTGTTTGGGACGGCGACGATTGGCTTGTTGATGACGGATGCATGGAGCTTGACGATGAAGGGGCGGCTGAATTCCTCGCGGAGTTGTGCAAGTACCTTGACGATGAAGCGGCCTTAGCGTTTGCCCGTATGGGCGCGTTATTGACCCTGCTTAACGTAGAGCGCGTCAACGAGGGCTGTTTTTCGTTTTTATCAGCGGACTTTTCGCTGGCGCAGTTGGTCACGCAGTAGTCCGCAAAAAAAAAAGCACATTTATGCATAAGCAAAGTTGCGCATTGCGCAACTTTTTGCTATAGTGGTTTTATTGGAACAACCAACGGATATCGCCATGACACAATCAATAAAAAGAACCACCCAAGCAACAGCCCACTTAACCAGCGTGCAACGTGACGGATTAGCCTTGACGTTATTAACGACGCAGTTTCCCGGTCAAATGGGCTTTTTGAAAAAGCCAACGGCGAAAGAAGCTGAACATCACTTTTTCCGCGCTATGGAGCGCTCAGTGGATTTACTCGACAGCATGGCGCTTCGTGACAGCACGAAGCAAAATACCATCACGCTCGAATATGTCACCGATTGCGATGACGAGGATGATGACGACAGTTATTACGATGAAGTCTTGGTGAAGATCAACGGCACCACCTGTGGTTTTTTCTCGGAAGTCGAAGATGAAATGAGTAACGCTTTTTACCTCGGTCACTTCTTGTTTTTTCCCCTCGAAACCAAGCGGCATTACCGCACACTTGAACAGCGCATTGCCCCGTTATTGGCGTTATTAGACACCGCGCAACCGTGGGTGTTCAAGGCCACTTAATCGCCACCAACAGTTAAATAGCCAATAGTGTTTGCTTTTTACGCAAGCTTTTTTCTAGAATGATCCCATATAAATATCATTGCCGGAGTTACCCATGTCAAAAATAAATCGCTCGCACGTTACCCAACTCAGTGGCGTTGTCGCCTTGTTGCACCTGCACCCGCTCAGTCAGCTTGTCACGTTAACCACGGATTTTTCCCAGCTTGATGACGAAAAATTTCATCATTTAAAGAATAAATTTATAGAGGCGAAAAGCGCGATCCTGAGCTATTTAAACAACCCTAGCAACCTCAACACACCGATCAACCCCTACCGCGAAGCACAATACGGCTTCACGGGCATTAATACAGTGCGTGGCATTGCCCTTGCGTGTGAAGATCTGGGCATGGACTATGCCCTGTTGCACAAAAGCCATTTCCTTGGCGTCGACGACATCAATGCACACACGTGGATCAAGGCTTTCTCCTTCGCGTACTACGCGTTAATGGACTATGTCGGTTTTGAATGTCGACGTACCGACAAGCCGCCGTTTGTTGCGTTGGGTAAAACCTACACCCCCGCCATGCTCGAACGGGAATATAGCCTCACTTTTTCAGCACAACTCGGCTTCAAAAACACTTATCGTTTAACCTTAAGCCACATTGGTGAAGGGGATGGCGCGGACGGCCTCTATGACGCCACCAATGCCAACGACACACCGTATTTCCGTTTTGATTTTGAGCAGCATCAAGACGGGGTATGGGAAGCCTTACAAGACGCCAGTTACTGCACCGCGTTGGCGTGTGACTTGAGCGAAGCCCAAGTGACATTGGCACTGGACTACCTCAAAGATGAATTTTGCCGGGGCATGTTGGAGTACAAACACCACAAACGCACCTGTGAACGTTTATCGAACGTCCATGTTTCCGCTGAGGATCCAACCGTGATCACCACCGCATTTCGCACGTGATATCGCATATTAAAGGAGATAGGGAACTCCTTTAATATGCGATTGGGAGTGAAATGCACTTAGCGCAATAAACCCTTGCGTTTTGCGCATTTATTTGTCACACTACCGTATCATTCATTTTTCGGCGATCCCCATGAAGAAACTATATGAGCGCATTCAAACAAACCAAAAACGGTTAGGGTATCGCTATGGAGCAAAAGCTCACACGGCGCAATTCGATGGATAACACCGCCAACGCGCCACAGGGCAACGTCGTCCCAGCACAAGCGCCCGCGAAAAAACGTCGTTCTAAAAACAAAGCGCGCTATGTCTACTTAGCCGCCTTTTACACCAATCACGCATGGGGAAAGCCGCTCGACGGCGAAAAAGCCGATCGGCGTGACACCATGGTACATGAACGCACCTTGCCTTACGGCGCGTTTGGAAAAGCGGAGGACGCCGCTTTTGCTTTTATCGGCGAAACCATTAAACATCGTTTTGCCCTCGTTGACGGCTTGCGCCAAAGTACCTTTGAGACCCGGTACCACAGGGTGGTGATCACAAAACACGTCATCTTATAAAAAAAATCACTTCCCTTCAGTTTTTTTCGCCCGTGCCGATAAGACGTCCAATACGCTTTGAATATTGCCCGAAAAGGACGCCCATGGCTCAATTCCCCTCGTTGAACGACAAACAGCTCAAAACGCTCTGCGCTGCCTTACATAATAAAGCCCGTAAACTTGACGACGCCGTCGAAGCAGAGGGATTACGCCGACTCGCCGATAAGTTATGGGAAAAAGCCCTGCAGGTAAAATATCCTACAAAAAACCTCGAAAACAACACCCCCTGCACAAGCATACTGCACTAAAACCCGTAATCTCTCTCGTGACACAACAGACAGCTTGGGCAAATAAAGCTTGCGCAAACCGCAATTAACTGGCATAATATTTACATCAAAAAGTTCACCTTTAAACGAGAGTGCTATGAACAACGAACAACGTAACGCCTTTAACCACATCGACGAAGATGCTCTGAGCACTTTAAAGAACGCGGGCAGTCGCCATACGTTTATTGTGATGCATTCTACCGGACAGGCCAATGAAGCCCATCGCAAACTCACGGATGCGATCATCGCCGCCAAGGCCAGACCTGAGCTTTCTTTAGTGTACAGTACCGCGACCCAAAACGTGGCGCGTTGGGTACAGAACGGCCAAGCGATCTTAGACGCGGACTTTAAACATTTACGGGCACAGCGCCAAATTGATCACCCCGAAACCATTCAGATTGAAGTCGCATCTGGAAGGAATACAGAAACATAAGGAAAACGCATGAAAAACCACGAAAAAGAGCTGTTACTCCTTCAAGCAGAAGGTGCCGTAATCACCCTGCTGGAAGCACAAAAGTTAGATCCGATCATCGACAAAGATGGACGTATTATCCTCACCGCACTGGCGCCACTGGACGTCGCGATGTCGGTCTTTTCGTCTGGCGGGATCAGTGTTTCGCTCAATATTGAGCGTCTAAACATCTACTATAGCGAGCAGTTTACCTACAAAAGCATGGCGAGCGATCTTGGTGCGCTGATACTATGGGTCGAGAGAAAAACCGCTCCGCTTCGGGTGAGCAGTTGGCAAGACAATGCGCATGTAAAAAGCTTTATCGAGGCGATCACCCCCAATAATCAGGCGATATTAAACGACATTTTGCATGTCGATGTGAATGACGACGGCGAGCGCACCTATGCTTTTTCGGCCAACATGATCTATCCCGGCACGGGCTTTGATTTAGTCGACTTTCTGTCACTTTGGTATGGTAACATCATCGATACCAACAATGAGCCCAACGGGATCAAGTGGGAAAGTAACATGAAAGGGCGTGTGTCTTTTAATATTACCTGTCGTGCCAACACGGCGACCGAGATCGTGTCCTACCTTGGACAGGTTGACTTGCTAACCAAAGAAGAACACTGGGCAAAAGAGCGCCGCTAACGGTGACTCGCACGCGCAATAAAATCATCAAGCGGGTGGTTTTATTGCATATTTTATAAAATAACAGTTGCGCAGCGCGCAATTTCTTGGCATAATAACCCTATTGAAACAGACCCGCTTAATAGGGAAAAATATGCCACACTTCAACCTGATGAACCATTAACCACCCGTATGGGCGAGTTAAACACCATGGGTAAACTCTTAACCATTCAGACACTCCTTAATTAAAAGAGGTATTCCTTTATGTCCGGCACCGAAACCGTCAGCGGCCCTTGTCCAGTATGTGGCAAAGCCATGTTCCAAAAGTACGAAACAAGCCTTTCAGGCTTTATGTTTGATGCGTGTTTTTCATGCGGCTACGCGAGTGGTGAGTGCGATCGACTACCCAAGACCGCCCGTGAGATCTGGCAATCGATTTTACAGCACTTTAAGCACCGCACCATTGCGGAGTTTAACCATCAACAATCCTGGACCCACAATGTGACACCCGGACAAGATCCTCTGTTACGTGAGCCTATCTTTGTGCCAGACGCACAACCCGAGCTACAGTGTGTGGATCGACATAGTATACTTAACCCGAACCCTTAAAAACCGTGGAGAAATGCATGAGTAAAAACAGTCGAGAGCGCCGTCAACTGGCGGCACAAGCACACAACGACCAACGCGCTAAAGATAAATCGTTAGCGGCGGATAAAGCGGCACACCCTGAAAAATACCAGCGTCGCCCAACGCGAGCCAGCAAGAAAGCGTTAGCGCATTTAGCAGTTTACGGTGCCTTTACCGCCAGCACCCTGCATAAATACCGCGCTTTTATCTAATCGGCTCACGCAACAACAAGGAGTTACCATGTCATTAGCCGTTAAGATCACTACCCTGCAAACCTTTCTTGCGCAAGAAAAAGACAAGGAAAGGGTGGACTTTGATGCTTGGTTTGACGATAAAAACGCGTTTTGCCTTTCCCTTAACGAGGCGATCACCACCTTATTGCACCCTATCGCCTCATGCTCCAAACGCCAACGTAAACGCATCGCGAGTTTATCGCTCTACATAGATGCCTTTTCGATGGCCGATCGTGCGACGTTTGATGGCTGGTTCCCCGGCGCACAAACCGTGTGTATCAACATTGGTGCTAGCTTGCTCTTGATCCGGGATGACAATTAACGCCTCCCGGTAAAATCAATTTATTTTCTTTCACATTATGGTCAATTGTGGTTGCGTTATGCGCAATTATTTGGCATAATAACCCTATTGAAGCAACACACACTTTTTCAGGGGAATACCATGAACAACTACCGAGTTATCACCAGCGTCGGCACACTTAATTTTAGCGCATGCGATTCAGACTTTGCGGTTTGGGAAGCGAACAAAATCAATGGTATCGACAAAGGCACTACCGAACGTGTCGAGCTGTTATTAGAAAGCAACGGCACCTTTCGCCCGATCGGCTGCGGCTTCACCTTAGAGGGCGCGTTTGAGCCATCTACGCCCGCAACCGACCTCTCAATGTTAACGGTATCACAAGCCGCACTGTATCGCCGCCTGGTGAGCCTAATGAACAAAAAACGCACTACCACACTGATCAGCAACATTGATTTAGTCGGTAAACGCATCTTAGAGTCAACCGCCCGCGCCCTCGTGGCACATGAGTTGGTGGGTCTACGTATCGTCATTGAAGACGGCGTACGTCGCTTTGAGTTCTTGTTAGCAGAGCAACACCTCGGTCAAGGTTTATTCATGAGTGATGTCGCCAGCAATAGCCCACGTGAAGACTACAGTTGCGCGTACAAAGACAAAGAATTTCACTGTCGTAAGTTCGCCGCGTAACCAGCGGGCTCGTCTGTATGGGCGAGTCACTCTTTTCACTCAACACCACCTATACGCCTCGTTTATCGGGGCTTTTTTGTGTCTGCAGAGTTCGCTCTACTGCTAAAAAGTGGCCAAAAAAAATGACCTGCGATGGCCATTCTGAAATCAATCGAGGCACACACCGCGCTAAAAGGGCATGTCTGAGCACTCTAAAAGAATAAACACCTCAATACAAAAGCCGAATAACTTCCCCCTCAGGGTGAGTTTTTGCCCGGCGTAGTAGGTAAAGTCAACCGCGAAAGGTGTCCAGGTCCACACCTGATATTGTTGGGCTTTCCACTGATCGAAGAGGTGAAAACCTACCCCATATTTTTTCGCGCGCCCGAAACGTTTAACGGGGATGTTTTTGTTGAACCAACGAGGCATGAGCCGTCTCCATTACAAAAAAAAAGCCGAGTGAGCCCGACGTATTACCTTGCGCCATGTCGATCCCGGCATGTCTCAACAGCACCGGGGCACGAAGCGTAAAGACAGTATAACAAAGCAAAGCACGACTGTCTAACGGCAATTGCGCAATACGCAAAAATAAAAAGCACCAACAATAACTAAGACCCTTGCGCCTTACGCATTATCGTGACATAATACCATCAAGAGTTACCCCATCACCGCTTAAGGCATAACGTATGATGAACATTCAAAAGTACACCGATCACATCAATGGCCTCTCGGCCACTGAAAAACACACGCTGATCAAAGACACCGCCTTAGCGCTGAACAACTTGCACAAGCGCTTGCAAAAAGCCTCTACTCGCGAAGGCGAGGCGCACATGAACACCAGCCGTCAACGTAGCACCACCTTGTACGCAAACACCGCAAAGATAAGCCAAAGCTACAACGAGACGGCCGATCTGTTAAAATTGCTCATGAAGGTGGCCTTATAATGACAAAGACAACTCCTGTAAGCACCCCTGCGTTAACGTGTAATGAAAAGCACGTGATCGGCGTTTGTGCCAGCCACCCTATTCGCGACTTTGACGATCAGGCCGTGACTACCTTCTTAGCGCGCCTCACCACTTTTAACCACAGTAAAAAACAAGTCAACCATCCGGGTTTTATGTTGTTAGCGGACTTTTGCATGGACTGCGGCGCACCGCTCGATCGGGTTAACAACAAAAAGCGATGGGATCAGTATATTAATCCCACCTTTGAAAAGCCAGAATAATACGCAAATAAACTTGCGCATGACGCAATGTCGTGTCATACTCTTTCTAGTTCCCCGTTAAGACGAGTTTACCGATGAATAAAATGCCTAATGAATTATTTGCCCTCGGCACCCATGAGACGGGCATCGCCCAAGTCGACAAGATCGTCAGCGCCCTTGTGAAGCACTACCATGTAAATTGGTGGGGTTGCCCTCAAGAATGCTGCATTTATAGCGATCATGGCAGTTTAAAAACCGTCAAGTCGAATGTTTTTCCGCCCAATCAACCAGACAAACGACAATTCCTGTTCATGGTGGCTGCCTATGAAAACAATCATCAGCCGGACGGGCAAAAAATTGTCATCGATTTACTTGAAGATACCCCCGGCATTGGCGAGCATATGATAGCCTGCCTAACCTTATTAAGCCCTATCGATCGCACCCAACCATGGACGTACGATCTTATGTTTGGCGGCCATCGTCTTCCCCGTGGCTGGACATTATCCACCAAGGGCATTGTCATCGGCGCAGAGGAACCCGAATGAACGTACAACCATTAACCGTACCCGAACGCCTTAACGCCAATGGCGGCACCGTTGCCAGTATAACCTGCAAAGAGCAGACGTTCTATAGTGAAGCCTTTCGTGACGCGGGTGAAGTCAACCTGTACGATAGTAATGGGGACATCCGCGCCACGGCGTTATTTGATGAACCCAATGAAACACTGCAGTTAACTATTGACAACACAACGCCTTGCACCCCCTCGCAATGTAGTGACACCTATCATGCGCACACCGGGAAAATGGCACAAGATCTCGCGGAGGACGTTGGCCTGTTATTGGCACGCTTAGTGAGCCACTTAACCCCACGAGCGACGATAGCTACGATTGCCCCCGATGTCTTGGCATTACTCCATAAAGCGGGCTTGAGCGACGAGGCGATCATCGATGATATGACGTACACAGCAACTTGTGGCGCGTTGGCCAGTCAAGCCGAGATGCTGGCGTTGAACAAATTGGCCTGTCAGCCGCAATTAAGCCCAGTAGAAAAAAACCAATTAACCGCCTTACGGAAAAAAATCACTGGCCATTAACGCCTATTCTCTCAGACATTAGCCGCCACTGCCCTGTTGTGCTATTTCAATGAGAAAGGCGGGCTTTATTATTGAATCAAAACAACGACACTTATAAGGAATACGACCATGCAACACGCCTATCACTTTGCCGCACGACTGCACTTTTCCACACCTATTCTCAAGCCCCGTGAGCGCATCCAGCACGAATTTATCCATGTTGATGGTATTTTAACGACGGACAAGCCCATCACGACCCCAGAGCAATTAGCGGTGGCGCGCCAAGCGACCTTGGACGATACCGTTGCCGATCTTGAAAAAAAAGCACCGAACGTCTGCCGCGTTAATTTTCGGTTGGACTTCACCAGCTTGACCCGCATGTAAGTAGCGACGCCACGGCGTTTCCTAATCGTTACTCGCAAATAACTTGCGTCTTGCGCAATTGTGTGGGATAATTTCCCTATCGAAACAACAGGCAGGGGAATACCATGGCGATCGTATATTACTACAGTGGACACTTGAGTTTTCGCGCGATAGACATCGAAATACCGAACGCCTTACTGGCGACTATGGATGAAAACAGTGAATACAGCACCACCGTTTCGTCACCTGTGGATGGCACGCTGTCCCTTGATAGCCCGTTAGCGACCGAAGAAGAGGTGCAAGCCTTGCGTCAGCAAATATTACGACAGGGCATGTCACGTATTCCCCGTCTCTATCCGCAAGAAGGTCGTGTCGAGCCAACGCTCACCTTAACTGCCCTTAACCGCTTATAAGTAAGGTAACATAATGGATATTTTATTTAATAATCGGGGGGACACCCCCACTGTGGCCATCACCATCACCACGCAAGACTTAGACCGCAAGATCAACCGTGAAGGACAGCGTCTCTTTGGGCGTAAACTGAGCGATAAGGAGCTAGAGGAGATTAAGGCAAAAATTGACCTTGAGGCTTTAGAGCGCGCCGCCCTATTGGACAACGAAGACGAGTATGACGAAGAAGATAAGCCTTACGCTTACTCATTGAACATTGGCAAGTCGTTCGATCAGCAGATTTTTACCTTAGTCGGCGCTTTACTGGCGCGCGACGGCTAACCTCAAGCTCGCGACAGGGTGAAAAAAAAGCGGCAATTTGTTTTGTATAGTCACTTGCGCCCAACGCAATTTCGTGAGATACTATCCCTACTGAAAAAGCAGAGTACTTACCGGGGAATATTTTATGAAAGCAGCGACATTTACCGTACCCACCACCTGTAACGACATCAACGAACGCTTAGCCATTATTTCGCCTATTTATCATGCCAGTGGTAATGCGTCGACCGGTTGGAAAGAGCTGTTCGCACTTCAGCAAGCAAAAGCCGACTTATTACGCCCCTTATTGGGCAACCCTCGAAAACACATCGACGAGCAGGGTGAGTACCAGGTGATCTCCGCGTTTAACGTGGGTGATATCTTAGCTTACCATGACGTCTTGATCAAAGTGGACGAGATCAGCGTTCACCCGGGCACAAACAATGAGTTGCCCGTGTATGTCTTATCATGTACTTATATAGCTGGCTCATTGGACTTTTTTCACCAGTACACCAACGCCATCAACAATGGTACTGGCCGAGGTTATCGCCTTCACGTACAAAGTAATGATCACAAAAAATGGTTTAATATCACCCAGCATTAGTCAATAGTCACAGTGCGGAGAATCGTCCGCATCATTCTTTATTTCAGGAGAAAGCCCATGACACCCAAAAAAGTAAATTTACCCATTGAAGTACCCCGTAGCAAGTATTGCTCTACAGGGGGCTCGGTGGTGTGTGAACACCTCGACACGCACGGCTACGGCACAGGCTGTGGTCTCGGACTCGGTGGATTGGAAGAAGAAAGTAAAACGGGGTGGACGTTAAAGTCAGCCCGTTGCATTGCCTTGATCGAAATCGACTAAATCGCGTTCGTCTCGTCGCATGAACACTGAAACCCCCTGATAAATTATCGGGGTTTTTTACCATAAATATGTTGCGTTATACGCACCGATCAGGTATCATTACTCATCGCTTCATTTCTGGAAAATAAGTATGTCACTTAACACACACCTTGCCCGCAAAGCCACGTTTTATCAAAACTTACGCCCCGTGGCGAATACCCCTGCAGAGCAAAGCGAAAGCCAATTCATTCAAGAAATGACACAATTCGCGCAAATCGACGCACTTTTTCAACACCAATGGGAGCAATCACAAGCCCAATCCGCGAAAGCGAACGTTCCGTTTGCGCTTGATGGTTATAGTCATTTTTCGTTAGGTGAGCATGACCGAGTGGTTTTTTTAGCGCAACTGAAAGCCCGCCTCCCGGCACGGTTATTTGGGGTGTTAAACTTGGGCGCTAAAGGTTTTCACGTAGAAACCACCGTCGAGGTACTTAATGTTTTCACCGGACATGACGCCACACATAGCGTCACAAGCGCTTTAGTTGAGGATGGACTGTTTTTTCGCTAAACGTCGGGTAATAGAGAAGAGCATCGCATGCTCAGCCTCTGGATCGACCACGTGCTTAAACGCGTCCCACCCTCGCTTGTCGGGGTAACCAAAACGTGGCCATAAATTCCCAACAGGCTTGATCACTTCAATGACTTTTTTACCGTCAACATACAATAACCCCCAACCCTTTGGGAGCTCATCAGGGGCGATCAAACCCATCGGGGTAATGTAAAAACGGTACGTACCGACACCGCCTGCTTGACGCTCAGGCTTTTTCGCGTCGACTTTAAAATCCGCACGCGATACTTTTGACTCGATCATCAACGAGCACCCGGAGCGAAACGCGATCAAATCGACAATTTCTCGACTGCCCCGGGCGCCTAAGTTGGTGGCCACAATGGGAAATCCTTGTTTTTTTGCCCAGCGGGCGGCCAGTTTACTCTGCAGTTCGTGTGCGTCACTTGGCATAAAAGGGGCTCTATAAAAAAAGAATAAAAGAGGATGTCTCGCCATTCGTCAATAATACCACAACCTCTCGAAAAGTAAAATAGCAGAATGTGAGACACTTACCTTCAAAAAGCGCGCAACGTCCCCTAAAGGGCTATTTTGCTGTATCCTGCCAATGCCTTGTCGTCGGCATAAAAGAACTGTAAATCAACTTGTTTACCCTGCCAGGTGGGCTTTTGACTGTTACAGGTAAAACGGGCATGGTAATGCTCGGTTACCTTGAGCGCAGATTTACGCGCCTTATGGGGAATGATAACCGCCAAGTCCAGATCGCTTTCACGATGGCTTGTGCCTCGTGCGACAGAGCCGACAATATACACCGCCAGCACCTTGGTGCGATAAGCCACATAGGGATTGTAACGTAAAAAACGTCTCACCTGGGCCACGGTCGGGAGCTCACCGCCTAATACCGCGTGTTCAATCGCCTGTTGTCGTGTCATTGCGTGCATAAAAAACCTCTTTTCGTTATAGGTTCCATGATACCACAGTATGCAGGCAAAGACACGTTTTATTGCGTGTTGCGCAATTTTCTTTTTCAGGCTGTTTTTCAGGGCAAACCCCCACGGCTAAAAAGAGAGCGGGTGAAGCCTCCTCGAAAGGCGAGTTAGTGTGCTATTTTTGCAACAAACCACTTTAAAGGGGATTGGCGATCCTTCTTAATTTTCATTTTACCACATTAACCCTTGCGCTTTACGCACTTTTTTGAGAGAATAACGGTATAGCAATTACACATGTTTTACAGGGATAACCTATGTTAACCATCAAAGATAAAATGCGGTCACGCAACCAATCACGCTGGCACACCGTATCAACAGCACAGCAACAAAATGTAGCAGAGCACAGCCATTGTGGCGGCATTCTAGCCGAAGACTTGCTGATCAAGCTTTACCTTGGCGCAGGCGGCACAGCCAGCATCGAAGAAAAGTACCATGTACTTAAGTATTTTCAAATGCATGATCTTCCTGAATTGATCACAGGTGACTGGCCAACGCCTATTAAACGGTATTTGGAAAAAGTCTTGCCGAACTTTAAAGCCGTGATGCACAAAATCGAGTTGCAGATCTGCCCAGAACTAGCCGAATACGAGGTGTTATTTAACGATAAGCCGTACTTGAAGCACATTTGTAAAGCCGCAGATATGCTTGAAGCCTTGTCTTTTTTCTTGTACGCCCAAGGGCTGGATAAGCAACATAACGAGGTGGTCTTTGATAAGCTCCGTACAGGCTTAACCGACTTGATCGCGACCGCACAGGCACAATGCCCTCACTTTGATTGGTCTGTAATTGCGTCACTGGCACACGAGCTTGAATTTGGCGAGTCTTCCGTGATCAATTTCGAGACGTTATTGACCTTACCTGAATTACCCGTCGTGGCGTAAGACAATCGCCATAAAAGGCAGGGGACACCCGCCCCGAAACCCCTGCAAATAAAACTAACAAACAACTGCACAAAACAGTTGCGCACTACGCAATTGTTTGCGATACTGATTGTATTGAAGCACACACCATTATTTACGGAGTATCCATGCAAACCAACATCCAAGTATTGAACGACTTACAACAAGCGAAAAGCTACCTTTTTACCACCAACAAAACCCTACGCACTGAAGCGGCACCGCATATTTTTCGTGATGATCTGCAAGACGATGAAGCGTTACTCTGCATTGAAGCCAAAGGTACACACCCGATGGACATTTCGGTCGTATGGACACAAGCAAACGGCTGGAAGGAAGACGCCTACTCGGAGCTGGTGACCGATTTGATCGGCTTTATTGACGCCTCTCAAGACGTACAGGCAGAATTTATCAACCAATCACAAACCGATGGAATAGGCGTACTCAATGCCGTCAATAGTTGGTTTAGTGATGAAAACACGCCCGTTTTTATTGCCCCGCACCTTTGCGGTATGCTCGATATTGACGTGAGCGGACTGGAGCCTGTTCGTCGTGTGGTGTTGATGCAAGAAGCGAACGTCGATAATCGTTTCAATGTCTATTATGCCAGCAGTTCAAAGTGTGGCGCGGACTTTAATACCGACGTACTGAGCACACTACGCCCCTTATCGAAACAATTACTCACGGAAATTGAAGCCGAACTACGCGAAAACACCCCCGAGCACAGCGAAGCCGCTTTTGCTTATAAAATCGCAGACGCTCAAAAAAACATCGCCACGCTGGTTCAAAAAAATATCGTAAAAAGCAATGAGCCGTTGCATGTGCGTCATTGGGAAGAAGTCGACACGTTAGCCGCCAACAGCACCCGCAGTCTGGCGAATAACCCCAGCACGCCGAAAGCTCTTGCTCTCTTGACCGCGGCAGGCTTAACGGAATTAGTCGAACAATTAGAAACGTCTATTCTGTTGGGGCAACAAAGCCAATACCTTGAAGACAATTGCTAGTCTTTTTTTAGAGGGCGTAAAACCCCTCACCTACCTTTATTGCTGGAGCTTATTATGTCTGAACGTCATCGATCTACCCGATCTACCCGATCTACCCGATCTACCCGATCTACCCGATCTACCCGATCTACCCGATCCACCCGATCCCCCCAAACCACCAATATTACCCTAACAGACAGCCAAGGCAACCAGGGGAGCTTTGAGGTTTTCAAGAAAAATGACGTCACCAACTCGACCTTTTTATCGCCCGAACTGGTGACCGAAACGGTACGCGCTGACTTTGCCGACAACATCACATTGAACGGGCATGAATGGCGTCTTATCGAAGACGATAGCCTTAATCTTTTTGTTAACCGTTGTATTTGGGGCGGACAATGTCATCACGCGTACTTGAGAGCGCTGAGCAACAAACAAACCACCATCAACATATAAAAGGGACTGCTTTTTTGTGTGTGTGTCTCGTTTTTTATTGCGTGATACGCATTTTACTGTTGCTTTATGCATCCTTATTTGCTATTGTATAGGTATTGACACAACACACAACGAGGCGTTTATGAAAAAATTAACCAGATCAACAAGCTTATTCCTTTCGACCGTATTAACCGCAACCCTGATCTTTTTATCAGGTTGTACAAGTGTACCTCGCCCCCCTGTTTACCTAGTGGATGCCTATGTAACTAGTGTTGACCGCGCGCCTGAGGTCTGTCGTTACCAGCGTAAAAAAGGATCGGGTAAAACTTTGCTCGGTGCCCTTATTGGTGGCGCAATCGGCACACAAATAGGCAAAGGAAACGGTCGTAAACTCGCTGTTGTCACGGGCACTGTCTTAGGCGCAGTCGCGGCAAACCCACGGAGCGACCCTAGAGATGGCAGTAAGTTAACATGCAAGCGCGATGGTTACATTGCCAAAGTCACGTACATGCACCCTATCACCCATGTTAAATCTTATGGCTCCTACCCGCTTAAATCACACACCAAGGCTAAATGGATCAATATTCCCGTTAATTAAGCGGAATTTCAACAACCCTAAACGTGTAAGGCAACAGCCCTGCACGTTTTTTTGCTTTTTGGGTCAGAAAAACAAAAACAAAACTTGCGTTATACGCAATTGTTTGCGATACTAACTTTATTGAAGCAATACACCATTTTCTCAGGGGGAAAACCATGGACAGATTAGATATTTTTTCGATCACTTCACTTGACACTTTACGCGCGGCAATGGCTGAATTTGAGTTAACAGACATTCTAACGAACAAAGCCATTTTTGGTGCGATTAATGACAATGTGATGCACACCCTTAAAAACAAGCATATTGACGCACGAATAGCGCTTGTGGCGTATTTAAACGACGAAACGGTTATGGACACGCCTTTTAACGATGCTCGAGATGCCAAGCATGGCTGGGATGGATTAAGCACGGTAAGAGATATTGCGTTAACGTGTGTCGTCGAAGGTTTTGAATACGGACTTTTGCATAAATCAAGTTTCCTTGGGGTTGACGACGCAACCGTGCACGCTCTTATCAATGACTTTGCTCTTAGCTATTATGCGTTTTACGACTACCTTGAAGTTGAAACCATGCGCACAACGCTGACTCATTTTGAGCCGATATTGCCGACAATGAGTGTCAATAGCATTGACGCGCCATCATCGTTGTAATATTTCAATTATCCCTTTTTTATTGACGGAGCGCTTATGTTAACCCAACTATCGATCCCAAACGTGATCACCGCCACGCGTCATAATGCCGACGCAACCCCCGCGCCTAGTTTTTATGATCAGTTGGTGCATTTACGTCACTTTCGCCGTTTAAACATGCGCAAGATCCCCACTGGCACTTTGGGGTTACCGTGGACAAGCTACGGCTTTATTCACCTTGACGGTAACATTGCTTACATCTTTGATGAAGACTTTGACGCGTACACCACTATTTTATTATCAATACCCGTCGACAGTGTAGGGGCGTTACTTAAACGCCTTGAAGATATTTGCACCTTGTATGCAAAAGCGCAACTTGACCGTGACTTAACGAACCTGCGTAAGCGCCCCGAGAAGTAAGCGAGGACAATAGATCGTAAAACAAAGTTGCGTTTCGCGCAACTTTTTGCTATGCTACTCCTATTGAAACAAAACAACTTTTTAGGGCATCTCATGAATCCAACTAAAGCTCACCACCTTTTCTCACCTACCGAAGGTTTCTTCACGGGTGATGGCTGGTCTATAATGCACAGTGAAGCTCAAGCCATCATGTTAAATAAAGAAAGCCGTGCGCTGTGCGCCGCTCAACTGGACACTGTACTTGATGCCCGTTTGATCGAACAAGGGCAAGCGTTTGGTTTTTCTTTTGAAGAGGCGACCGCGTTTATCGCTCAAGAAATCATATTACGCCACAACGGCAAAAAAATCGCTCGTTTGATCAATCAATTTACCCCGCATACCGCCCGTTATTGTGGTGAGTCTTTGTGGGCAATTGACGGCGATAATGACGGACTGTTCAGCGAAGGCGATCTCACGCAACTGCTCAATGACTGTTTTGATAAATTCGAGTCGAGCGGACTTGCGCGTATTGCCTTTGAAGCCCTTAACGCGAATATCACCTTTGATAGCGTTGACGCCCATAACTTATACCTTGCCCTATAACCCATTAAAGGCATAATCCCTCACTCGTTGGGGGTTTTTCATTTAAAAATTTTTATATTGTAGCATCAAATAAACCTTGTGATAAATCGTGTACGGGTATGGTGACTGTATATTCAAAAGAAGGAAAACATTGCAATGATCAGTTTTAAAGAATTACAAGAACATGCTAAGAATGGCGAATTTGGTTTTGGTAGTAATCATCATTGCTCCGTTGAAAAAGAAACTGGAGTAGTGGGTTTTAACTCTCATGGTCTTGAGTATCTTGAATATAAATCACTTGAAGATTTTTATACACATTATATTCTAGAACAGGGTGTGGAGCATAAATACAGCGCTTTATTTGCTAACTATGACGAAGAAACAGGGGTTATTGAGCTTTACGACCCTATCAACAAAGAACGCCTAAAAGGTGTGGTCATTGATGTTGACGGGTGCGCTATCTTTTCAGACTTGGTTACTATTAAGGCAGAGCATGGCTACTCTCAGCGAACTACTCTTGTGCAGTATAAAGGTATAGTACTCGACTAATAAACACCAGCTTATTAAAAATAAAAACACTGCAATGACATCCCTGACTATAATTACTAGCACTACAAAGGATGGAGTAAGTGTCTCGCCTACCCGATACGATGTACAAGGCACAGATGTTTTTTGTTGACGCATGGTAGCTATATTAAGCCTAACTATTTGTTAGGCTTTTCTTTACCCTAAATCTCATCAAAGATCACTTGAGAGCACCCCTCACTTATTGGGGATTTTTCATTTAAAAATTTTATATTGTTGCATTAAATAAACCTTGTGATAAACCGTGTACACGAGTATAATAACTATATATTCAAAAAGAAGGAACTCACTGTCATGAACTCTAAAATACCATTAAATATGAGCGGGGAAACTATCAATATTAATGGTTTTCAAACTCCAAAGTCGCAATGGGCTAGTGTCTTTCACTGCGCCCAGAGCCTATATGAAAATGATGGGTTTAATGAAGAACAATATGATGATGTTGCTTATAGATGCTCTGAAATTATAGAAACTCTACGTTTACAAAGTGAAAACGTGCGTGTAAGCGAGAATGAATCTAGCCAGTACGACCCACAAGTCGATGCTTTTTTTGAGCTATTTGATGAATCTGCGATTGAGATGATTATTGATTATGCAGAAAGTCAAGATTGGAATTTCAAAGATATTGTCAAATTAAAAGACATTAAATAGGAAAGCATATGCTAGTACCAAAAACAGGTGGGAAACATACACCATTCCCCACATTAAAAGCAATTAAATAAACCGTGTACACGAGTGCAACAAGTACATAACCTAAAGATTAAAGCGTTTAAAAGTCTAAAACAAAACCCCTTAAACACACGGAGATATCCCATGAAAGACACCCCTGAACTTAGCAAAGAAGACACGTTATTTCCTCTTGACATCGACGCGATCACGGTAGAATCACTTGATCACTTTTGCGCAGGTACGGGGGCACAAGACGTCTCCCTTGATCTGAAAATTGGCGATTTATTGTGTGCGCTGATGCACCTTTCCGAGGCGAACGACGTCGAGTTTGACGACTGTTTAGCAACGGCGCGCACCGAGTACCACGAAAGCACAGGTTGAGTCATGCGGCGCAATATCGCCGAAAAGCAAACACCCTAAAAATGCATGTGCTGGTTTTTGTCTTTACCCTATCTGTGATCAATGCGATTGTTATTCAAATAAACTTGCGTTATTAGCAATTTTTTGCGATAATAACCCTATTGAAACACACCATCTTATTCACAGGGGAATACTATGACCACACGTAAAAAAGCGCAAGCAGCCGCCGACAAAGCCCAACGCCAGAATGCACCGATCAATTTCGTGGCAAAGCATTCGCGAACATTTAACATCTCCAAGGTCGAGATCGACCGTAAAAAAGCCAATAAACGTGGCGAAACTAAACATAAGCCTCAATGGTGTTGATATGACAGACACAACACAAGTACTCACCCCCTTGTTTTGCATCGCCTGTGGCAAGCAGGACACGCTCGCACCTGTCCCGACGCCGCCCAATGAAGAAGATCCGTTTTTAGAACGCGGCGTGTATGATGGCGAAACGTATACCCAAGAGCAAACCGTTAAGGTGCTCGCGTGCCGTGCGTGTCACAAAGAAATGATCATCTTGTAACCCCCAAGCAACGGCGCCTTTCAACGTGAACAAGCCCTTTTTTCACTGAAACCCACGGTGCCCTGATGCACCTTGGCGACGGGCAAGCGCTCAAAAAAGCAAAGCCCATAAAAAGGCATGCCCTGGTCCTGCCTGTTCGTTGACCCCCGCGTAAAAATAAAGTCACTTTTACACAAATAAAGCTTGCGTCATACGCAACAGTTTGCGATACTAACTCTATTGAAGCAACACACACTATTTCTCAGGGGAAATACCATGACAACAGTTACTAATACTAAAAAAACCACTATCCGAAGCATCCAAGAATTAACCGCCCGTTACGCCCGTTTTTGTGCGAACAACGATTTTAGCGCGGATGTGACGCCTGAAAACCAGTACGCCTTTGTTGAGACTGAGCGCCAACAAAAATGGTTAGACGCACACATGACCAACGTAGAGCAAGCCGAAATGCAAGGCGTTCGTTTAGCCCGTGGTCGAACGGACGTGGTACGTGAAATTGCCAACGACATTGCCGACGCAACGAACACGCCAAGCACCGTTAAAAAAGTCGTCAACGTGGTTAAAGCCATCGCGCAAAAAGCGGTTACTATCACCATCAATAGTGTATTTATCGATACACCGCTTGTTCGTGACAATACGCTCTGTACCGCACCTGCGCCCGTTGTTGATAAACGTGGTCAATACGGTTTTACTTTTTAACGCAAGCCCCTTTTTAACGCCATGACAACAACGGTCATGGCACGTTAACCGCCCTATTCAATAAAGAGAGTACGCCATGAATACAATTGAAATTAACGACATTTTCGGCAACCCTGTCCTCGCCAAAGTCGGTGATACCATTGCTGGGTATTGTTATTTGCATAAAGGCATCATTTCAGGCGAAATTGAAAAAATTAAAAGTGGCTTTCGCGCATCAGGGTTTAAGATCACCCCAAAAGCGAAAGAATGTGTGTTTATTTCAGCCCCCGAGCCACTAAAGCAATATCCCTACGCCTTTAACATCAAAGATGGCAAAGGCAACATGGTATCTACCACTGTGGGTGATACGATCGCGGTATACTGCCCTGTCGTCAAAAAAATGCGATTGACTGTGGTTGACCAAGTGATCGGCAAGCACTTTGTTGAAGCGACAGGTGCGGCTTACCTGTACTACAAATGCCTTTTTATCTCTGCTGATCCTCACGCCTAACAGCGCAAAAATTCCACGAACAACATCACCAAAACAAAAACAGGTTTCGCCCTGTTTTTTCGTGTTTACTGCTAAATAAAAGTTGCTTATTACGCATTTTTTTTGCTATAATGCCCTATCGACATTAAAAGATCACGAGGCATACCCCATGAGCGAAACGCTACAGAAAATGCGCCAATTACAGGCATTAGGTTACACACTAGAGACGCTTACCGCGTTAATGCTTGACATTGAAGCCACGCTCAGCGAGCACAACACGCAGTATGCGTTCGATCTCACCCAAGCCCCCGCGTACACGCAAAGTGCCTGTCGCTTGCTACAAACGCGTTGGGATGAACTCAAAAGCTGGCGAGATGCGTTCAAAGCCCACGCCGACGATGAGCAAAACGACGCCGACGACAAGATGGGGTTGATCCGGACGGTCTTTCAGCCGCTGTCGAAGAGCCTATGGCAAAAAGAGCATCCGGGTGCGTTGGACGATGTCGATCCGACTTTCTTGGCTTACTTTTGCGACACCAGTTACCACAATGACGAATGCCCGTCCTTTATCTTCTATTTAACCGCTACCCATGGTCTACATCTTTGGGCGGACTATCTCGACGAGAGCGATCGTGAAAATGCAGGGGTGCACCGTTTCTCCTTGCGCAAAATGTGCCGTATTGGCGACGACGGGGTGGATATTAGTGATCCGGATAGCTTCACCTTGTACGATGGCGACAATATCGACGACTTAAAAGCGGCGTTTAATAGCATTGTCAACAAAGAAGCGATCACGAACGCCAAATCACGGCAGTCTTCAAAACGACCGTCGTTGTAAAAAAAAGAAAAACCGCAGTAAGAGTTGCGTGTGGCGCAAATCTTTGCTATAGTGGTGTTACTGAAAAACATCACCGAGTGAGAAGAACATGAGCACACTTCACCTGTACAGCGACGCCCAGCGTTGTCAAAAAACCCAAAAAGTCATGATCAACATTCGATGCGGCTGCCCATGCGGCTGTCAGCCCACATTAGGCGCGATCCCTGACGCAGATTGGTTTAAGGGCTTACATGGCGACCAAGCGGCGCAACAACGTCTTTTCGTCCCCATAAGCCGTCTCATGACGCAAACGTTAACAGCGAGCCGTCCCGCGGACATTGACACCTTAGTCGACGCTATTCGTCAAACGCATCATTAATCGTCTAGGAGCCCCTATGAGCAACAAAAAACGTTTTAGTCATCGCCGGATCTCGCCAATACTGTCTTTATTGATGGACAGGTTTAACCATGACGAAATTCGCGGCGCACAAGAGACCGTCACCACGGCTTTACTTAACCGGACACTGAGCGCCATCATCTCGGGTTTCCCTCCGCGCATTTACGCGATTGAACGACCGGACGGGGTATGGGATCTGCTCAGTGGACAAGCTTTTTTAAGCGCGGTATACCAGTATTTTACCGATCAAGTGGCGGCGCCCACCACGTCGGACGAACACCTGAGCGCCTTTCACGGCAAACGCTTCAGTGAATTACACGCCAGTGACAAACGCACCCTGCTTAACACCGCCGTCGAATTGTTCTATTGTGACGCCCCGCATAAAGACGACGTGCAGGCGATGGCTTTTCGCGCGGCGATCCGCGATTCACAGCTCCTTAATCAATAAAAACCCACCCTCTGCCTTGGCGATCCCCTGGGGCATGTCGATTAATATCAACGCAAAATAAAACAAACGAAAATAAACGAAAATAAAGTTGCGCAACACGCAATATTTTGGCATAATAACCCTATTAAGAAAAACCGCTTTTAGGGAAAACACCATGAACAACGCCAACGCTTTAATTTTTGACACCCTCATGAACAGCCCATCATTACAAACGCAATTCTTTCGCGGATTGCACCGTTTAGCACGCATCGCTTTAGGGTATAAACCTCGGGGCAGTCTCGACGTGATCGTCAACATCCATTGGTGTGGCGCGATGTCATACGCCTATCAGGTCAACAAAGGCATGGGCATTGATTTTAATGAGGCGTTTTGGCACGCCATCGATCAACAGATGACGCGTGACGGCATTGACAGCGACGAAATAGCCTTGGCACATGCACAGATGACGACCGAACTCTATCAGGCGATCTTTGAGGTTTACTGGCGTGACATGCTCGCCTATGCCAAGCACAACAGCGGTTATGACAACAACTGGCAAACCCCGCCCGCGAAACAAGCCTAACCCGACGAAGGGAATGCGTTGATTTTCCCGTTTTATTTGATTTTACTATTGCGTGTCGCGCACTTTTTTGCTACACTGGTTTCAGTGAGATACACCGCATCACGCAGGAGCTTTTATGCGATTCGAACGTAAAATGAGACAGCAAATCGCCATCAGCCTTTCCATGATAGCGTTCAGTAAAATTGCCGACATGGAGAGTACCTTCGCCAGCACTGCCGCCGATTGTCGCTTACCGAACCATTGGCGTGGCGGCACCGCCAAAAAAGGCAATCGCATTGGCTGGCAACGCCAAGGCAACACACCAAAGCGAGGGCGCTAGTCATGAGTGATAATGAACAACCAACGATCAATATCGGCGTGGAATGCACCAGTGATAATTTTGACTGCCACCATGTCAGTGAAGTAAAACTCAGCATAGCGCAGTTAGGTAAACGCCTCGAGGTGAATTGCCCGCACTGTAACGATATTACCGTCATTCTCCCGCAAATTGACTATGAAGTCATTGACGAATAACGCCCTGTTAACGTGAGTAAAAACCATGACAAAAACACAAATAAACGCGCTTGAAAACGGCATATACCGCCTTTATTGGGCAGATAAAACCATCAGCATTGCCGCCGTCGGCAAACACGCCAACGGTGACACATGGGTAGCCCCTGTCGACTCGTTGACGGGCAGTACCGCGAACCCGAAAAATTGGAAAAAGCTTAACCGCGCAAAACGCCTTAAAGTATAAGACCACAACACCACCGTTCAACCACCATGACACCGCAGGGGAACTCATGAAAAAATTAACACTGGATAATTTCGTCGCACTACACATCACCTTAAACCGTGCCCTCAACCAAGCCGAAGAGTCCATTGACCTAGGGGGCATTCGCCTCAGTGTAGGGGATCGCTTTTTGGGGCTGGACACCGGTCAAGTTTATCATTACGGCGCAGAGCTCACCGTGACGCTTGATCGCGATCTCGAGGCGCTTCTCGAACTGTTTGAGAGCGACATGACCGCCGATCACTTCGATCTCACGGTCGAGGACTTGAGCAATGCCGAGTTATGTGCGGAAGTCTGGACAGAGGGCGAGGGCGAGGATAATACACAAGTAGAGTGGGCGATCCGCGCCATGCACCTTGAGTTAGTTGACGTGCCAAACCTCACCCATCTGATCGTTACCGAAGCGTAAACACCGAAAAATAAAAGGGGTGTCGAAACCTCTTTGTTATTTGCGTTTGGCGCAAAGCTGGACGTGCTAACCATTCACTCAACAAACGAGTACACCTCATAAAATCAGTTTTTAATGCCGTTAACGAATATGAAGCGAATATTGATCACGACAAAGCCTCACATGCCGACAATGGCGATCTCTTTAAAGTAGGTAAAGGCGACAATGTTACCATACGGAGTTCATACACCAGCCCCAAGGAAAACTTTGTGATCTGTGACCGCACTGAATTTAACGCCTGCGTTTACGCCATGAGCACCAATTTCGGGCAAAGCATCACCTATCCGGCTTACAAAGCACACCGACAAAACGGTTAACCATCGCGACAAAATAAACGCCTATTACCCTCAAATAAAACTTGCGTCAGTCGCAAGTTTTTGGCATAATAACCCTATTGAAACGACACGGTTCACAGGGGAATTATATGTCATCTTTTTTCGAATGTTTTAGCACACCACTGAGCAACATCAACACCAAGCAACATTTTGTTGGCAAGCATGGGATCAGCTCACCTACCGCGTTAACACAACCGTGGGCATTATCAGAGAATGACGCTGAGATGGCAGTCAGCGACAGCCTTGACGGTGTATCTAGCTTCAACGCCCGTTACTTACCCTATTTCGAGGATGGCAAAGCATTCACCAACGCTAAAATCGTTCGTCTTGAACGTCAGATCAAGACCGCCGAAACGCGTCGCCGCGAGTTGCAACTTGCCGGACTGGAAAAAGCCTTAACTTACACCACAAAAACGTGTCCTTGTTGTCAGCAAAAAATATACACCGAGCGTTTTGCCAACACTTTGGCAAGTTTGAAAAACATGCCGGTCAATCATGGTATATCATTTAAAGTCTGTGACAAGTCACGCAATGGAGGTGACAACCCATTCCCTTACAGCAAGCGCGATCACGCCAGTATGCAAAAATTAACCGCACAAGCGAATGTATGGTACGAAAACATAGCCGAAGAGCAGCGTCGTCTAGCAACCCTTGCTTACAACAAAGGGAAAACCTCTGTCAATGCCGTGGTGGGTGTTTATTTGCACGAAAGCTTATACGCGGAGTATGACGATGAATATTAAAAAAAACCGTAACGATTACACCTTGTCGACCGGTGGTTTTTTTAATCTTGAGCTATTGCCGCAACGCGTCAACCTTGCTCGTCTGCTCGACTTTTGTCTTGATCGGGCAATGTGCGACATTGTGATCGCACGTACAATAGGGTCACCCGAAAGTGAAAACAAAGACATGAGCAGCATTCACCTTAGTATGTTTGCCACGGCGCTTGATGCAACGATCACCGTCTTAGACAATGCACTAGTGTTAACGCAATCGATAGCTGTGCTCGATTTAGAGCACTCTAACCCGTTTATGACGTTAGCGGTGACGGGGCAAATCTGCCTAACAATCACGCCTGACACCTTGAGCTTACGCATAGACAATGAAGACGGCGCCCCGCAACCGATCAATAATGCCACGGAATTGTTGAGCTACCTGCACCAAGCTTTACGCCAGTCATCCGCCATGCGACTGGCAAGTGATAACGCGAAAAACTTAGTCCACGAATACGATAAATAACACTTGTGATCACCGGACGTCCGAGTGATAATGGCACACCAACTTAACCCACGAACACCGCAAAGGAAACCCCATGAAAAACGCATCACTTACCATGAATGACGCTGAACTTGTTGACACCTTACCGCACGAGCAATTATTCCACACGGTGATCTTCATCTTGGCTTACCGCTTGAGTAAATACCAACAAAGCGAAGCGATCGTGGAAGAATTCTGGGGAAGTGAAGAAGATCTGGCGCTTGAAAATTTCGCCTATCATGGTACCAATAAATTAATGGGCTTTGATATTAATGAAGATGAAACATGGGGGCGCTATTTAATCAAAGCCACTGCCGATGAAATTTGTCAATATTGCATTGGTAACTTGCTTAAAAAGTTTTCTGACTACGCCCCCGTTTCAGATAAGCTTTTTATCGTCGCAAAGGAAACATCGAATATCGATGATTGGTCACGGATCATTCGTAATCAGCCTGATATGTTTGTCTTTTTCGATGATAAGCATATCAGTATAAACTGTGGCTGGGATCAGGAGGAAGTAGACACAATCAATAAACTTCCCGTTAAATACGCGTTATTGTCTTTTAGTGAGTTTTCCCACAACCTCATTCGCCTCGAAACGTCCGCCACAGGGTGATTAAAAAAGGGGGTGTCTCGCCCCCTGTCTTAACGTTACACTACGCCAATAGCGCATCGCGCTTCTATTAGGAGAGCATATCATGACAAGTGACACTGATAACATGCTTATTGTTGACACCTTTTCGGGTCACAGTGCTGATGAACTGGTTAAATTACTTCTATTCATATATGAATACGGGAAAACCATTGAGGCTTTAGATGCTGTTCTTGCCGAGTATTCAAGAACACATGATATAGAAAAAGCGATATTGTCTGCAAAAAACGAACTCGACTTATAATGGGTAAATACGACAATATCCTTCTAGCGTCCTTTACTTAACTCAATGGTTTTTTTTGCTTGCTGCGCAAGTTCTTGTTGACTTAAAAGCTAACTGTGGTATTGTGACCATTCAGTCATCAAGCAGTTAACGAGGTCATTATGTTTCATACCAACATCCGTACACTTCTTTTCTCTTTGGCATTGATCTTATTGATCACTCTAAGCTTATCGACACAGGTAATGCAGCTATCTCCCTTGTCTGAAACGGTCCATCTATTAGGCTTTACTGCCTGTTTGTTGACAATCTCCTTGATCATTTATCGCTTATACCTTGCCCAGCAAGTGCGCTTTCATTTAAACGTGATCAACGACTCACTCACCAACGGCGGCATTTACTAGATGACAACAACCCATACATCGCCAAATGCCAAAGGGTGGCTTTCCCTCAACAAGTTACGTCGCCTTGCGCGCGCCAGTATTGTTAACCATAACCGTGCCCTAATCCATCGTGCCAGTGTGCCTGAAAAGGCGAAAGAAGTGGCAGACCATCGCCTTGCTGACTTTGACTTAATGAGTAAGCCTATTAAAAATCGACAGATCGTATTGCTTGATGAGCGTATCTGTGATTTTGTCGTTGATCATATCTATGATCTCGATAACCAAACCAGCAAAGTGGTCTCGTCTGTGATGGCGTTTTATGAAGAAGTGACCAATTGCCGCGAATAAAGCTTGCGCCTAGCGCAATTTTTCGCTATAGTACCCCTACTGCAATCACATTCGCTTTTAGGGGTTAAACAATGAGTAACATGACCATTCGCATCAAGAATATTTTTCGCCACCTCTACAACGTGACGTATGCACCCGTGATGGATTATTTTTACCCGTTACCACCCGCACCCGCACCCGATCCGACCATCCATTCGCTCCCTGAACTGCGCAAATACATTAACAAACTACCGAACGTTGCGCTGGTTAACACTTTGTACAACGCGGCATTAGGCAACAATAACTGCACCTTGTTCCCGACGATACAAGACTGGGCAGCAACAGCAAAGCACCACGAAAGCGCCTTCACTAACAGCATTTATGTTGAGGCGATCAACCGCCTCAACGCTGCGCCTTTACACATTAACATGAAAAATTAGGGCTACCAATGTATTCACCTAAAACGCCAGCTCAACAGAGCGATACGCCATTACCTAAGCCTTCATTAGCGTACACTTATTCAAAAAAAACCACCACCAAACCCCACATTGTAGATGAATCCAGTGGTTTGGCGCTGTGCGGAAAAAAAGGACTTTTCCTTCAAGGTGGCTTTGATAAATCCGTTGACATCGAAGATTTTGTTCGCGTCTACAAGTCGAAAACCGTCTGTCAGTCCTGCGCAAAACTTGCCTTGGCAAAATATTCTTTGTGGTCACAAAGCCTACTTGATGACGCAGAGTACGACGAATAGAGCCAATTCGCAAACTAAACCTTGCGCTTTACGCAAATTCTAGTACAATTAACAGGCTAAAGATAGCCGCCACAAGGAAAATGACATGTCTACCACCGACAGCTCACGCCAAGAAATCGTTACCTACGTAGCCAACGCTAACGGATCGCTTTTTTCATTAGATCATTTTTTAGGCGCAAAGCGCAATTTTGCCAACCCTGCTGGTAAAATTCTGGGCAAAAACAAAAGCTCTGACGCTTATAAAGCCCACTGGTTAAAGCACAGCTCGCTCAATGCATGGTATGATTTCTTAAAGGGCAAAACAGCCAACCTTGAAGATGGCGCATTGTTTGATGAGTCTTTACGTATAATCGGTTGTGGAGATGAGAGTATTGCCTTTAAGCGCGAGTCTTTAAAAGCTAACTATGGCGTAACGTTTAGCGATAAAAACGAGTAGTATAAACGACATCCATATACCAACAAACAAAAGGACTGCGTATGCGCGTACTTGACTATTCTCTTTTTGGCAACATCACTGTTTTACTGCAGTCAAAAAACGTTACCTTTGAAACATTACCCTTGGTGGATTTGGGCGATATACACTTAACCTGTGAAGGCAGATCCTACCAACTTGACTATTTTGAGTTAGGGCGCACTTTGTTGGATGATGGTCAGATCGAGTTAACCGCCACTCGCGGCAACCTGGACCGTGCCAAAACGTGTTTCGAGGACTGTGCCTTTGATCTGCAGTTTGACGATCTCAGTCACCCTAAATTACGCACAACGGTGTTTGTCGGTTCGGATGAAGATAAGATCGACTTAACGTTTATCTCCGGTTTTATTGAAGTGGATTTAGGCACAACTACTCCCTCCACGCTCACCATTCATACCGCCTACCAATAAGTCAAAAAACAAAAATCAAAACAACCAATTTTAACTTGCGTTAGGTGCAATTGTTTGCGATAATGGTTTTATTGAAGCAACAACGCCTTTTTGGAGTATACCATGGACAAGACCTTAGCCACCGATCAACTTTACATGCAAATTCGTAACGATCAAGCGCACCTTACTCGCGTTTTCGAGGGCATGTTTGTCGCAGCGCGTCGTTTTATCGGTTTTTCTCCGCGCGGTAGCTCTGCACCGTTCATCACCGCGATGCGTCATGCGGACGTATCGGACAATGTCCGCTGTCGTGATGTGTCGCCCAAATCGGTGCGTATCAATGACGCCAAAATTTCGGGATCAACCACGCTAGGCTCATTATTCTTAAGCTTTGGTGGCTGTAATTTATTGACCAAATTGACCGAAGAAATGAGAGCAGCAGGCATGGAAAACGCACAGATTAACGCCATTCGCAATACGTTTGACGCCAAAGCCTTAACGCAACACTTGGTGGATGATTATTGGGTGAATATGCTAAAATACGCCAAAGACAATGCGCGTTATAGCCCACACTGGAACGCGTTAAACTAATGGCAACCACAGCATCAAAAGGTGAATGCGATGAATTTCATCGCTTGTTGCACCGCTATCAGGCACTTGGCGTCAGCGCCGTGGCTCAGAGCTGTCTTATCGCGCTGATCCGCGTTGAGCTCGAACGTTTTGCCCCTGCCTTGGATTTTTCGGGTGATGATGATGACGTGATCGCCAGCGAGCAAGCAGAAGCGGCTTATGAGCTTGAATACGCAAGCGTTGCCACCTGGTCAGCGCCACAGCAATTGCTTTTTTTACAAGGTGTGCCCGGTTTACTGACCGAAGCAAATCGTCTACTCGTTGAAGAGCCGATCACCACCACCCTTTCGACCATCATGCACCTAACGGAGTCTTTATGAGTGATAAAAAAACAGCCAAAACCGATAAATTCAGTAACTTTGATGATCGCACCCACAGCCGTGTTGGCATAGGGGAGTTCTACCGTAAAAGCAACGACGATCCTGAAGCATGGGCATTCATGTGGGTAGAGCCATCAAGCTATTGGGGCACCTCAGTATTTAAAAATAAGGAGATTAACGACACCACCTTATTTGCCCCCTTACCTGCGTAAGGCACACGCCTTTTTAATCGCCTCGTCTTACGGGGCTTTTTTATGCCTACTCCGCGCTAAAAACCGAAAGAAAAAGCAAAAAAAAACAATGTTAAAGTTGCGTCATACGCAATTGTCTGGCATACTACTTATCTCTTAACAAACATCATCGAGCACACCATGAGCCAGAACAACCGAAAAAGCGCACAGTTCACCACCATGACACCGACAGAAGCCGAAGCAAGTGGTTTGTCGGCGCAAGCCTTAGAAGATTGTGGGGTCGTAATTGAGCTGGATGAACACTGTTTACGGTCGGCGTTACAAGTGTTAGTTTCGCACTTATTCACCATCAGTTTATTTACCCATATGTTCCATGAGCACAAAGACATGGACGGGCAATGGCTCAAAAGTTCAACTTATACCTTTTTTAATGAAGCAACCATGACGGGTATTGAAATTTATGTCGATAACCGTGACGGCGAATATGCCGAATTTAAACTCACGTGGGGCACCAGCTTTGATCGTGAACGCTGGGTAAAAGACGCGATTGTGTTCGATCCAACGCCATTTGCTGATTTAACGCCAAAAACGTCTACCTAAGCACTTCACTAAAAAAACGCGGTCGGTCGCTTGCTTTTTGATCACCGCTCCATGAGACGAGTTAACCAGTGATAGCACTAACTTAAATTTAATAAAGCATAGATAAATAAAACGGGAAAAGCCATGTTCACTGTTGCAAAAATAAATACCATTGTTCGTGAAACCATCAGTAAAGATGAAGATAATGCGGTACATCAATCCGTCCACGAGTATGTAGACGCACGTGAAATATTTGGCGTTCATGTGCGCAATGTTGATGCTAAAAGAGCCCTGTTAGCCGTCATGGAACCCGATGTCAACGGCTGTACTGACGAACATATCAAACGCTGTGCGAAAGAGCATATCACGGGTAAAGGCGCACACTTTAAAATCATCAAAGCTGCCTAACCGCACCTCAAATGAAACAAGGTGTTTTCGACAAATGACTTCTACCAAAACCTAAGAGAGCATTGTTCTTATGATCCCATCATCCCCCGCAGGACGCACACTCATCCTATTGCAATGCATGCTAGCCACATACATTCGTACAATGTCATGAATCATCATAAAGCGCTTGGCGCAATATCCATCATAGGCACCATAGACATACCCAGCCGTGCCCTACACCACCCCCATGTAAAAGCACTTAACGCTTGCCTAGGTACACGGGGTATGACTTCCATTGTGCATAAACCGGTATTAGGCACCGCTAACACCCAGCAGGCAGAGCTGTATGGCTGGAACTATGGTGTCGGCTTACACACCGACAATAACGGATTTATTTATTTACTCATCCTAAATGATGCAAAGGGTGAGCTCTACGATGAAGAGTATAATCGCCAAGCCTTCAAACAAGGCACTCTCATTAAAATAAATGACCGCAAATTACACGCTGTACAGCAACGCGGACACACTGTCGCCCTATTTGTCGGCGCGTTTGAGTATGAATGCGACCAACAGGCGATAGATCTGCTTAATAAGGGGCTCAATGCTCTTTGTGCGTTAAACACACAGGCAGCAGCCCCAAAGTGTCACGACTTAAACGAACCCATTAACACAACGTAACAGTGTGACTCTCTATTTTTCTTTTTTCATTAGTTTATAAAAAATCACTTGCGAACATTCTTACTTCGCCAAATATCATGCGAAAAACCTGCTCCCTACACTATGTACCACACCACAAAAAAAGAATAAATCTTGCGTAGTGAGCAACTTCATGCGATACTATCACGACTAGCAAAACACCAATATATTCACAGGGGAAAACATGAATAACACCACCCGTCACCCGAACACCGTTTTATTAAACCAACTATCGATGATCATCACCTTAAGCGGGGACGATTTCGACGGCTTACTTAATTTCAGTGCCGTCACGCTTGATAATGGGCACCAAACCTTTTACCTCGACACCCGAGACACGGTGGGTTATGAAGACATTGACTACGACGAGCCCAGCGATCCAGACTCAACAGGTAAACCTATTTTTGTTTTACGCTCTGATTTTATCAGCGATCTCGCGGAATTAACCGACAGTTTTGAAGACAACGAGCAATTTAGTGCTGAGCACTCCCTTATTGACTTGCTTGCCGATCCTAATACGCTTGCGACCACCTACTTAACCTTATCGGACAACAAGCAAGAAAACGCGGCAAATAACGCTAACATTGCCCGCATTCAATCCATAGTCGTCTATAACCGTTTAACCGACAAAGTCATTGCCACGGTCTACAATGAAGAGACTGTCTTCTCTCGGGGGGAGTTGATCACGCACTTTACGCAAGATCTCGCGTTTGAACGAGAAGACGATCACTTACGCTTTAGCGTTGATACCCTAGATCTCGACGAAGCCAATACCCTTGTCGCGAAGTTCGCTCATCTGCGTTATGTCGAAACTCACATCAGTGACGCCAGTTACAGTAGTGACGAAGACGAAGCTAACAACACCAACCCCTGGTACGTGGTTGATATCAATCTGATGCTAGAAGAACACACCCATTTTTATATCGACGCCATAGAGGCTATCGAAGCCGCGCTGAAAGAGTAGCCTAGCATACGGCACCGGGGCAAAACCCCAACTGAGAAAAAAAGAAAAACAAACCTCAATAAAACTTGCGCATATCGCAAGTTTTTGCGATAATAGTGTTATTGAAATAACCCAACAAGAGTTCATTATGCCAAAATCAATGTTTATAGCAGAACACGATTACAACTACAAGCTTGCCAGCACGTTAGAGTCGGCTTTTTCACTGGACGCCTTCCTTGAGGCTTGTCGCGCCAAGAGCTCGCCACTGTTTGACAAAAACAAAACGCCAGAAGCCTATAAATCCCATTGGTTAGAATGGTCGACGATCAACGCATGGTACATGGTGTTGACGCGCCGTGTGGCAACCGCGCAAGACAGCCAATTATTCGATGAGTCGTTGCGCGCACTGGACAAAAGCGACGCGGATATTCGTTTTTTACGCAGTTTCATGGTGAGTAATTACGAAGTCACGTTCCCAAGCACAGAGACAGAGTCATAACCATGAAACAGATCAGCGTAATCATCTCGGATGAAAATCAACATGCCATCGCGGATAGTCAAATATCCGCTTGGTATCAAGGCGTGTTAGTTCAACGTGAACGCACCGTATTTGTCTCGAACAACTTGCAGTTAACGGAATTACGCGCGGGTATTGTACTGAAGGAACTCGCGCCTTTTAACGTTGATTTTCACGGCAATATATTAACCTGTTGTGAAAAAGGGGCGTTATCTGATTACCCTCAAGGCTTTTTCGACCAACAAGCCACCCCCATTCGTGTGTTAATGACGGGATGCAGTCGATCGGACGCCAAACAGCACCAAGCTGATTTGCTTGAGCGCGCCCGTTTGCGCCGACAAGCAAAAGACCACCCTTAAGCACTACGGCATAACTTGCGCTTTACGCAATACTGTGCGATAATACTGCTTCATTCATCATGCCTTACAGGATTCATCTCATGAAAAAAACACTCGCCCCTCTGGGCTTAAAATCTGCCATATTAGATCGCATCCTAAACCCTAATAAATCGTTATTCACCTCAAGTTGCCAGCGTAGCCGCTTGCATTTCAAGTGGGGTATGGTGCCTTATTTCAAAACGGAGCATATTCGTTTTTATGTCACAGGCGAAACCGTGGCACAAGCTCAACAACAAGCCTATGCGATAATGCGTGAAGTCAACGAGCAATCTAGCCAATACAGTGCGCCGTCACTGCCAAGTATCGTCAACTAACCCCAAAACCCCTACGGCTCACCGAGCAAGGTGAGCCAACAACCCAAAACAATAAAAGGCAAAACCTTACTTTTACCCCTCCTCTGTATCATTTAAAATAAATTGCGTATGCCGCAAATTAACTGTTGCGTTATTTCAATAATTAGGTATACTGGTTTTAAGAGTTAAGCAACGCAAACAATTAAATAACACATCGCAGGGGATACGTTATGACAACAATCACAGAGAACACTAAAAAAGCAAAAACCATCCGTAGCACTCAAGAGCTTACCGCTCGTTACGCTCGTTTTTGTGCTAACAACGATTTTAATGCAGACATCACGCCTGAAAACCAGTACGCGAACGTTGAGACTGAACGTCAACAAAAATGGTTAGATGCACACATGACAAGCGTTGAGCAAGCCGAAATGCAAGGTGTTCGTTTAGCCCGTGGACGCACTGACATTGTCCGAGAAATAGCCAACGATATCGCGCATAAAAACAACCCTAAAGCTAAAGTCAACAAAGTTGTCAATGCCGTTAAATCTGTCGCTAAAAAAGCTATTCAAGCAACCATTGAAGTAGTCTTTGTTGAATCAGCACCCGCACCACTGGCGAATAACATTTGCGCACCAGCACCCGTGCAAAAAATGACTGTTGCTCCTGAAATTGTCGATAAGAAAGGACAGTACGGCTTTTCATTCTAAGTCGTTATACCTTGCTCGTACGGTGCGGAGATCCGCGCCGCCGTTATCATTATTGGGGAATATCATGAAAAAAACACTTAAAGCCTTTTTTATCACGTTAGTTATTCACCTGATCGGGTTCAGTTTCGCCCCTCAGTTTGTCGGTATATCGGTGCTAACTTTCCCTATCTTATGCTTTCTTATTGCAGTCAATAGCGAAGTCCCTCAAGGGGCATACGAGAGCATCACATCACCCAACAAGGGGAGTAAATCATGAAGTTATCCTTAATCCTTTTTGCCCTTATACTCGGCGTGTACCTTTACCACGGGCACACCCTACCTCACATGGTAATAGTGGCGTTATGTGCGATCCCTGTTTTATCCTTAGTCACAGCGTACACTCAGCATTCACACGAAAGGAAAGCGCCATGAAAAACACCCCTCACACGAAAATTTGTGCGATGAAAATTCGATCAACACAACTACACAGCCAAGCGACTTCCTTGTGTGATGGCGACCCCCAGTTCTTACGCCTTCGCGCCGACCGCTTGTGGGCAAAAGCCAAACAACTGCTTGCCGACAATGATCACTTAACCATCATTGCGCGAAAAACCCAACACGCCTAACTCAAGCCCCACCCTAAAAAACATCCAGCAGCGCAAAATAAAACTTGCGCTATACGCATTTATTTGAGATACTATCGGTATTGAAACACAACACACTTTACCGAGGTTTACCATGTCTACAGGCGCTACTGAATATCCCGTAATGAAAACTGCTACTGCCATTGGTAGTGTCTTAAACTTCAACAAGGGCGAGGCAACGTACGAAGTGATCGCCTGTGACGGGATCTGTTACAGCTTTAAAGGCTTCCTGTTGAACTGCTTATGTACTAGCAACAAAACGAACCCTAAAATGGTCGGGGAAATGTACGATTTCGACGACCGAATCTTTCGCACATACAACAACAACAACGTCGTTGTTGTTCCACCTGTAAAAGATCAACGCCTTAACCTTGTCTTATCCTCGCTAGGCTATGATGAAGAAAAAGAAATTTGCCAAGAAGACTATGACAAAGTTGAAGATAGCTTTATCATGTCAGCAAGCGAAGCGTTACAAAGCGACGATGAACTGGAAAAACTCGCCGCTGCAGGGTTTGGCGATTTAGTGGAAAAACTAAAAAACCTTCAAGACGCCTCTGATGCTTACGACTGGACACGAGAGAACCTGTAACACGTATAAACCGTTAACCCTACCGATAACTGGTGGGGTTCTCTTTTGTCGCCAAAACAACACCCAGGGCCTTTTATGAGTGAATTAACCGAACAAACCGAGCAAGCGCAAATTTCCCGCACCGTCGCCGAGCGCGCCCGTGTCCATGCGCTAACCTGCGACGACACGTTTTACGTGCATATTATGGCTTACCGCACCGAGCTTGAGGCAGATGAGGGATTAGATACTGATGTCGTACATATAGACTCGATGGCTTATGACGATTGGTTGGAAAACAAACACACCCCAGAAAGCTTCACCCAGTCGCACACCGATATCGCCTATTATTGTCATTGGCTGGAATGGGATTAACCGACGCCCTTAAAGGGAATGTGTTATTATAGCGACCTTTACCCCTATTCATGCTGGTGTTATTGAATGAAAAGTATTGTTTTAGCCACGACCCTTGATGCGTTAACCACCCAAGCACAACGCATTATTGATTTTGCCCACGCGCTTGAGCGTTGTTATCAGAATGAGCAACATAAAAACGCCCAGCTCACCCAAGAAAACACCAATTTAGCCCGCAACAATGCAACGTTAAAGGCCACCCTACAACAGATCCCTTATCATCATCGCCCGATGAGCCATGCCGATATTGTGCAGTTAGGTAAACAGGTACACCGCGCCAACATGCAGACCGCTTCGCTCCGTGATACAGCCGAAAAACACTGCCTTTAAAAAAGCCGGATAACAATACTTTAATTTTGCGTATTGCGCAACAACCTGTTATAATTACCTTCTGTTTACTATTCCACGACTGGGTCAACCATGCCAAAAGCAACCTAACCCACTTTTTTAAGGCGATTGTTCATGAAGAAACTGTATACCACACAAGAAAATATTGGCGCGGTAAAATATGTGGTGAACCACCACGATGGCGTTAAGCAACACAAGGACGGCAGTGCGTTTTACGACATCAACACGTTTACTGCCAAACGTCTCTTTAAAGCGTTCATCAAGCGTTTAGAAAAGCAGGGTTATAAAGAACGCGGGTTCTGTTTAACGTAGCAAAAACGGTAACCCATTGACGCCGCGCTCTTTGTGCGCGTTAACCGATACGTACGCCAATCGCCATCAAAGCACTTTTTCAAGTGCTTTTTTATTTTCCTGAACGTCAAAAACAATGCTTGCAAATATCGGAAGTCCGACTTATAATGGTAACATAAATCATCGAACACACGTCTCGCACCAACATTTAAGGAAGTCCATGCTAATCAAGAGCCCACAGGTTATTAAAACGTACCAAGCTGACGTCACTTTTGATCTAGATACCGTTTTTTTAACAGAGCCAAAAGCGAACGAGGAGTTTAAACAAGCGTTTTCAGCCTCGCTACTTGAAGCCAAATCGTACGAAGCCCATTGGCAAAATACCCGTGCCCACATGAAAGCCTTTGCCGAGCGTGAACTAGGTCAAAGCCTGCCGGACATTGGTTTTTGGCAGAAAGACTTCAAGCAAGCCTTTAGAAACGTATTGTCGGTTATCGACACTCAATCATCCAACATTTAAACGAGGTAACCCCATGAACAGCTCCCCACAAAGTGCATCTTTATCGGACACACAAGCCTCTATGATTCTCCAACGAGACGACAACACCACCGTTGAGATCATCGCCTCTTATTTTCCAGATTTTAGAAATATTGGTAGCGTCACCAGTCAGTTTGGTTTTTACGCCTTAGTCGACAAACCTGGGCAAACGCGCCAAGTCGTAACCCCTGAAAACGGCACAAAAAGCCTAAGCGGCTTATCTGTTGAACAATATATTCGTTCGGGTCGTGTTGGCCTTATGGCCGTGGTGAGACCCCACGAACTAATCAAGGTCTCCGCCAAGCTTAAAAACAAGCTACAACACGCGAAACATTAACCCATAGCACTCTCTTTTTACGAGAGCCACATAAAAAATAAAAATTAGGAAAATGCAATGACGACATTGACGCTAAATGAAAAATTACTGTCCGTACTTTTAGCCGTAACGCAACGCAGAGCACTCGCCATATCAGAAGTAAGCATTGGGTTTACACATGACTGGATGAAAGTCGTAAGAACGTATTTTTATGACTTGCCGAGTGAATTCACCACAGAAATTGGTCTTAAACGCAATGAACGTTGTATTCGTGCAATAGAAAGTTTTGAGATCCCTACTGAATGGCTTGAAGCGGAACACGAAACATTAGATCAATTTACTTTTCAATACTAAGGAAAATAAGCCATGAGCGAAGATAAAGCCGAACGCATCAAGAAATCCGACGCCAAGCATGATAAAGGTCGCAAGTTCTTACCACGCCTGCCAAGCTCACGCATTATCAATGCCGAAAGCGCAAAATCGTTAGTAGAACTGTACGCATTAAGCGACACCGAATCAAAACTTGATGCAATCGTCAGTGCGGCGCAATTTGCGCTAGCAAACCAAGTCCAATACCTAGCGTTTAAAAATAACACCACCTTAAAAACAACCGATAAAAAGGAATCGCCTAAAATGCCGGTAATAACACCATCACAATACAACCGCGAACCGATGGGCTCTCTTTCACAAAACAGTGAATCGGAAACCATTGCCAAAAACATCATGCATATACTATCGAAAAACGGCGATGTTTTCAGACCCCTTTCCTTTGAAGAATATACCGACGTGCGCAAAAGCGACGGTGCCAATGATCGCCATATAGCCAATGAAAAACCGTATTTTGATGAAGTTATTTCTTATTGCGCATCGCCCGAAAGCGCCGATCTTTTCTGTGCTGACTGGCGAAATACCGATTAAACCTCGCCTGCTCTAACGTTCATCAATGGTGGCGTTAGAGTTTTTCAACCATCATTAAAGAGAGCGTTATGGTTCCCACGAAATCTTGAACCGTGTAATTAACGGTCATCGGTAAAAATAAACATAAAACCACTTGTAATTGTCGGACATCCGACTATAATGAGGTCATCTATTACGTTTAACACGAGTGCTTTATGCCTAAAACAACCGCTACAAACACGCTCCTAGGAGCCTCTTTATTTTGCGTCACTGATCATCACGTGGTATTCGAAGTGATCGTTATATCTTCTGAGGTCATTAACCCAGGCGATGCCGAAGGCGTACTCGCGCGTATTATAACCAAACTGGCCATTGAAAATGAATACAATGGCTACCAGCATGAAAGCTACTTTGAAAAAATATACACCCGCAATGGCCAAGTGGATAAATGTAACGTTTTCAACGCCATTGACGACGCCAACCGGTATGCCCTAAAAAATCTAAATGAAGAAATTGAGCGCCTCGAAAATAATTTAGCGGCACTAGAGGTTAAGAAAGCCCGTTTTAGCGACGCGTTAAAAAACAACAAACCTAGCGTTAAACAGGAGGCGTAGCATGCCAAAAACGACCCAGCCCATTTTGTTTAAATACTGTTTCGCCGTAACGGGTCACTACGTGATCATTCCTTTACAGATCGTCGCGCAAAAACAACACGAAGATTTTGTAAAAATACACACGGCGATCGTAGGTGAGGCCGATCATTACGCCAAAACACAGCACAGACTCCGCTACGAAGAGTTATGGCTTGATGAAAACGGCTTACCTGACAGTAGTCATATTTTCATGAACAAGCAAGATGCTATCGACAGGGCGATAACCCAAGCTCAGACAGCCGCCACCGAAAAACGAGAAGAACTTTCTAGGTTAGAAAAAACCCTCACAATCTTACGCGCACAAAAGAAATAGCCCTAACAAATAAAAAAGGGAGGTCTTTCTTTACACCTATCGCAATTATTACACCTACAACCAACAAATAACACTTGCGTGTTGCGCACTTTATTGTCATAATAACCCTACTTAATCAACACGCACATTTTTATTTCTCAGGGGAAATTTATGGAAACCATTAAAAACCAAGACAACAATAGCGCTGACAACACATTTGCCACGAAAGAAGCGTTCGTCAAAGCCGTCAATGCCGCCCGTTTAAGCTTCAAGGGCACGTGGTACGGTTTTTCGGGTACGGTTGATGGCAAGACCGTCCGCGTCAAAGCCTATGGCCGTTGGTTGCAAGTGTTAGATGTTAACGGTATACGTCACGGCGAAAGCTCAGAATCTGCCACTGTAGGGGCATTCAAAGAACAATTAACCTCAGCACTAGACTACAGCGCATAAATGCCCATCAAGGGGCGTGTAGTTCGCCCCTAAGAAACACAAATATAACCCTTGCGCGCTGCGCAATATTCTGAGATAATGTTTTTATCGACCCATGGTCAATACTTCAGGAGCGCCGAGATGAAAAAATACTTTAACAGCAAGTTTGTTGCCTTACTAGTGGCTATACTTACCCTGCTTGGCGGATGTAAATCTGCACCAAACTACCAAAATACCACGTTAAAACCCCAGTATACAAATTGGGTAAAAATACACACATCACCGGTATGTCTCGTTGGGGACACCACAGAATGTTTTTTCGCTCAGCGCCGTTACGTAAGCATTTATGAAAAAAGTGCTCTTGGGCACCTCAAACTGATCGACCGTTGTAGTGAAATTAGTTATCGCCATGAAAGTTCACAAAACAAAGCACTCGGGCTAAAATCACCTAAATCGACCGTATCAATAAGGCAAGCCAGACGCCAACTTAACATGTTACTCGGAACAAGCGATTGTCAGCGCGAGCATTCTAAATGAGCATCAACCACTTAACCATGGTGGCAAAAGTTTCCAAATCGACGCTTAAGATCTGTCGAGATATATTAAACGAGAGTCCCGCATGGCATTTTAGCGGCCACCTGTATTTTATCGACTTAGAGCATTTAAAAGCGATGTACCAAGCGCACACACTCAGTAAGCTAAATTTACTGTTGATGCACCAGCAACTACTCCCATATGAAATTGATTTAGTTAGCCTTATATCATTAGGAGGTATAACGCTTGAAATAAGCATAAAACGTTAAGCACCGTCTCACCGCACATTCACCAACCCTAATGAACAGTGCGTTGTAATGAGTTATCCTCAAAAAACGCAGTTTTCGCCTGGGCCACTTACCGGGCCAGCTAAAAAAAGTTAAATAAAGCACAATAAAAAATTGCGTCTTGCGCAATCTTCATGTACACTTCCCTTATTGTTTTAACCGTCAATGGACATTCCCATGAAAAAATCACTTATCTTAGCGTTTGGCTCACCCGATCTGGATATCTGTCAAAAAATTGCCGTAATTGAGGGCTTCGAGGTAGTCAACGATGGGATCACATACAACCTGATCAAACTACCTAAAAATAGGCTTGAAGCTTATAACCCGCTCAACAATAGCGAACAGTGGATAGACTTGGTCACTAAGTATCGCGTCAGCCTTTGTTTTGTCCATGCAACGGTATCTATCGTGGTAAACGGGGTAGTGTTGACGAAAAACTTTAAGACTAAACATGAAATGAAACGTCAAGCATTACGTTTAATTATCGACTCAAAAAAAACCATTTAAACGCATAACAATCTATACCGAGCGACCAAAAAAAGTACGGGCATTTTTTACTTGCGTGGTTCGCAACAATCCGTCACAATGTCTTTATTGAAGCAACTTTTACAGGAAACATCCCATGAGCACACCAGCCGTCTTAACCATTATTTCAAGCGCCCTATCCATCAATATATCTGTCAGTCACGACGGTAACCCTGATGACATGGTGAAGCTTATCGCCGACTATTTGTGCGACATAGATCACAGTAGCCACACCGACGCATTAAGCGCGGGGACTTTAATTGGCCACTACGAGCAACGTTACTGCCCAGAAACAATCAATTCCGTTGAGGCCGTGCCGTACGATAATGACGGCGGCCAATATCGTTATATCGTTGATTTAAAAGCGCGCACTTTAACGATCATGGACTACACCCAAGATATGAAAGGGAGACAGATCCACCCCGTCGATTACATTGCACGTGCTGTCCGTGGTAGTTGCAAAAAAAGTGTCTTTAGCGACATTGTCGACTCACTGCAACGCTTGGGATGCATGAACATCGGACTCGCTGACATGGCGGACTAACCGCAAGGCAGTATCCCCTCACTTATCCGCGTGATGTGCTTGCATGTGACGCGGCGAAGCGCATCTGTAACAATGATAAATAAAACTTGCGCTATGCGCAATACTCTGACATAATGATCTTAGTTAAGTAAGACATTCATTTCAGGGGTACACCGCATGATCACATTAATTTCAGCCGAAAATATCCAGCAGATCAACACCGTCGCCACCGCATTAATGGCGCACCTTAAAAGCACCAAATTTTTCTTCGTCAGCAGTTACCCAGATGCACGCGTTAAGGCCAGCGGATCACTTATCGAGCTATCTCGCGCCTTAGATGATGATCACACCCACCGCATGAACTCGGTTAAAACTGCCAACAACATTGATCTCCAAACCCTTATTACGCAGGTGAACACTTTAGCGGACTTACTGAACAACAAGCAACAAAACATGTGTCACAAGCTGAAAGATTATAGCGGCGACATCAAAGTTAAATTGTGCCGTGAACTGGTCGGCGATTTAGAAGATATGTTGATTGAGGGTGATATCACGTTCACGGACATTGAAGACGTTTACGCCACCTTAGGTAAGCCTGTGGCCAAGAAGTACCAACCTGCCCACTTGAACGCACAAGGCCAAAGCGTTTACCGCGCTATCCAACGCGCCATAAAAGACAAAGCACAACCCATCAAAGCCCGTTCCATACAGCATTATATTGATATGGTTAACCTGGTTGATCCGCGCGGCGAAATAACCACAAAAAAAGCCTTCGTGAAAGCCTGTCGTAAAAAATTCTCGGACATGAACACCTTGATGCTGTGTGTGGCCAGTCGATTTGACAGTGACAAATTACAAGACATGATCACCACGGCGTTTGAGCAATTAGTGGTGACGGCGGCGTGTAAGATCATCGAACATGTACATAGCACGAACGACGCACCCAGCGTTGAAATTAACAGCCTTCACGTTGGCGGCAAAGGCTTTGACTTCGTGGCTATCGTGGACGGACAGTACCTTGACGCCCGAGCGGTTCCGGTTGAAGGTTGTTACGTGCGTTTCCATTATCGTTACATCATCACGTAAACGCCCAACGGGCGCAACGCTCCCCGCGAACGTTGCGTCAAAAAAAAAAGTAAAATAAATATCGATAATGATTGCGTCTCGCGCAATAGTTTGCGATACTACCTACATCAGAGCAAGATGCTCCCCTTAAGCAAAGTGAGTACCGTATGGAAAAGACAGCACCGATGGAAAATACAGCACCGATGGAAAAGATAGGGCGATTTTTCCCCATCCTCCGTAAAGACGCGTACCAGCAAAATGCGATCACCTTGTGCAATGCGGAGCCGGGACAAGCGTCGTACCCTTTAGGGTTTCACTACGTGCATTTGCCGAGCACCGCCAAACCGACAGAGGCGAACGTTGAAAAACTGTGGTTGCGTCACCATTTGCGTCACTGAAACCGCTAAGCCCTTTTTTATCACCTGTTACGAGGTTGCTCATGTCGAAAAAAGCCCTGCAGATCCAATGGTTAGTGGATCACTATTACCGCCAAGAGCCCCATAAAAACACCGTAATGTTAAGCCCGTCAGACGCGGCGATGGAATTGGCCTTTGAACAACATTTCGCACTGGAAACGCCTATAGGGGATCGCTTATGGACATCGCGCATTAAAGCCGCCGCTGAGCAATGTGGCCTTACCGGGGTGCGTTTTTACTACGGCGCTGGTGATCCACATCCGTGGGGTAAACGCTCTGAAATGGTGTACAGTTGAATAAACTCACAACAATCGCAACAACAGTTGACATGGGTGTTTTTTATGTTTATTGTTGAGCTTTATTTAGTTGGGGTGTTTTATGTGGGTGTCAACAACAACATTATCTCGCATTGAAGG
>Ga0233426_10000339_pt1 | contig 51356 bp, 51 predicted proteins | sample SI_118_April2016_6_FD_179875 | JGI IMG/M metagenome (GOLD analysis project Ga0233426, IMG submission 179875) | Seawater microbial communities from Saanich Inlet, British Columbia, Canada - SI_118_April2016_10_MG | ecosystem: Environmental > Aquatic > Marine > Inlet | place: Canada: British... | reverse complement strand
TCTTTTGGTTTTTCTTCAGCAGCAGCAGCAGGCGCTTCTTCAGCAGCAGCAGCAGGCGCTTCTTCAGCAGGTTTTTTTCTAGGAGATAACTTTATAAGGCCTTCCGCTAATAAAATCTCTTCTTTTTCTTTTTCTGCTAGATATTTCTTATCTTTATTTTGGACAGCATGCCTACCTGATTTTTTTTTATAGATAGTGTACTTATCTGTTTTTTTTACTAATTCCATCTAAATTTCCTTAAAATAATGTTTTGTTCTATTTGCATAGTTCACAAGCAACAACATTATAGGCACTTCTACTAAAACGCCTACAACTGTTGCTAAGGCTGCTCCTGAGTCTAAACCAAATAGACTTATAGCTACAGCTACAGCTAGTTCGAAGAAGTTAGATGTCCCGATAAGAGCTGCTGGAGCTGCTATATTATAGGGAATAGATAGTTTAAATGCTAGAAAATAAGTAATTGCAAAAATACCAATAGTTTGAATTATTAATGGAATAGATATTAATAACATTATAAAAGGTTTGTCATTAATTTTGTCTGCTTGAAGTCCAAATAAAATAGTAATAGTTAACAATAATCCTAAGATTGAAAATGGTTTTAGTAAATCAATTAGTTTATTTACTTTTTCTTCTTTATTACTTAGAAAAAAATATCTAGTTATTGCTGCAGCAACCAACGGCGTAACAATGTATAAAACTACGGAACCAATTAATGTGCTCCAGGGAATCGTTATGCCAGTTACACCCAAAAGAATTTTTGTAATAATTGGAAAAGCTAAAATTAAAATCAGATCGTTTATTGATACTTGAAGCAAAGTGTAATTAGGATCTCCATTTACAAGCCTTGACCAAATAAAAACCATAGCTGTGCAGGGTGCAACACCAAGTAAAATCATTCCTGCGATATAGCTATTTGCATCTTCAGTAGTTACGAAGTCTTTAAAAATAAAATGAAAGAATAGAATGCCAATCCCAGCCATACTAAATGGTTTAATTATCCAATTTATAAATATTGTTAAATAAAGACCACGTGGCTTGCGCCAGAATTTTTTTATACATTTAAAGTCAATACTTAACATCATTGGATAAATCATTATCCAAATTAATATGGCTATAATTAAATTAATATTTGCATAACTGTAGTTAGCAATATTAATAAAAATATTATTAAAATTATTTCCTAAAAATAGCCCTAGTAAAATTGAAATACCAACCCAAATAGTTAAATACTTTTCAAAAATTCTCATAATTTCATACTATAAATAATTATAAGAAAACGGAGTGAATGATCACTCCGCCTCATAATAATTTAAATTAAAAGTTTTTATTTTTTTATTTTTGATGGCGACTGGTCTCCAACAATTAATGTTAAATTCAAAACTTTAGGATTTAATTCTGCTCTCTCTACAGCAGGCATGGATATTAAGCCTTTTTCTCCTAGATAGCCATCATCTCCAGATGCAGAATCACTTAGAAATTCTTCAACATACTCTTGCATTCCTGGAATAACACCAACATGCGCATTTTTTATATAAAAGAATAATGGTCTTGATATTGCGTACTTACCATCTGCAATATTATCGAAAGATGGCTCTATTCCGTTTATTATTGATCCTTGAACTTTATCAGAGTTTTGATCTAAAAAACTAAAGCCAAAAATAGCTAAAGACTTTGGATTACTAACTAGTTTTTGAACCATTAAGTTATCATTTTCACCAGCTTCAATAAAATGCCCATCTTCTCTAGTAGTGTGACATTTTGACTTATATTCTGTTTTATTTTTTTTCTTTAAAGCCTTAATCCATTTTATCTTTTTGCACCCGCCTTTCTCTAATGCTAATTCACTAAAGGCATCCCTTGTACCAGAAGTAGGAGGAGGACCTAAAACTTCAATTTTAATAGCAGGAAGTTCAGCATTTACATCTTTCCATGTCTTATTAGGATTTTTAATAAATGTTTCGGAGCCATCAGGATTAGGTATATCTTTTGCTAATGCTAAATAAATATCCATGGTGCTCAATGAAAACTTTTCTGCAGTGTTCGAATTTGCTATAACTATTCCATCATAACCAACTTTTACTTCTGTTATATCGCCAACATTATTCTTTCTGCAGAGCTTTATTTCACTTTCCTTAATTGCTCTTGATGCATTTGTAAAATCAGGATGTTTGGTACCAACACCGGAACAAAAAAGTTTTAATCCACCACCAGATCCAGTTGCTTCAATTTTTGGTGTTTTATAATCTGTAGTTTTACCAAATTTTTCAGCAACCACAATTGCAAAAGGATACACTGTTGATGATCCCACAATGTTTATTTGATCTCTTGCAAAAGCAGAAGGTGTTACTATAGAAATAGTAAGGACAAGACCAAGTATTTTCTTTAGCATTTTTTTCTCCATTAAGTTTATATTTAACGCGGACAAATATCTCATAACAATATGACAAATTTATTAAGAAAATAAAATGTCATAAAACTTTAATAAATTATTAAGATTATCGTAACAATCGCACCCTATTATCTCAATCGTAGAAAGATTATTGAACTAAAAAATATATCTAAACTCTATATATTATTAATTTTTTTAGGAGAAGGACATGAAATTAAGGTTATTACTACCTTTAACAGCATTGGTGGCATTAATATCTCAGCCTGCTTATTCTGTAACAGAAGCTGAGTTCTATAAAATGCAAGAACAACTCCAGACTGCTTTGATGAAAATTCAAGCATTAGAGCAAGTTCAAAAGCAAGGTTCTGAAAAGAAAAGTGGGATTGTAAAAACAAAATTAAAGAAAGGACTTACAATAGACACATCTGGTGGTGGTATTAAAATTAAATCAGGAGAACAAAAGTTTGCTATTGGTGGACGTTTAATGTTGGATTACGATTCAATGGATTCTGGACATCAAACTGAGAATAAATCGTTTTCTGATATGGAATGGAGAAGAACAAGAATAAATATTAAAGGATCTGTGAACAAACATTGGTCTTACAAAGCTACATACGATTTTAATTCAGAAAAAGATACAGCTAATTTAGATGAAGGATATGTGAAGTATGATACAAATAAAGGTTTTACAATCACAGCTGGTAAAACAAAAGCTGACATGATGCTTGAGCAACGAACTTCATCAAAATGGATTTCAACTGTTGAAAGAGGATTGTTAAATGCAATGAATGAAAAAGTAAATTACTTGGTTGGTAAACCAGGAGATGGTGCTGGTGTGAAACTAGGTTTTTATGATAAGGAAAGTCGTATTTCTGGCGCGATCTCAGTATTTGATGCATATAAAAATGACTCAGATGACGATAACGATATGATTTGGCATACAACAGCAAGGCTTAACTACTCACCAAAAATGGGAAAAAATGAATATGCCCATTTTGGTGTTTCATATGGAATGGCTGATTATAAAGGTGAGACATCAAAAGCTGAATTACAACTTGGTATCCACCAAGGTGATAAGACGCTTTTAGCTGACGCAGCTGCTGGTGACATAACAAACTTAGGTATAGAAGCAGCATATGTTAACGGCCCATTTTCTGTACAAGCTGAATACTTTGATAATGAAACAGAATTGGAAGATGGCACAAAAGGTTTTGAGTGGGATGGATACTACGGCCAAATTTCATATGTATTGACTGGTGAAACAAGAGGCTATAAGTGGAAAGGCGCTAAGTTTGATAAAATTAAACCAAAAGGAAAAAATGGTGCTGTTGAATTAGTTTTACGTTATGAAGACATTTCAATTGATGATGCTGATGAAGGAACAGTTGCTGCCAACGAAGTTGATGTTGATAGAACTGTTCTTGGTGTTAACTGGTATGTAACTAAAACAGTCAAATTCATGGCGAACTACTCAACAGTTAGTTTAGATAATGAAGTGAACCCAGGTGCAACTTCTGAAGATCTAGATAGTTTCCAAATTAGAGCACAATACGCGTTTTAATCATTAATCTCCTAATGATTTAAAGACCACTATTCAGGGATGAATGGTGGTTTTTTTTATAATAAAATAATATTTTATAAGATATAATAAAAAAAATACCGCTGTGGCTAGTAGCGGTATTTATATGGAGGAGTCCATTTAACTTTAAAATTTATTAAAGATTAGGAGGATCAACAATATTATCTTTAATGATGAAATAATAAATGTTTTTTGTTACATAATGATTAAAGAAAAATTACAAAATGATTAATTTTAATAGTGAAATATTTAAAAATCTTTGCGTTGTATCAGCGCCTTCAGGAGCAGGTAAAACTAGCTTGATTAAAAAAATATGCTCACATGAAAAAATCTCTGTATCCGTTTCTGAAACTTCAAGGAAGCCTAGAAAAGGAGAAGTAAATGGTGTTGATTATACATTTATAGATAAAGAAGATTTTATGTTGAGGGTACAAAATCAGAATTATATAGAGCATGCATTAGTCCATGATAATTATTACGGGACTCATCTTGACTCTGTAACAAAGCAATTAAAGAAAGATAATATTGTCATACTAGAAATTGACTACCAAGGCGCAGAAATAGTTAAAAAAAAATTTCCACTATCTAGAAATATATTTGTATTACCTCCATCTTTAGAAATTCTTGAAAAGAGGCTCAGAGAGAGAGGTACTGATACAGAAGATGTTATTTTAAAAAGGCTTGAGAATGCAAAAATTGAACTTAGCAAAGCAAGTAATTATGATTATATTTTAATTAATGCGGATTTTGAACTTGCAGAAAACAAACTTCTATCTTATGTCCTAGACATAGATATGAATATAGATGAGAAAAAACGTAAAGAACCTTTGATAGATAAAGGTTTTTAAAGTACTATTTACATATAAACATTTAATAATTAAGGATATTTAAGATGGCTAGAATTACTGTAGAAGATTGTCTAGAGAAAGTTGATAACAGATTTCATTTAGTTAGAGTTGCAAGCAAAAGAGCAAGGCAATTAATGAATGGAAAAGAGCCAACTTTAGAGTGGGACAATGATAAGGCTACAGTACTTGCATTGAGAGAAATAGCTGCAGGAAATATTACTGAAGAGATGTTAAATGAAAAGCCTATAATTAATGACGAAGACAGTATTTTCGAACAGGGCGAAATCGACGCTGAAATCGGTGCTGTTTTAGATGCTGACGCTTCAGAAAATCAAGAAACAGTTGAATTAAAAGTAGATGAGATTTTAGAGGATGCTTTAGGTGAAGCTAGTAACGTTAAGATGGAAGATGAAATTACTGAAATTACTGAAATTACTGAAATTACTGAAACTACTGAAACAATATAACTTTAGTATGAATAAATGATATGGCTGAGACTTCAAATTTAAAAGAAACTAATTTGAATCAGCAAAGCTCATCTAATCCTGCACTAAATAATCTTTTAAAAAAATCAAAATTATACTTAAATACTAATCAAATCATTTTAATTAGAGAGGCATATACTTTTAGTAATGCCAGTCACAAGGGTCAACTGAGAAAGAGTGGCGAACCTTATATCAATCATCCTTTATCTGTAGCTTCTATTCTCGCCGATATGAAAATGGATGCGGTTTGTATTGCGGCTGCTATATTACATGATGTTGTAGAAGATACTGAGGCAGGAAAAGAAGATATTGAGAAAAGATTTGGACTAGAAATATCAAAAATCGTAGATGGTGTAAGTAAGATTGATAAAAATATTAAATTTCTTTCGAGAAATGAGGCGCAAGCAGAAAATTTTAGCAAGATGCTGCTCGCTATGTCTGATGATTTGAGAGTTATATTGGTTAAGTTAGCTGATAGATTGCATAATATGAGGACCCTAGATTGCTTATCAAAAGAAAAAAAACTTAGGATAGCAAAAGAAACATTAGAAATTTATGTGCCAATTGCTCTAAGGCTTGGGATGAATAAACTTAGATTAGAATTAGAAGAAATTTCTTTTAGAACTATAAATCCTCTACGTTATAAAATTATAGTCAAGGCAGTAGAGAATCATAGAGGAAATAAGACAAAATTTTTATCTGGAATAAAAGAAAAAATTAACGATAGACTTGGTGATTTAAGTATTGATGCAGATATCTATACTAGACAAAAAAATCCGTATAGTATTTATAAAAAAATGAAAAAAAAGAAACTTAGTTTCAATGCTGTTTTTGATATATATGGACTTAGAGTGGTAGCTGGCAAAATAGACGAGTGTTATAGAATTTTTGGAGCTAGTCATAATTTATTTAAACCTGTGCCAGGAAAATTTAAAGATTATATAGCAATACCCAAATCAAATGGATACCAAGCTCTTCATACTGTCTTATTTGGCCCCAATGCTATTCCTATCGAAGTACAAATAAGAACTAAGGAAATGGATCAATTTGCAGAGTCTGGTATTGCATCACATTGGCAATATAAGACTGGAGGTCATTCATCAGCACAAGCATATGCAAGAGATTGGTTACAAAATATCATAGAAATGAAGCAAAATACGTCTAACTCCATTGATCTCCTAGAAAATATGAAAATTGATTTGTTCCCAGATGAAATATATATCTTCACCCCTAAAGGAGAGATTAAGGAATTACCTTATGGAAGTAGTGTTATTGATTACGCATATTCTGTTCATTCGGATGTCGGTAACAAATGTACAGCAGCAAAAATTAATGACATTGATGTTCCGTTAAGCACAACATTATCATCTGGGCAGACTGTGCAAATTATTACAACTCCGCTGGGGAAACCAACTCCATCTTGGTTAGAATTTGTTGTTACTGTAAAAGCCAGAACAAATATAAAAAGTTATTTGAGAAATCTGCAAAGACAGCAAGCATCTGATCTTGGTTTGAGAATTTTAGATAAAGCACTCCATGATTATGACACTTCTTTCACAGAGACTCCGTATGCAAATATTAGAAGACTGCTGGATGAATATAATTTGAAAGATGAAGAGACATTGTTTGTAGAGATTGGATTAGGGAATATAGTCCCACATTTAGCAGCGCAAAATATAGCTATTAAAAAAAGTTTCGTTAAGCAAAAATATCGTGATCTAGTTTCAAAAGTTTTAGGTGAAAGTAGAAAAGATAATATAGCTATCAAAGGATCAGAGGGGTTAGTTTTGAAATATGCCAGATGTTGTAGACCGATACCTGGAGATAACATTGTAGGTTTAACATCATCAGGTAATGGTTTTGTAGTTCATAGGTCTGTTTGCCGCAACATAAAAAAATCTAAATCAAAAAAATTATTTATTGAATGGTCAAATGAAGTTTCAGGTGAGTATCAAACTCAAATTAGAGTATATTCTGAAAAACAAAGAGGAGTGCTCGCCAATGTTGCAGGTGTAATTTCACGTCTTTCATGTAATATAGAAAATGTTAAATTTGATGAAGTTCAAAATCCATATGCTTCATTTGTATTCACAATAGAAGTTAGAAATAGAAAACACTTAGCAGATTTAATTAAAGAACTTAAAAAGCTTAAAAACATAAATAAAGTAATGAGGACAGTTGGCTAATGACAAAAGAATATATATATACAGAAAAAGCTCCTTCAGCAATAGGGGCTTACTCACAGGCAGTTAAATTTAACGGTATAGTTTATTTATCAGGGCAAATCCCTTTAGATCCTAAAAAAATGATATTAATTTCTACTGAAATCGAAATGCAAATTGAACAAGTTTTTATAAATTTATCCCATGTATTGAATGAAGCAGGTTCTTCTTTAAGTGAAATTTTGAAACTCAATGTTTATTTAACAAATCTAGAAAATTTTTCAAAAGTTAATGAGCACATGGAAAAAATATTCAAAAAACCCTATCCAGCAAGGGCAGCTATAGGAATTAAAGAACTTCCGAAAGGTGCGTTAATAGAAATAGATGCAATTGCTGCAGAAAAAAAATAATTCAAATGAGTTATAGCCTTTTAGAACTTAAGGGTGTTGGAGAAAAAAGCCTATTAAAACTAAGAAAAATAGGCATAAAAACAGTTGAAGATCTTTTGTTTCATTTACCAATAAGGTATCAAGATAAAACAAAAATCACTAATATTTCTAATACTGAGGAAGGCAAAAAGTATCTTTTGCAAGGTGTTGTAGAGAAAGCAAACATAGCTTTTTACAAAAGAAGAATGCTAGTTGTTAGGGTTTCTGATAAAACAGGTTTTGTAAGATTAAGATTTTTTTATTTTAACAAGAGCCAAATAGAAAATTTCAAAATTGGAAGCAATGTCAGATGTTACGGAGAAATAAGACTTTCAAATAAAGTTAAAGAAATAGTGCATCCAGAATGTCAATTTTTCAAAAAAAATAATGCACCTATATTAGAAGAATATTTAACTCCAATATATCCAGCAACTGACGGACTAAATCAAAATAGCCTAAGAAAAATTATAAAACAATCATTAGTTTTATTGAAGAATAAAAAAATATCTTTTCCTGAGCTTCTTCCAAAAGAAGTATTAAAAAAATATAAACTTATAGATGTAAACTCTGCTATTTTTAATATTCATAATCCAGATAAAAATACTAGATATGAAGATTTGGTAAGCTCAGAAAATAAAAATAAAAAAAGACTAGTCTTTGAAGAATTATTATCACATCAACTTGTATTCAAAAGAATTAGGTCTTTCAATAAAACATTAAAATCCTTTCAACTAGATAATAATAATAAACCAATAAATATACTGATAGAAAAATTACCTTTTAAACCAACAAAATCACAAATGACAGTCATGGATGAAATTATAAAAGATATGCAAAAAATTACTCCAATGACGAGGTTAGTGCAGGGTGATGTTGGATCTGGAAAAACCTTAGTAGCTTTGTTTGGTGCACTACATGCAATAAGTAATGGTTATCAAGTGGCATTTATGGCGCCAACAGAAATTCTATCACAACAGCATTATCAAAGTATAAAGCTAATGTTAAAGTCTTTTAATATTAATATATCTTTATTATACGGAGGTATGAAAGTTAAAGAAAAGGAAGTAATAATAGAGGATATAAAATTAGGCAATACAGATTTAATAATAGGAACTCATGCATTAATTCAAAATCAAATTAAATTTTATAATTTAGCTTTAGTGATAATTGATGAGCAACATAAGTTTGGAGTTCATCAAAGGATGACTCTTACGTCAAAAGGGAAAAATTCAGAAACTTTTCCGCATCAATTAATATTAACAGCAACACCAATACCAAGAACATTAGCAATGACTTTATACGGTAATTTAGATTATTCAGTGATAGATGAGATGCCAATGGGAAGAAAAAAAATTGATACAATTGCTTTATCGGAAGATAGAAGAAACGAGATCTTTAAAAGAATTATTTTAAAATGTAAAGAAGGAAACCAAGTATATTGGGTTTGCCCACTTATTAATGAGTCTGAAGTTATGGAATGTAAGGCAGCAATAAGTACATATGAGGAGTTAAATAATAAATTAAAAGAATTAAATGTAGGTTTAATTCACGGCAAAATGAAAATGAATGAAAAAGAAAAAGTTATGAATGATTTTAGAAATAAAAAAATAGATCTTTTAGTTTCAACAACAATAATAGAAGTTGGTCTAGATGTTCCTAACGCAACGGTAATGATAATAGAAAATTCTGAAAGAATGGGTTTGTCTCAACTTCATCAACTAAGAGGAAGAGTTGGCAGAGGTGAGAAAAAAAGTACATGTATATTAATTTATAAGACTGGATTAAGCGAATTAGCGAAAAATAGAATAGATATTTTAAGAAAATGTAGCGATGGGTTTGATATTGCAAAAGAGGACCTAGAAATAAGAGGTCCTGGAGAAATATTAGGTAAAAAACAAAAAGGTGATATTAATTTTAAAATTGCAAATATTACTAGAGATTATAAATTTATAAAAGACACTAAAAATTGTGTAGATATTATTTCAGATAAAACCTCAGAGTCTCTTGTGTCAAGATGGATAAATGAGGAAATAGAAATTGGAAAATCATAAAAAATTTAATTGAGTTTTAATTAAGTATAGTATTTAACATTTCTTCATTAGTGGGATTTAAAGAAATCAAGATTTTATTTGTAGGAAAAGATTTTTTTACAGCAGTAGCAATTCTTTGATTTCCAGATACAAAAATAATATTTTTTAGGATATCAAAATCCAAAATATCACATGTTTTTTTAAAATTATTTAGAATATCAATACTCGTTATACATATGTGGGTGATACCCTTGAACGTAAAAGAATGAAAATCATTAAGATTGTCTGGGAGACGTCTTTCATAGGACTCTACATCCTCAAAAACCATATTATCTATTGATAATCTTTTATGAAGGTGATCTCTGCCACCAACTCCCTTAATAATTATAATTTTCTTGTTTATAATTTTATTTCTTTTAATTTCTTTGAGAAGAGATTCACTGGTAAAATTTTCTTCCGGAGATATATTAACTTTAATCTTATAGTCGCCCAATATTTTTTTTGTTGCCCCACCTATGGCAGCAATATTTTTTCCCACAAAATCTTTTTTAGATAGCGTTTTCATCAATGATGCTACTGAATTTTGACTTGTAAATATTATAAAATCAGATTTCTCTATTCTTTTAATATCAATATTCTTTAATTTAAGATATTTAATTGAAATAACTGGTAGAATAAAATTCTTAATATTATGTTTTTCTAAAACGGAAGAGAATTTTTTTGATTGCTCTAATTGCCTAGTTATCAATACATACATATTATAATAATTTCCTAGCCCCTTTTTGCTCTAATTTAGAAGACACATTAAAACCAATCTTTTTAGAGATTCCTATTGGCCCACTCTCTTCGTAATATATTTTCTCACTCCCATCAATTGCTCCAATCATTGAAGATAATATAATTGTATTTTTATCAATAACAGCATTTGCTGCTATGGGTGTGCTACAACTAGCTTCAAAAAACGCACTAACTTCTCTTTCCGCATCAACACATATTTTGGTGTGCTCATGATTTAGCTTACCTACTATATTATTTATTATTTTATTATTTTTTCTAGATTCTATTCCTATGGCTCCCTGACCAATTGCAGGAATCCATATTTTTTTATCCATATAAGATGTTATGTATTTTTCTAGACCCAGTCTTTTAACACCTGCAGCTGCCAAAATTATTCCATCCATTTTCCCATCAAGAACTTTATTAATTCTTGTATCAATATTGCCACGCATATCTGATATTCGAATATTCGGATATTCATATTTTATATTACAAATTCTGCGAACACTTGATGTGCCAAGAGAAGATGTGCTTGTAAAATCTGCCAAAGAATGGTGTTTTTTAGATATTAATACATCTCTAGAATCTTCTCTCTCTAAAATAGCACTTATAGTAAGATCTTCATGAAGCTCTGCTGGCATATCTTTCATAGAATGAACTGCTATATCACAGTCATTATTTAACAATGCCTGCTCAAGTTCTTTTAGGAAAAGTGATTTACCACCAATATCATACAAAGGTTTATCTAAAATTTTATCACCTGAAGTAGTTATTTTGACAAGCTCAATATTAATAGAATTATCAATATTTTTAAGTAATTCACTAACTTTTCTTGCCTGCCACAATGCTAATGGGCTTTTCCTAGTAGCAATTCTTATATTTTTTGGCATTAAACTTTCGTCCATATTGGTAACTTAATGTTATACTTATTCTCAATTATATAAGATAGTATTTCACAATGGCAAAGAATACAAAAAAACCTTGGCAAGGAAGATTTTCGGGCAAAACTGATAAGTTTGTGGAAGGCTTTACTTCATCTATTGATTTTGATAACAGACTTTATGAGTATGATATCCAAGGATCCATAGCGCATTCTATGATGTTGAATTCAATAGGTATATTGAGTGATACAGAGTTAAAAAAAATTCTTTTAGCTTTAGAAAAAGTTAAAAAGAAAATAGAAAGTGGAAAAATGGTATGGAAAGATTCCTTAGAGGATATTCATATGCATATTGAGCATGAGCTTATAGAGTTAATAGGAGATACTGCAAAAAAAATTCATACTGGTAGATCAAGAAATGACCAAGTGGCAACCGATATTAGATTATATGTTAGAGATGAAATTAGAAATGTTCATGAAAGTATTATTATTTTACAAAAAACATTGATCACTTTAGCAGAAAAATATTCTAAAAGTATTATACCGGGTTTTACTCATTTACAAGTTGCGCAACCAATGACATTTGGATTTATTATGATGGCTTGGTTTTTTATGCTTGAAAGAGATAAAGCAAGATATATTGATAGCTATAAAAGAGTAAATATATCTCCGTTAGGAGCAGGAGCATTATCTGGTTCATCTCATAAGTTAGACAGAGAGTACACTGCTAAATTATTAGAATTTGATGGAAGTACTGACAATGCTTTAGATAGCGTTAGTGACAGAGACTTTATAGTAGAGTTTATTAGTAATTCATCTTTACTTATGTCTCATTTGTCTAGATTCTCAGAAGAAATTATAATTTGGTGTTCAACAATGTATAACTTTGTGGATTTAGACGACAAGGTTTGCACTGGCTCATCAATTATGCCGCAGAAAAAAAATCCTGATGTTTTAGAGCTTATAAGAGGAAAGACAGGAACAGTTTATGGCCAGCTGGTAAATATATTGACGATTATGAAAGCGCAACCATTTGCTTACAATAGGGATAATCAGGAAGATAAACCTGCATTGTTTAGCTGTGTGGATACAGTTATTATGAGCGTCCAAGCTATGAATATTTGTTTTGAGAATCTTAAATTAAATGAAAATATTGCAAAAAATTCTGCAAAAAAAGGGTATTCAACGGCTACAGATTTTGCAGACTATTTAGTCAAAAAACAAATTCCTTTTAGAGATGCTCATGAGATTGTTGGTAAAACTGTTGCGTATGCTGTGAGTAAAAAACTAGATTTAGATGAGTTATCTATGAAAGATTTTAAATCTTTTTCTTCGTTAATTGAAGAAGATATATTTGATTTTTTGAATGTTGAAGGCTCAGTTAATAGTAAGCAAACATCTGGCGGAACCTCTTATGAACAAGTAAAAATTCAAATAAGAAAAGCAAAAAAAATTATTAAAGAATATGAAAAAAACTAATAATTTTTTACGAGCATGCTACTGTTTTTTATTTTTAATAATAATGCAGGGATGTGGTCAGACTGGAGATTTATACTTACCAGAAGAAGCTAACTATATAAATAAAAAAAATGAATTTAGAGCATAATAATAAAGCATATAGAATTGATGGAGTATCAATTAAAGAGTTAGCTGAAAAGTTTGGAACTCCATGTTTTGTATATTCTGAGAGCTCTATATCTAAAAGTTTTCAAGAAATAAAAGATGTTTTTGGTAGTGATAAAAAAAATATTTATTATTCTGTTAAAGCAAATTCCAGTTTAAGTATTTTAAAACTATTACTAAACATGGGCGCAGGTTTTGATATAGTTTCTATGGGCGAGCTTGATAGAGTAATAAAAATAGGAGCAAACCCTAAAAAAATTGTGTATTCCGGAGTAGGTAAATCAGAAAGTGATATTAAGCACTCTATAGAATTGGGAATCTATTGTATTAATGTTGAGTCATTTGCTGAATTAGAGCGAATAAACAAGATTGCAGGTGATTTAAATATTAAAGCTCCAGTTGCAATAAGAGTAAATCCAAATATAGACCCAGGATCCCATGAATATATATCTACAGGTTTGGAGTCAACAAAATTTGGTATAAATCTGAAAAATATGATGGATGCTTTTATTTATGCTGATAAGGAACAATTTATAGATTTAATAGGTATAGATTATCATATTGGATCGCAGATAGAGACTCTTGATCCTTTCATAGAAGCTATAGTTTCAGTTTCAAAAATTATAAAAGAACTTAAAAGTAAAGATATTAACTTGGAGTTAATAGATATGGGCGGAGGCTTAGGTATAAATTATGAAAAAAATACCTCACCCACAATGAAGCAATATGGTGAAGCTATAAATAAAGCAATAAAAGATAATGAACTAGATAGTTATAATTTAATACTAGAGTTAGGAAGAAGTATTGTAGGAAACGCAGGTTACTTAATTACAAAAGTTGAATATATAAAAAAAGATAGTGAAAAAAACTATGTGATAGTTGATGCTGGAATGGATAATCTAATAAGACCTGCACTATATGGCGCATGGCATAATATAGTTTGCATAAATACTAATAATGAAGAAAAAATATTATGTGACGTAGTTGGGCCAGTATGCGAGTGCTCAGATTTCTTAGGGAAAGATAGGGAGCTATCTGTAAAACAGGATGACATTTTAGTAATTTGCTCATGCGGTGCATATGCATCATCAATGGCTAGTAATTATAACTCGAGACCAAAACCACCAGAGATTATCATAAGAAATGGTGAGGCGATATTGATAAGTAAAAAAGAAGAAATTAGTGACTTATACTCTAGAGAGATAATTATTTAAAATTATGAAGAAATTATATTTTACAAAAATGCAGAGTCTTGGGAATGATTTCGTAATAATAGATCAGTTAAAAAATCCAATTAAATTCAGCAAGAATGATATTAAAAAAATATCAAACAGAAACTATGGTATTGGTTGCGACCAAGTATTGGTTTTAGAAAAATCAGAAAAAAAAGAAATAGCTTTTAAGTATAAAATTTATAATAAAGATGGCACAGAATCAGGACAATGTGGTAACGGTGCAAAATGTATAGGAAAATATTATTTTGATAAATATGGTAAGAATAGAAAAGAGATAAAAATAGAAACTATCAGTAGAAGAATGTCACTTCGTATCCTTAAAAACAGTCTTATAGAAGTAGATATGGGATTACCGTTATTCAATTTTAAAGAATATAAATCTTCAAAAAATATTTTCAACTTCAAAGGTAAAAAACATTATTTTTCTGCTATTTCAATTGGTAATCCACATGCTGTATTTTTTATTAAAAATATAAATAAGGTAGACTTAGCTGATTTTGCAAATAATTTTAATAAGAAACTATTTTTCAACGGCGATGTAAATATCAGCATAGTAGAAGAAATAAAAAAAAATAATTGGTTGGCAAGAATATATGAAAGGGGGTCAGGCGAAACTATGGCGTGCGGATCTGCAGCTTGCGCAATATCATTATCTACTTCTACTATTAAAGATATTTCCTCGAAAAACAATTATGTACATATGCATGGAGGTAAAGCTCAAGTAAAATGGTCAGGTAATATTACTGAACCAGTTTATTTAATTGGATCGTCGCAATATGTATTTGATGGAAATTATAAAATATGACTTTAAGAAAAGAGAGTAAGAAATCAAAAAAAACACTGTCAGAAAATGAAGTATTAGAGTTCTTGGCAGAAAATCCTAATGTAATTAATAAAAATATTGATTTGTTTAATCAAATGTTTTCCTTTGATAAAAATAAAGGAAATTTAATATCTTTTGAAGATATAAGAATAAAGTCTTTAATTAAAGAAAATAATTCTTTGAAAAAAAAAATAGAAGGTATTGTAAATACAGCCAAATCAAATAAAAATATTCAGGAAAAACTCTCAAAATTTTCAAATGAAGTTATAGCTTTTAGAAAAATTGAGTTATTAATTAATTATATTGAAGAATTTATTGATAAAGAATTTTCTTCTTTACGTATAGATTTTAGTTTAATAAAGTTTAATGGATTTTCAGATCTTGATAAAAAATACTTTCCAGAAAATAATAATTTAATTAACTTAATAAATAATACTTTTTTAGAAAAAAATCCAATTTTAATTACTAAAGAAATTATTAATAAATATGCTTTAGAAAGATTTATACAGGATAAGGAGTCTTTAGTAATATGCCCATTAGGCGTTGAATATCCAACAGGAGTAATTCTTGTGAGATACAAAAGTGAAATGATGGGAGTTGATCTTCAATTTGATTTATTAAGATCTTTAACAGAAACTATTTCATATTCATTGGAGCAATATATTCAGAAATAATGAGTAATAAATTACAATATATGCTTAAGGATTACATTTTTCATATAGAAAAAGTTATAAATTACTCACCTAACACAGTGGCTTCGTATAATAGAGATTTAATTTCTTTCTTGTTTTTTTGTGAAAAAATAGAAATTAATAGTATCAATAGTCTAGATGAAAAAATAATAAGAGATTTTGTTTCGCACCTTCATAGAAATGGAATTAGCCCAAAATCGATCAAGAGGTCCTTATCAAGCCTAAGAAGCTTTTTAAATTTTTTGCTTAAGAAGAAAATTATTAAGATAAATTTTGCTGAAAATGTTAAGTCTCCTAAAGCAGAAAAAAATTTACCAGAGATACTACAACATTCTGATATCAATTTGCTTGCAAATTATAAAACTAAAAAAATTGAATATTATAAAAATAATGACTTACTAGTTCGTGATGTAGCAATATTTGAGTTATTTTATTCCTCAGGTTTAAGATTAAGTGAGCTCTCAAACATAAAATTCTCAAATATAAATTTTAATGAACGCATGCTCAGAATTACCGGTAAGGGTAATAAAACCAGAATAGTTCCGATAGGATCTAAAGCAGTAATAGCAATAAATTCGTGGGTTGATGTTAGAAAAAAATATTCTAAGAACTCATCTAATTTGTTATTTATTGGTAAAAGTGGTAAAGCTATGTCAGTACGAAATATACAACTTCGTATGAATATTCTGGCAAAAGCATCTGGAGTAGAACAAAAGCTGTATCCACATAAATTAAGGCATACTGTAGCAACCCACTTACTAGAGTCTTCCGGGAATATTAGGGCTGTACAAGAGTTTTTAGGCCATGAAAATATTAGCACGACCCAAATATACACACATTTGGATAATCAGTATCTAATGACTGTTTATGATAAAGTACACCCAAGATCTAAGAAAAAATTGAACAAGGAATAATTTATGGCAACAGTAATACCAGAGGAAATTAACTTACACCAGCAATCAGCTTATCTAACTTTGAAATATTCTAATCAGTCTTATGATTTAACAGCTGAATATTTACGAGTACACTCTCCATCTGCAGAAGTTATGGGTCACGGTCCGGGGCAAGCAAAACTTCAGATAGGAAAAGAGAATGTTTCAATACAAAGCATTGTCCCAGTTGGCAATTACGCAATACAAATAGTATATGATGATGGGCATGATACCGGTATATATTCATGGGAGTATCTATATGAACTTAGTTGTGGGTACTCAGAAAAATGGAATAGTTATTTGGAAAAATTAAAGGAAGCTGGTTATGAGCGAGTTAAACAATAATAAAACTAGTGCTAATTTTGGCTATAAAAAAGTTACAGAGATTGATAAAACATCATTAGTTGATAATGTTTTTACTTCTGTTACAGAGAGATATGATCTAATGAATGATTTAATGTCATTTGGTCTACATCGATTCTGGAAAAAATATTTTTTACTTTGCTCAAATATAAAGAAAGGTGAAAAAGTTCTAGATTTAGCGGCTGGAACTGGAGATATAACTAAATTAATTAGCGAGGCTGTTGGCGATAGCGGAAAAGTTATATCATGCGACATAAATTATGCGATGTTAAGTCAAGGGCGTGATAACTTAATTGATGCTGGATTTATGGAAAATATTTTTTATGTGCAATCTGATGCTCAAGCATTATCATTCCAAGAAAATAGTTTTGACCATGTCACGATGGCCTTTGGTTTAAGAAATACAGCAAATATCAGTAAAGCTTTGGAATCAATTTATAAGATACTTAGACCAGGTGGTTCTCTTCAGGTACTAGAATTTTCAAAAGCTGAAAAAATTATTGAAAAACCATATCGTATATTTTTAAACAAAGTTATACCACTTTTAGGAAAATATGTTGCGAAAGATGAAGATAGTTATAAATATTTAGCAGAATCAATTGATATGCATCCATCGCAAAATGATCTGGTAAAAATAATGGAAAATAGTAATTTCAAAAATTGTAAATACAACAACTTATCATTTGGAGTTGTTTCTATTCATAAAGGTTATAAAATATAAATGATTATAGAAAAAATTAATAAATTTATTTCTATAGCAATAGAAAACAGTAATTTAGAAAAACAAGATTTTTCATCTTTAAATGGAAAAAAAATTACTATCATTTTAAGTAACACTTCTACAATTATTAATATAAAAATTAATGATGAAAATATAATGTTACAAGAAAGTAATGATGTAGAGCCTGATTTATCATTAGAAGGAAGCCCAATAGCATTTATAAATTATTTTAATAATATAGATACTGACAACTCTATAAAAATTTCTGGCGCAGCGTCTTTAGCAGAAAAATTTTCAAACGTAGCAGAAAAAATAAACATAGATTGGGAGCAGATTATTGCTAACTATACAACCGATGATATAGCTTATTACACAGCAAAAATTTCAGAATCTTTGAAGAAAAATTCGGGCGGTGTAAAAGAAAGCTTTATAAGAAATCTAAAAGAATATATTAGAGACGAGACAGATATAATCCCATCTAAAGAATCAATAAATAGTTACGTAAGAGATGTTGATAATTTAAGAAATAAAATAGAAATGTTAGATGTAAAATTAAAAAGAGTAAAATAATATGGGGCAGATTCTTAGATTGATAAAAATCTATATTGTTGTAATGAGAAATTCATTAGACAAAGATTTATTTGATTTTAAATACTTAAAATTTATTAAAATTTTTAGGATTTTTTTTCCAAATTTATGGTTTAGAAATAACTCTCTATCAAGAGGAGAGAGAATTAAGAATGCTTTTGAGGAGCTAGGTCCAATTTTTGTAAAATTAGGTCAAACAATTTCAACTAGAAAAGATTTATTACCAGAAGATATAGCAGAAGAGCTTGTAAAGCTTCAAGATAAGGTCACTCCATTCTCAGGTCAAGAAGCTAAAAAATTAATTGAAATTGCATTGAGTGATAAAGTAGAAAATATTTTTGAAAATTTTGATATAGAGCCTCTTGCTTCAGCCTCGGTAGCTCAAGTTCACGCAGCAAAATTAGAAGGTAAGGATGTTGTAATAAAAGTCTTAAGGCCAAATATTGAAAATCTTATAAGAAGAGATATCAATCTAATGTATTTTATTGCCAAAATAATAAATAAATTTTGGGAAGAGTCAAAAAGACTTAAGCCAATGGAAATAGTTGGTGAATACGAAAGAGTGATTTTTGGTGAATTGGACCTTGTTAAAGAAGCATCAAATGCCAATTTACTAAGAAAGAATTTTACAGAATCAAGTTTTTTGTATGTACCAGAAATATATTTTGACTACACAAGAAAAAATGTATTAGTTATGGAGAGAATTTTTGGAATTCAAATTAGTAATATGGAGGAACTAAGGAAAAATAATATTAATATTCAAAGATTAGCTGAAAAAGGTGTTGAGATTTTCTTCACTCAGGTTTTTCAACATAATTTTTTCCACGCAGACATGCATCCTGGTAATATATTTGTATCTTATGAGAACCCAGATGACCCGAAATACTGTGCTGTTGATTTTGGAATAATGGGGTCTTTGTCAGAAAGTGATCAAAAGTATCTGGCTTTAAATTTTCAAGCATTTTTTCAAAGAGATTATAGAAAAGTAGCTGAGCTTCATATAGATTCAGGATGGGTAGGTGAAAATACTAGAATTGATGAGTTTGAAAATTCTATTAGAAGTGTGTGCGAGCCTATATTTGAAAAACCTTTAAAAGATATTTCATTTGGGAATGTATTGCTGCAGTTGTTTTCAGTAGCTAGACAATACGATATGACAGTCCAACCTCAACTTGTCTTACTACAAAAAACATTACTAAATATAGAAGGATTGGGGCGTGATTTATATCCGGATCTAGATTTATGGGTTACTGCAACTCCATTTTTTGAAAAGTGGGCTAAAGATAATATGAGTTTATCGTCGTTTGTAAAAAAGATTTCTAAAAATGGGCCGAAATTTATAGATGAGATATCAGATCTCCCTAAGACGCTATTGTTAATTAAAAAGAAATTAAAAAATGATGAGTCAAAAAAAGAAATAAGAGAATTAAAAACTAATATAAAAAAGACTCAGCAAAAAAATATGTTATTATTTATAGTAATATTTTCTATGATTCTATTCGAATTAATCCAATAATAATGAGTTCAAACTATAATCTTGATGATCTTAATGAAGCACAAAGAGATGCTGTATGTAATTTATCGCAAAATAGTTTAGTTATAGCTGGCGCGGGTAGCGGAAAGACTAGGGTTCTAATTCAAAGAATTCTCTGGTTAGTAGAAGATAATGAATTCTCACCTTTTTCTATCTTGGCTGTAACATTTACAAATAAAGCTGCCAAAGAAATAAAAAGTAGATTATCTGATAGCCTAGATATTAGTATTGATAGTATGTGGGTTGGAACTTTTCATGGGATTTGTTATAGAATATTAAGAGCCAATTATCAAAAAGTTTTTTTACCAAAAAATTTTCAAATTATTGATACTGACGATCAAGTTAGAATTATAAAAAGAATAATGAAAGATAATGAAATTGATAACTCACAGGTTCTTCCAAAACAAGTAGCTTGGTATATTAATAAAAAGAAAGATCAGAGTATAAGAAGTGCCAAGGCAAAAGATGATGATTTCATAAGTATCCAATATAATAAAATATACAAGATCTACGAGGAGTATTGCAATAACAGTGGGCTTGTAGATTTTGGAGAAATTATTTTAAGAACATTAGAATTATTTAAAAATAATAGCGATACAAAATCTTATTACCATAGTTTATTTAAATCAATATTGATTGATGAGTTTCAGGACACAAATACTATTCAATATGAACTAATAAAAATTATGACTAGTAGCGATACATCTATATTCGCTGTTGGTGACGACGATCAATCAATCTATGGGTGGCGAGGGGCAAAAATAGAGAATATTGAAAAACTACAAAAAGATTTTAAGAACACAGAAGTGTTTAGACTGGAGCAAAATTACAGATCTACAGGAAACATATTGAATGCAGCAAACAGTGTAATTTTAAATAATAATTCTAGAATGGGAAAAAATTTATGGACAGAAGATAAGAGCGGAGACCCAATAAAAATTTTTTCAGCGACTGATGAAATCGATGAAGCTATTTTTGTTATTGAGACAATAAATAAGCATGTATTAGAAAATTATAAAAGAAACGAGATTGCTATATTATACAGATCTAATGCACAATCTAGAGTTTTTGAGGAAAAACTAATAGCAAGAGGAATCCCTTATAAGATATATGGCGGATTTAGATTCTTTGAAAGAGCTGAAATTAAAGACGTTATAGCTTACATGAGGCTTGCTACAACTAATAACGATAATAATTCTTTTGAAAGAATAGTTAATACTCCTCCAAGAGGTATAGGAGAAAAGACTAAAGAGTTGCTAAGAGAGTTCTCTAAAGAAAATAAAACTTCTTTGTACGATTCAATACCGTTAGCAATAGAAAAATCTATTTTTACTAGAAAAGCTGGCGAATCATTAATAGAATTTCATAATCTTATTAGCTTAGTAAAAAGTATACTTGAAAAAGATGATTTGCCTCACCAGATTAATGAGATAATTAAAATATCTAATATAAAATCTATTTATGAGAAAAATAAAACAGAGCAGGCAAGATCAAAGTTAGAAAATTTAGATGAATTGGTATCTGCAGCGCAAGAATTTACAAATACTGATTTAGATGAAAATGAGACAATTATTGATGCTTTTTTAACACATACATCTTTAGAGGCAGGAGAAGGTCAAGGTAATGAATGGGATGAATGCGTTCAATTAATGACTCTTCATTCTTCGAAAGGTCTAGAGTTTCCGATAGTTTTTTTAGTAGGGCTAGAAGAAAATCTTTTTCCAAGTAGAATGTCTATAGAAGGTGATAATTTAGAAGAAGAAAGACGACTATGTTATGTTGGTATTACAAGAGCTAGGAAAAAACTTTATATTTCTCATGCGCAAATGAGGAGACAATATGGTTCTGATAACTATTGCTTGCCATCAAGATTTTTGAATGAACTTCCAGAAGAAGTTATTGAAGAGATTGGATATAGTCCAAAAAAATTCTTTAAAAGAGATAATAGGATGAATAAAAATACTTATAAAGAGAGCTCGATGATAGGAAAAAGAGTTATTCATAAAAAATTTGGAGAAGGAATGGTAACTTCAACAGAAGGCTCTGATTCAAATACTAGAGTTCAAATTTCTTTTGATGAGGTTGGAACGAAATGGCTGATTTTAGCAATCGCTAATCTCGAGATTATTTAATAAAATAAAATTATGAAAAGAAGAGATTTTTTTAAAAGCTTTAGCAGCGTTGCTTTATTAGGAGCGTTGCCATCTATTGTTAAATCCAAAGATCAAAAACCTGAATATAATTGGAAAATGGTTACCACATGGCCAAAAAACTTTCCTGGTTTAGGAACTGGAGCGCAGTATTTAGCTGATACCATACAAAAATTATCCGGCGGAAGAATTAAAGTTACAGTTTATGGTGCTGGGGAATTAGTTCCCGCATTTGAAATCTTTGATGCTGTCTCTAATGGGGTTGCAGAATTAGGACACGGATCTGCTTATTACTGGAAAGGTAAAAATGATACATTTCAGTTTTTTTCAACAGTTCCTTTTGGCATGTCATCTAACGAAATGAATGCTTGGCTTTATAAAGGTGGAGGAATGGAGTTATGGGAGCAAGCTTATTCCGACTTTAATCTAATTCCAACAGCAGCAGGAAATACTGGAGTTCAAATGGGAGGTTGGTTTAATAAAGAAATTAACTCTATACAAGACCTAAAAGGCTTGAAAATGAGAATTCCTGGTTTAGGAGGAGAGGTTTTAAGGAGAGCGGGAGGTACGCCAGTAAATTTACCTGGAGGAGAATTATTTACAGCATTAAAAACAGGAACTATAGACGCCACTGAATGGGTTAGCCCATACAATGACTTAGCTTTTGGGCTTCATAAGGCAGCAAAGTACTATTATTATCCAGGGTGGCATGAGCCTGGGACAACTCTTGAATGTTTTATTAATAAAGAAAAATTTCTTGAATTACCAGAGGATTTAAAACAAATCGTACTTGGTGCTTCAAAGATAGCCAATTTAGATATGCTATGTGAATTCATTTCTAGGAACAATGATGCTCTTCATATTTTGCAAAATAAACATAAAGTTGACATTAGGCCTTACCCAAAAGAAGTTTTGAAAGAATTATATGAAATTTCGGGGAATGTAGTTAAGGAATTATCTTTAAAAAATGATTTTGCAAAAGAAGTTTACAATTCTTATACATCTTTTCAAGAAAAAACAAAAGCTTGGAATGAAATATCAATTAAATCCTACTTAAATATTTAAAAGTAGAAAGTCTGTACCAAAGACTATTTATAATTTATACTATTTATACAAAATAAGTAGATAAAAAATCTATATATTCAAAAAACAGAAATATGGGGAAAAAATGCAAGAATTACTTTTAAATCAATGGTTTAATTATTCAATTTTGATTTTGAATGCTATAGTAGCAGGCCAAGTATTGTGGTTCGCTATTAATATTAAAAAATCAAATACGCTAAAAACTATAATTTTTACCGTAGGTATAGCTTATGCAGTATCTATCGGTGGATTATTTAAGGCTCCTGGTTTTATAGTGCAGCCAGAAGTAGAGACATTTTGGCTATTTTTAAATGCGATAATTGGTCTATTTATTATTTATACATTCTTAAGAAGTAATTTAATACCAGCGACTGTTTCATACGTTGCTATAGTTTTATCTTTAATTGGAGCTACAATTGTTTTTGGTGGTATACAAGAGTTCGGTATGAGGTATATGCCAACAATCTTGTTCTTTACAATATGTGTTTACTCTGGTGTCGGATTAATAATATATCAAGTTAAAGTAGCGACAATGCAAAAAATGCAAAAAAGACTTTCTTATGTTGCTGCTGGATTAGTTTTTACGGTAGTTTGCTTAAGTGCTTTTGATACTTATACTCTTGTTAGAGATACTTCCTATACTGGTGTTTCAGAGGGCTGGGAAGGCGGAGTTACTGAACAGCAAGATGAGTTAAGTAACTAGTAAAATAATCTTTATCCAAAAATCTTATTAGGTAACCAAGTAGTTATCTCAGGAACTATAATTATCAAAATTATAGTGATGATTTGAATTACGATAAAAGGTATTACTCCTTTATAAATATCAACAGTTTGAATATCTTTAGGTATTACACTTTTTAAATAAAAAATTGCAAAACCAAAAGGTGGTGTTAAGAAAGACGTCTGAAGATTAATAGCTATCAGTATACCCAGCCATACAGGATCAATACCCATTGATAAAAGTATTGGCGCAACAACTGGAATTACAACATATGTAATTTCTATAAAATCCAGTATAAATCCCAATAGAAATATAGCGAACATAACAATTGATAGTTTAAAATAAATATCTCCAGGTAAATTAGACAAAGTATTATTAATAAAGATATCTCCCTCTAATCCTCTAAAAACAAGAGAAAATATAGTTGCTCCAATAAGTAAAATAAAAATCATACTAGTAATTTTTGATGCCTGAATAACTACATCTCTTAAAATCTCTAAATTTAATTTTTTATTAATAAAAGCTAGAAGTGTAGAACCAATAGCTCCAAAAGATGATGCCTCTGTGGGTGTAGCAATACCCAATATAATTACACCAAGAACTATTAGTATTAAAAATAAAGGAGAATACAAAGATAAGATAATTTCTTTGGCAGTAAAGTTTTTCTTTGATTTATACTCAGGAATTAGATCACTTCTAAAATGAGCAATATATACTATATATATAATATATAAGCCTACGAGAATTAAACCAGGGAAAATTGCTCCAGCAAATAAATCTCCTACAGAGATACTTTCTTGAGAAAAAATACCTAACATATTTTGTGCTTCTTGATATGAAGAAGACATGACATCACCCAGTAGAATCAGGATAATAGAGGGAGGAATAATCTGACCAAGAGTACCTGATGCTAATATAGTGCCCGTGGCAATTTTAACATCATATTTTTGTTTTAGCATTGTGGGTAAAGATAATAGCCCCATAGTAACTACAGTTGCTCCAACAATACCAGTGCTAGCTGCTAATAAAGCCCCAACAATAATGACAGAAATACCTAAACCACCTTTAACTTTACTAAACAAAGATGACATAGCCTCCAAAAGTCTTTCAGCAATTTTAGATTTTTCTAACATAATACCCATGAATATAAACATAGGTATCGCAACCAAAGTTTCATTTGTAATAATTCCAAAAATTCTACTTGGTAAAGCAAATAAAAGTGTTAAATCAAAATTATTTGTAAAACTACAAATAATTGCAAAAATTATAGATACCCCAGATAGAGTAAAAGCCACAGGATAACCTAGCATTAAAATAAATATCACAAATATAAAAAGTAACATAGATAACATTAATAGTTTTCCCCGTTATAATTTTTAAATAACTCTGATATTGCTTGTAAAAAAAGTGTTAATGAAAGTAGTAAAATATATATTTTTAGCACATATAAAATAGGTAATCCTCCAGACTCTTTAGAAGATTCTAAAAGCAATATAGAAGAAAGAACATAGTTATAACTAGTTATAAAAATTAAAAGGCACGTAGGTATTAGAAAGAAAATTGTGCCGTAAAAATCTATAAATTTTTTTTTTCGAATAGAAAATTTATTATAAAAAATATCAATTCGAACATGCATATTATTTTTCAAAGTATATGCAGCACCAATTGTAAAGATTAAAGCATGCAGATAAATGATAATTTCTTGAATTGCAATACTGCCAAAATCTAGAACATATCTCATAAATGCAACAAGAAAAGTTATTAAAATCATAGGTATACATAAATAAGATGTTAGAATGCCAATCTTTTCATTGAAAAAATCTATCTTTTTAGAAATAATATTCATTAATCTATCTTAATGGTGTAATCTTTTAGGATTCTATCCGCAAGAATATTATAAAAAATATCTGGGTCTAATTGATGGGTAATTTCACCATCTAAAGGAAAGTGTTTGTCATGAAGTCGTGACAACCAAAACCTTAAAGCGGCGTGTCTAAGGGCATTTGGCCAAAACTCTTTTTCTACTTCCTTAATTATTCTATATTTGTTGTAAGAACTAATTAAAGCGTCTTGTCGTTTTAAATTAATTGTGTAGTCCATATTTAAACACCAGTCATTAACAATTATAGCTAAGTCATAAAGATAATAACCATTGCAAGCGTAATAAAAGTCTATTACACCAGTTAAATTATCACCAATAAACAGTGCGTTATCTCTAAATAAATCAGAATGTATTACTCCTGATGGTAGATTTTTTCCTAAGCAATATGATAGATTTTCTAATTCATTATTTATTATGTTTATTTCGTAAGGTTTTAAAACAGGATTTAATTTTGTAGCTGTTTTTTTAAACCATTCGATATCTCTTAATCCAACATAATGCGCTTTATGTTTTTTTGAATGTAAATGCATTTTTGCCAAAGTCTCTCCAATTTGCATACACATCATTTCTGAAGGAGTTTTTTTTGTAATAGTTTTTCCTGGAAGAAGAGTAAAAATAGACAAAGGCTTATCTTTAAAATTTAGAACGCACTTTCCGTCTTTTGATTTAACTGGTATCGGACATGGAATTCTATTTGTTGACAATAAATCCATTAACTCAATAGCATAATTTAAATTTAAATTAGGTTCTTCAAAAATAGTTAATATGTATTTATTAAGAGAAGTTGTTAAATAGTAGTTTGAATTTGTTATTCCTTCACTGATACCTTCAATATCAACAAATTTACCTATATCGTACAGATATAGTAATTGTTCTAGTTCTTCTTTTGTAAGTCGTGTATAAACAGACATAGGATTTTAATAATATTTTTGATAATGATTATAGCAATATAGAGCGTATGAATGGAAAACAAAAAGAAGATATTTTAGTTTTATTAGATGGAAGTGCCTATTTATATAGGGCTTATCATGCATTACCCCCTCTAAAAAATACAAAAGGTGAAAATACTGGAGCAATTCATGGTTTCTTAAAGGCATTGAATAAAATAATGACGGACTTTAACCCAAAACATATTGGTGTTGTATTTGATGCAAAAGGAAAAAATTTTAGACATAAGCTATATGATCAATATAAAGCTAACAGATCATCAATGCCCGAGGAATTAGTAGAACAAATACCAAAACTATATGAAATATTAAATTTATTAGGATACCCCCCAATAATTATATCTGGGGTGGAAGCTGACGACACAATTGGCACACTATCAGAAAAATTTAAGAGAAAGATCAACATTAAAATATTTTCCGGTGACAAGGATTTTGCACAGCTTGTCGACAAAAATGTATCAATAATTAATCCAATAACGTTAAATGTTATGGATAGGGAGGGAGTTAAGGAAAAATTTGATGTTAACCCTGAAAATATTATTGACTACTTGGCACTTCAAGGAGATAAATCAGATAATATTCCCGGGGTCCCAGGAGTTGGGAAAAAAACAGCATCACGATTAATTAATAAATATGGTGATGTGGAAAGTATAATTAATAAAAAAGATGATATTCCAGGTAAAGTTGGAGGTTTTATAAAATCTAACATAGAGCAATTAAAACTATCAAAAATATTAGCGACAATAAAACTGGATGTAGAAATATCTGAAAAATTAGAGGATTTAGTAAAGCACAAATCAAAAAAAGATGAATTAATAAAAATTTACGAAAGATTAGAGCTAAATTCATTTTTAAAAAGTGAAAACTTAGAAAAAAATTCTGGTTTTCAGATCGTTGCGAATAAAGAAAATAAAAAGGAATTAACAAAAAATTTTAATATCGTCACAAGTAAAAAAGAATTCGAAAAAATTTTAAGAGATATAGAAAAAAATAATTTTTTTTCATTTGATCTTGAGACAACAAGTCTTGATTACATGGTTGCAGAAATCGTAGGTTTTTCTCTAGCTCTAAATGTAAAAGAAAGTTTTTACATACCTGTATTACATGAAAATAATTCAAAATATAAGCAACTTGATATTAATTATGTATTAAATAAATTTAAGCCCATTCTTGAATCTAAAAACATAAAAAAACTTGGGCATAATCTCAAGTATGATAGAAACGTTCTATTGAATTACAATATTACACTGAATGCGATTGTGCATGACTCAATGTTACTATCTTACGTATATGACCCAACAGCAATAAGACATGGTTTAGATAATGCTGCAGAAAAATATTTATCATATAAGACAATTCATTACGAAGATGTTGCAGGAAAAGGTGCTAAACAGATACCTTTTGCACAAGTAGACATAGATACGGCAGCAGAATATGCCTGCGAAGACTCAATAGTAAGTTATGAGTTATATGATTACCTTTGGAAAAGAGTTTCAGAGAATAAAAGTGTTGTAAATATTTATACTGATATTGAAATGCCATTGCTTCCAGTATTATCTAATATAGAAAGAAATGGTGTTCTTATAGATCCAAATCAACTTCATATACTTAGTAAAGATTTGGAAAAGAGCCTACGAGAAATACAAAAAAAATGTTTTAAAATCACAGGTAAAGAATTTAATTTAAATTCTCCTAAGCAGCTTCAGGAAATTCTTTACATAGATATGGAGATACCAGTTACGAAGAAAACTCCAACAGGAAAGCCGTCAACAAACGAAGACACGCTTCAATTTTTAGCTCAGTCTCATGAATTACCTGCATTAATTTTAGACTATAGATCTTTAAATAAACTAAAGACTGGTTATACAGATAAACTACCTTTACAAATTTCTAAAAAATCTGGAAGAGTTCATACTTCGTATCAACAAGCAATAACATCAACAGGAAGACTTTCGTCAACAGAGCCAAATTTACAAAATATACCTATAAAAAGCTTACAAGGTAAAAAAATTAGAAATGCGTTTGTATCCGAGCCCGGAAAGAAAATATTTGCAGCTGATTATTCCCAAATAGAACTTAGAATAATGGCCCACCTTTCAAATGACAGTAATTTATTAAAAGCTTTTAATAATAATATTGATATACATTCTTTTACAGCATCAGAAATTTTTAATATTGATTTGAATAAAGTAACTTCAGATAATAGAAGGTCAGCAAAAGCAATAAATTTTGGATTGATCTATGGGATGTCATCTTTTGGTTTATCAAAACAATTAGGAATTTCTATTCCTGATGCCAAGGATTATATGGACATATATTTTCAAAGATATCCAGATATAAAATCATACATGAATGAGACAAAAGAATTTGCTAAAAAAAATGGCTACGTTCAGACAATTTATGGTAGGAAATTGTTCTTACCAGAAATCAATTCTAAGAATTCTCAAAGAAGAAAGTATGCAGAGAGAACAGCTATAAATGCTCCTGTACAGGGTAGTGCCGCTGATATCATAAAAATTGCAATGATTCAGATAGATAAATTATTAACTCAAAATAAATCAAGAACTAAAATGATAATGCAGGTTCACGATGAGCTAGTTTTTGAAATATTTGAAAATGATATTGATTCAGAAGTAAGTAATATTATTAACATAATGCAAGATTGTGTTAAATTAAATTTACCTTTAGCAGTGAACTATGGAATAGATAATAATTGGGGCGATGCTCATTAGATCTTTATTTTTGTATTTTCAATAATTCTTAAGGCGTTATCAACACCATCACCGTTTTTCGCAGAAAAAGTTTGTATATTTGATATATTTTTATAGTCGCTTAACATATTTTTTGTAGTAATCTTTGTTTTCGCTTTTTCACTATTACTAACCTTATCTGATTTTGTCATAATGATATTTGCATTTATATTAAAATTTTCACATAGCTCTAGCATTGCTTCGTCCAATCTACCAACGCCTCTTCGTATGTCTACTGCTATGAACATAGAGACTATATTTTTTCTATGTTCTAAGTAACTCATAACCATTGTTTCCCAAGAGCGTTTTACATTTTTTGGTGTATTAGCAAAACCATAACCGGGTATATCAACAAAACTAATATCATTATTTATTAAGAAGAAATTAATTAATTGAGTTCTTCCCGGAGTTTTACTAGTAATGGCCAATTTCCTTCTGTTGCAAATTTTATTAAGCATACTTGATTTTCCAGCATTAGATTTTCCTGCAAAAAAGAATTCTGGAAAAATATCTTCTGGATACTGAGATGGTTTAGTAGCACTTTTAACAAAATCTGATTTTTTTATATTTAGGGGCATTTTTATCACTTTTAATATATTGGTTTTTTCCAAAATAGTATACAATGTTTGAAACGGAATTATGAAATAAATTAGAGGAGAACAAATGCAAAATAAACTTTTCAGCAGGGCTATTTTCAGCCTGATAATGTTGCTGTTACCTAATTTTGTGTCCGCTGATGAGGCCGCAATTAAGGCTGGCGAGCAGAAGTCTATGATTTGTACCGCATGTCATGGTATTGAAAATAGCAATAACCCTGAGTGGCCTAATTTATCACAACAAAGTAAAAAGTATATAATAGAGCAACTTCATGCATTTAGAGGTGGAGTAAGAAATAATGCTTTGATGAGTTCTCAAGCAATGGGTCTTTCTGACCAAGATATAGTAGATATTGCTTCTTATTATAATAGTATTCCATCAAAAAAAGGTGAAATTGATAGCTCTGCTAAAAATGTAGAATTAGGGCAAAGTATTTATCGTGGTGGAATCTATGATAGAGGTGTTCCAGCATGTATGTCGTGTCATGGCCCTAAAGGTTTAGGAATTGATAGGACAGGTTACCCTAAAGTTTCAGGTCAGCATTCTGTTTATACTCTCAATAGATTAAAGAATTATAAAGAAGGTTATGATGATAGAAATTCAGTTAGTAAAAATTATTCAATAATGAGTGGTATATCATTCAAATTATCAAATTTAGAAATGAAAGCGCTTTCAGAATACTTACAGGGTTTATATTAAGCTCAGGAACAACACGAATGATTAAGAAAATATTATTTCTACTTATTGTTTTTAGTTCAACTGTTTATGCAGAAGAAAAATTTAATGTAGGAATAGATTTTGAATTAATGAATGATAGTCAAAGCCCTTATGTATTAAAAAAAACTGAAAAAATAATGGTTGTAGAAGCTTTTTGGTATGGTTGCCCACACTGTTACGTATTTGAAGATCATCTATCAAAATGGAAAGAAAAAGATGCGGATGATATTAATTTTATAAATATGCCAGTGGTTTTTAATAAACCATGGCTATTACATGCAAGAGCATTTTATACTATGAAGGCATTAGAAAATTCTGAGCAACTCCATAAGAATTTTTTTATCTCTTACCATGAACAGGGTAGAACATTTCCTAACGTAGAATCAATATTAAACTTTCTTGAAAGTCAGGGAGCTGATATAGAAAAAGCAAAAAAGATTATATCTTCAGAGAGTGTTTCCAAGAAAGTGCAAGAAGCAAATTACTTATTGGAAAGTTATAAAATTGACAGTGTTCCAGCAATTATTATAAATGATAAATATAGAATTTCTGGTAGAATGGCAAAAACTTACAAAAGAATGATAGAAATATCTGAATATATTATAGATTTAGAGAGAGCAAGTAGAATAAAATAATACAGATGCGCCCATAGCTTAAATGGATAGAGCAACAGCTTCCGGAGCTGAAGATATAGGTTCAATTCCTATTGGGCGTTCAAAAACAATTAATAAAATCTAATAGAAGAAGGAAAAATTAATGAACGATAAGCAATTTATGACAGTTTTATTAGGCGTAACTGGAGTCATAGTAATTATTTTTTTTATGATTTTCTTTATTGCACAAATGATTGCCCCAGTATCTAAAAAAACAGATGAATTTACAAATAATTCTGTAGTACAAAGAATAGAACCAGTTGGTAAATTAAATTATGCTGGATCAGGCAGTTCAGACAATAAAACAGAAACTGAAACTGTATCTGTCGAAAGAGAATCTATATGTAAAACAGCAGAAGGTGATTTTAAAACTTATGAAGTAAAAATGCTTAATCAAGGAGATCAAGGGTCTATGATCTTCGAGCCAGCTTTTATAAAAATCAATACATGTGACAGTATAAAATTTGAAATGGTTGACGCAGGTCACAATGCAGTTACCGTTGCTGCGCCAGCTGGCAGTGTGCCGTTTGATACAAAATATAAACCAAGCACTTTAGTTCAATTTGATACTAGTGGAATTTATCTATATAAATGCTCACCTCATGCAATGATGGCAATGGCTGGATTAATTCAAGTTTCGGATGCAAGCAACAAGGCTGATATGGAAAAAGCAGTTATGAAATTTGAGTCAAGTGTAATGATACCAGCCGCTAAAACAAGAATGTCTGATTTATTTACTAAAAATATTAAGTAGATAAATTTAACTGTTCTTGGTTTCTAACTCAGATATTTTTGCTTCTAGTTCGTCAATTTTTTCTTGGCATTTATTTAACAGAGCTACTTGTATATCATATTCTTCTCTAGAAACTAAATCGAGTTTTTGTAAAACTCCTTCAGCTCCAGATTTTAATGTTTTTTGCATTTCTTCTTTTGAGCTTTTTAAAGACTCAGGCATTATATCTTTGATTTTATTTGCAAAATCGTCTACATTTTTTGGGTCAAATTTAAACATTTTTTATTCCAATTTTTAATATAAGTTAATGATAACTGATTATTATTTTCTTTGATATATAACAAAACTATAATCTTATATATTAATATATAATAATACTTGATAATTAGTATAAGTAAATATTATAATATAGTAGAAGTTTTGAGCATGGATGCTTGAGCTTCACCTTCCATTTATTGAAATTCATATTTCATTTACACATCTAAAAATAAATTTAATTTAAAAAATCGCTTTATTTTGGCATGAACATTGCATATTTATATATGAACTAACAAAACTTTAAAAAAGGAGATTAAAATGTTCAAGATTTTTAGAAATACAATACTAGGTGTTACTTTATTAAGCGGATCCATGATTGCTCATGCGGAAGAAACAGAATTATCTATGAGTGGAAATATAGGCTTTATGTCAGATTATATGTATAGGGGTATTCATCAATCTAGTAGTTCTGCTATGGGGGGACTGGATTTAGAATATGGTGGTTTTTATCTAGGAACATGGTTTGCAGATTTGCAAGAGGATGGATGGGTAGAAGGCTCTCATAGAGGGTTTGAATATGATGTATATGCTGGTTTCGGTTTTGACGTTAGTGAATCTATTTCAGCATCAATTGGGTACACAATTTATCGTTATACAGATAAAGGTGCTGCAGCATTCGACGATGATTACGATGAGGTGAACTTAGGTTTAGGTTTCACTGCTTCTGACAATTTATCTTTTGCAATAGATTACGCAGTAGGTGAAAACACAGCAGTAGATCAATCAGAGACTGACTATGATGTACTTACAATATCCGCTGACTATTTAGGTGTATATCTTTTAGTTGGGCAATGGGGTGTGCAAGAAGATGATGCTTCAAAAAATGAAGTAGACGCATCCTGGTGGGAAGTAGGCTATTCAAGATCTGTTGGTGACTTTGATCTATCTGCAGGATTTGTGTTATCTGAGAAAGAATTAGCTAGTGGTTCGGATGCAGCTGAAGATGGAGATTTCTCAAGATTTATATTCTCAATGGGTACTTCTTTCTAAGGAATTAAGTATACAAGTAAAATTTTCTTAAGACTCCTACTTAAGACCTCGGGCGGCCAAAATGGCCAATCAAAACTAGGGAAGGGCAACCTTCCCTTTTTTTTGTTAGAGGTATATTATTTAAAGGAACGCACTGAAAATGTGCGCATAATTTAAACGCTTATAAAACTTAAAGTAAAATTTTTTTATAATGTAGAAAAATAAGCATATTAAAAAAATTTTTTAAAAATATAAACATTGGCACGTTTAATGCATGTATATATGTGCTTAATGTAAATTTTGGAGACAAAAAATGAAATTAATAATAGCAATAGTAAAACCATTTAAACTCGATGACGTTAGGAATGCACTTTCTGATATTGGTGTTCAAGGAATAACAGTTACAGAGGTTAAGGGTTTTGGAAGACAAAAGGGGCATACAGAGCTTTATAGAGGAGCTGAGTATGTTGTTGATTTCTTACCTAAAGTAAAGGTTGAGGTTGCAGTATCAGATGAAATGTCTGACAAAGCAGTTGAAGCAATTACTCAATCCGCAAATACAGGAAAAATTGGTGACGGTAAGATCTTTATTATGAACATAGAGTCAGCTATTCGTATTCGAACTGGCGAAACAGGTTCAGAAGCTTTATAACATTTTATAAGGGGTTTAAATTATGGACGGACAATTAATAGAATTAGCATATGCACTCGATACGTTTTACTTTTTAGTTATGGGTGCGTTTGTAATGTGGATGGCTGCAGGCTTCTCAATGTTAGAGGCGGGTTTAGTGCGCTCAAAAAGTACTGTAGAAATTTTAACTAAAAATATAGCGTTATATTCAATAGCATCAATCATGTATATGTTAGTTGGGTATAATTTAATGTACCCAGCTGATGGAAACGGCATTATACCAGCTGTTAGTTTTTTCTTAGGTGGAGATAATGATGCAGCAGATGTAATAGCTAGTGGTGGGGAAGTATATTATTCAGCATTATCTGATTTCTTTTTTCAAGTAGTTTTCGTTGCTACAGCAATGTCAATTGTTTCAGGAGCAGTAGCTGAAAGAATGAAATTATCATCTTTCTTATTATTCTGCGTGGTAATGACAGGATTAATATATCCTATACAAGGGTATTGGAAATGGGGTGGTGGTTTCTTGGACGCTGCAGGATTTCAAGATTTTGCTGGGTCTGGAGTAGTACATTTGTGTGGTGCAGCTGCTGCATTAGCAGGAGTTTTTCTTCTTGGAGCAAGAAAAGGAAAATACGTAAATGGAAAAATAAATGCTATTCCTGGAGCTAATATGCCATTAGCAACACTTGGTACATTTATTTTATGGTTAGGTTGGTTTGGTTTTAATGGTGGTTCCGAACTTATGATGTCAAATGTGGCAGAAGCTAATGCAGTTGCTTTAATTTTTGTAAATACAAACGCAGCAGCAGCAGGTGGCGTAATTGGCGCACTTTTATTTTCTAAAATCTTGTTTGGAAAATTTGACTTATCAATGTCATTAAATGGTGCAATAGGGGGACTAGTTTCAATAACTGCAGAGCCTCTAGCGCCAACACCAGAACTAGCTGCAATCATCGGAGCTGTTGGAGGAATTCTTGTTGTTATATCTATAATTGTATTGGACAAATCAAGAATAGATGATCCTGTAGGTGCAATTTCAGCTCATGGAACATGTGGAATCTGGGGTCTAATCGCAGTAACTCTTTCAAATGGAGACGCTACATTAGGTGCTCAACTATATGGCACAATAGTTATATTTGCATGGACATTTATAATGGCCTTAATATTCTGGGGAATTCTAAAAATGCTAATTGGTATTAGAGTTTCTGAAGAAGCTGAAGAAATGGGTGTTGATGTAGCTGAGTGTGGAATGGAAGCTTACCCGGAATTTAAGAAGTAAAAAAAGTTCCCTAGTAAAAGAACGCATACAATTTTTTGTGTGCGTTTTTTTTATAAATTTTTAGCAAAATCAATCATCTTATTTGTAGATATAAAAGCTTTTTTTCTAATTTCTTCATCTATATTAATTTCATTTTTTTCTTTCATTAATGTTTCAATTAAATTATCTAAATTATTCATAGCCATCCATGGGCAATGAGCACAACTTATGCAAGTTGCTCCTTTGCCACCTGTGGGAGCCTCAATGAGCATTTTATTTGGAGCAGCTTTTTGCATTTTATAGAAAATTCTATTATCTGTTGCAACAATCATTTTTTGATTTGGAAGATTTTTACATGCTTCGATTAGTTGTGATGTTGAACCAACAACATCTGCAAGCTTGATAACCTCAATAGGTGATTCAGGATGCACAAGAATTGCAGCATCTGGATTTTTTTCTTTTAATTTTAGCAAAGAACTCGCTTTAAATTCTTCATGAACAATACAACTAGCATCCCATAACTTCATATCTGCTTTTGTTTTCTCATTTAAATAATTACCAAGGTGCTTATCTGGAGCCCATATTATCTTTGTATTTCTATCGTTTAAATACTCTATTAATTTGACAGCAATACTTGAAGTAACAACCCAATCAGCCATAGCTTTAACCTCAGCACTTGTGTTGGCATAAACTACCAATTCTCGGTCTGGATATAAATTACGAAATTCTAAGAGATTTGGTGCTGGGCAATTAAGATCTAATGAACATTCAGCATCAAGCGTAGGCATTAATATTTTTTTCTCAGGATTTAGAATTTTAGCAGTCTCACCCATAAATCTTACGCCTGCTACAATAAGCATTTTAGAGCTCTGACTAGCTCCAAATTTAGCCATTTCGAGAGAATCCGATACATTACCGCCAGTAATCTCAGCCACCTCTTGTACGTCTTCATGTGTGTAATAATGAGCAATAATTTTAGCGTCTTTTTCTTTAAGCAGTTTTTTTATTAAATCAATTTTAGCATCTTTATTTTTTGCATCGTAAACAGGAGAACTATTTAAAATATCAATAGTTTTAGGAAAGGATTCATTTGGTAACTTTATATTATTTATTTTATTCATTAATTACGCGATATTTCATATTATTAAGTTTTAAATTTTCCACAGTTTTTACAAGTGCATTTTTATTATAAGGCCCTAGTGTAATTTTTGTCGTTAATTTACTCCCCAAGATGTATTTATCATAATTTGCTTTTATGCCTAAAAGGCTTAACTTAGCTCTAATTTTATCTACTTCATTTGGTTTTGCAAATACTCCTAACTGAACAAAATATCTTATTTTTTTTTCATTTTTTATTTTATAGTCAGAAAAAAAATTATTCGCAGATATTATACTTAAAGCACTATCAAAATTTAAATATCTAAAGTGTTTTGAGTAAGAAGGATTAAAATAAATTAAAATAAATAAAAAAGTAATTAGAACGATTAATATAGCTGCTGCTCTAGTTTTTTTTATTTTACTCATTTCTACATTTTTTCTGGCATATTTATCCCAATAATTTTACTACTATTTTCAAAAACATATTTTGCTGATTTTATAAGTGCTAATCTAGCATTCCTTAATTTTTCATTCTCAATCAACACTTGGTATTTATTGTAATAAGAATGTATTTCTTGAGCTAATTCTCTCATGTAGTTAGTTAGGAGATGTGGCTCATATTTACTGGAAGAGTTAATAATAATATCGGGATAAGAATAAAGTTTTTTTATAATACTTATCTCTTCTTCTTCTACTAAAAGATCAAGATAATTTTTATTATAATCAAAATGCATTTTATTTTCATCTAGCTGTCTAAAAATACTACATATTCTTGCATGGGCATATTGAATATAATAAACAGGATTATTACTATCATTAGATTTCGCTAATTCAATATCAAAATCCATATGTTGATCTGATTTCCTAGCAAGATAGAAAAACCTAGTTGCATCTTTACCCACTTCTTTAACTAATTGTTCTAATGTGACAAAATCACCAGACCTAGTAGACATTGATACTTTTTCGTCACCTCGATATAAATTTGCAAACTGTACTAGCAAAATAATTAGCTCTGATTTTCCGTTTGAGAAAATATTGAATGCTCCATTTATTCTGGATACATAACCGTGGTGGTCTGCCCCCCAAATATTAATAACTTTATTAAAATTTCTAGCAATTTTATTATTATGATATGCGATATCTGTTGATAAATAAGTATGGTCTTTATTTTCTTTAATTAAAACTCTATCCTTTTCATCACCAAGCTCTTTAGATTTAAACCAAAGCGCTCCTTCTTTATTATACGTATGATTATTTTTATCAAGGTGATCTATTATATTTTCTAAGGAATTATCACTTATTAAAGAAGACTCTAAAAACCAAGAATTATAATCAATGCCAGAGATACTTAAAGTTTTTTTAATATCTTTTAAAATATATTCAACAGATATTTCTTTAATTTTTAAAAATTTATTAACAGATAAAATATTTTTTATATTAAATATATATAAATCTATAGAGTTATTAATATGTTTTTTTAAATCTTCAATAAAATAATCTAATTTATAATTTCTATGAATTTCAGCTGCAATGTCCCAAACATAATCACCCTTATATAATCCTTCATAAGAAAATTTATCATCACTATTTATAAGTTCATGATATCTTTGTAATACCGATAACGTAAGAATATCAATTTGTTTTCCCGCATCATTAACATAATACTCTTTAACAACTTCGCAACCATTTTCGCTTAGTAAATTAGAAAGACAGTCTCCAAAAGCCGCACCTCTTCCATGACCAACGTGCAAAGGCCCTGTTGGATTTGCAGAAACAAACTCTATTAAAATTTTTGAATTTTCCCCAGAATTATTTTTACCATATTCATTTTTATCTTCTAATATTTTATCAACAATTGAAAATTGAGTTTTCTTTGATATAAAAAAATTAATGAAGCCAGGTCCTGCAATCTCTATTTTTATTATATTATTATTATCTTCAATTGCATTTATGATTTTTTTTGCAAAATCTCTAGGGTTTTCATTATTCTGAGATGCATATTTCATTGCTACATTTGATGAGAAATCACCAAATTTTTTATCTTTACATAGGCTTACTTCAATATTATCAATTGCAATGTCATCGTTTTTATTAATTTTATATAAAGATTCTTTAATTAAATCTATAATGATATTTTTCACAAAATTGCTCAATCGTAGTCAATAGGATCTATGTCAACAGACCATTTAATTTTATTTGAATAGGGTATATCCTTTATGTGTGGAATACAATCTTTGATGACGTAATTTAGTTTTGATTTATTTTTAGCTTGAATCACTAGATTTAAATTATATAAATTTGCTTTCTTCTGCATTATCGAAGGCATTGGACCAAATATTTCTATATCTTTATTTTTATTAATAATATGCTTTAAATTATCTAAGAAATTTTCTGCATCCATATATTTTCTAGATTTTGCTTGTATGACTCCCCAATTTCTGTGAGGTGGTAAGCCCAAATTACTCCTAAGTAATAATAGATTTTTCATCCATATTTCGTAACCATTTTTTATTAAACAATCTAAGTCTTCATTGTCAGGGTATGAAGTTTGAAGAATAACTTCCCCAGTAACATCACCCCTTCCAGATCTTCCCGAGACTTGAATAAGCTGCTGTGCGAGTTGCTCGATAGCTTTTAATCTTGGACTAAATAAACTTTGATCAATATTCATTATGACCACTAAAGTTATATTTGGAAAATTATGACCCTTAGATAGCATTTGTGTTCCAATTAAGATGTCATATTTATTATTTCTAATTTCATCAAAGATTTTTTCAGCTTGTCCCTTTTTTTTTGTATTATCAGAATCAATTCTAATTATGTTTGTCTCAGAAAATTCTGATTTAATAACTTCTTCAATTTTTTCAGTTCCCTCGCCAAGAAATATAATATCTTTAGATTCGCAATTAGGACACTTTCCTGCATAACTTATATTTTTTGCGCAATGATGGCACATTAACAATTTTTTATTCTTATGATATGTCATATTTAAATTGCATTGAGAGCATTGCGGAATCCAAGAACATTCCCTGCAACTAATTATAGGAGAATAACCTCTTCTGTTAAGGAAAATTAATGTTTGTTCTTTTTTAGAAATCCTATCTTTTATTGCTAACACAACCTCTTCTGATAAAATAATGTTCTTTTTATTTGACATGTTTACTACCTTTAAAGAAGGTAGGGTTTTGTTATTAATTCTATTTCTCATCTTGATATGCGTATATTTCTTCAAGTTAACATTTAAAATAGTCTCTGATGAAGGTGTAGCACTCCCAAGTATTATTGGTATATTTTTATTTTTAGCTCTAAAAATAGCAATATCTCTGGCATTATATTTTGTTTCTGAGCTATTTTTAAAAGAAGCATCATGTTCTTCATCGACTACTATTAAACCTAGTTTTGGAATTTTTAAAAATATTGAAGATCTTGTGCCAATTACAATATCTGCTTTACATAGTTGTATTAAATTCCAGTTAACAAATTTTTGTTTAGGGGTAAGAGATGAATGATATTCTAAAATGGTCATGCCACTGTTATTAAAATACTTCAGCAGCTCTGGAATAAGATTTTTTTCTGGAACAATAATGAGTGTTTGAAGATTATTTTTATATATTTGGTTTTGAATGTTTTTATATACTTCGGTTTTCCCGCTACCAGTTATTCCATCAAGAAGAAAACACCTAAAGGAGTCAATGGATTTTTCTATAATTCCTATAGCATTACTCTGCTCTTTTGTTTTACAAACCTCATCTTTTAGAAAATTTTCTTTTTGTTTTATATTGTCAGGAATATGATTTGGTAATTCTTTACCTTGTCTGAGGTATGAAGGGGTACCTAGACCAATAACTTGACCTAATGGAGCATGGTAGTAATTAGAAACCCATATCAATAGATCTAGTGTTTCATTATCTAAAGTTGGCTTCTCATCAATAATCTCAATAATTTTTTTTAGTTTATAACTTAATGAATTATTATTTTCTTTTACTGTTATCACAAAACCCAAAACCTGTTTTCTTCCGAATTCAATCAAAACCCTAGTCCCAGGCTCTATACCTACAAATTCTTGAGGTATCTCATAATCAAATAGGTTATGTAATGGTTTAATAATTGCAACTTGAGCTATTTTTTTTGTCATATTTTATGTAAATATCGTTTATCTTTTTGTAATTATTTTGTAATGTTGATAAAGTATTTTAAGCCGTATATTGTTAATAAAGTTATTTTACACCTTAATTAAATAGAAGGGGTTATAAATAAATTGAATAATTTAAGTCAACAAATATTAAGGACAGACGTATCAGGTATGCCTATTGATTGGGTATCATATCAAGATGCGGTAAGACTTTATTTTAGCGACCAAGTAGCCTATACCTGCGGAAGTAATATTATGACTATCCGAGGAGGTATAAACTTTAAAACAAATATTAGAAGTAAGGTTGAGGTAAACTCAATAATTGCAACTTACGGAAACAATAAAGCTATTATTAATAAATATGTGCCACCATTAAATAACAGAACTCTTTTTAATCGAGACAATCACCTGTGTTTATATTGTGGAAATAAATTTGTTACAGAAAAACTATCAAGAGATCATGTCACTCCATTGTTTCACGGAGGAAGAGATTTGTGGACTAATGTTGTTGCAGCATGCAAGAGATGTAATAACGCAAAAGCAGGCAGAACACCAGAACAAGCAAATATGGAGCTATTAGCTATTCCGTTTGCACCAACTCATGCGGAATACATATTCTTACAAGGGAAAGTTATATTACACGATCAAATGGAATTTTTAAAACAACACTTTCCTAGATCAAGCCCTTTAAGAGACAGACTTTAGAACTAAAGAATATATATTATTACTAAAAGCTTACCTTTAGTTTATAATGATTATATACATATGAAATACAAATCAGATGAAAATTATTCTCATGGCGATGAGAGGAAAATAGGTATTCTATTAGTTAATTTAGGAACGCCAGACGCGCCTACAACTTCTGCAGTAAGAAAGTATCTAGCAGAATTTTTAGCTGACCCAAGAATAGTTGAGATCCCAAGAATTATTTGGTGGTTAATTCTAAATTTAATAATTTTAAATATTAGACCAAAAAAAAGTAGAGATTTATATAAAAAAGTATGGACGCAAGACGGGTCCCCACTATTAGTAACTTCAAAAAAAATTGTTAATAAACTCAAAAAATCAAAAAATATTTCTAGTGATAAAAATTTGTCTATAGATTTAGCTATGAGATATGGAAACCCTTCTATTAAAAAAGCATTAGATAATTTTAAAGATAATAATATCAATAGACTTGCAATAATTCCTATGTTTCCACAATATTCTGCAGCTACTACAGCATCAATATTTGACAAAATATCTAGCGAGATAAAGTTATGGAGAAATATTCCTGATGTTAGATTTTTATCTACTTATCATGATGAACCAAGTTATATATTAGCTTGCGCGGAAAGAATAAAAACTTTTTGGAAAAGTAAAAGTAAATCTAAAAAATTAGTATTTTCTTTTCATGGTTTGCCACAAGTAAATCTTCATAAAGGTGATCCTTATCATTGTTACTGTCACAAAACAGCAAGATTGGTTGCAAATGAGTTAAATTTAAATGAGGACGAATATATTGTTACTTTTCAGTCAAGATTTGGTACACAAGTATGGCTTCAACCATACACTGATGAGATTTTAACAGGCTTAGCCAAAGACGGAATTGACAGTGTAGATATTTTTTGCCCAGGCTTTTTATGTGATTGCTTAGAAACTTTAGAGGAAATTAACATGCAAAGTAGAGAGAATTACATTTTATCTGGTGGTAAGATTTTTAATTACATACCAGCTTTAAATGATTGTGATGAAAATATAGACTCTATGGAAAAAATAATTTTAAGAGAGATTTTAGGATGGGACAACAATAGCATTAATTCAATTGATAATCTGAAAATAACTCAACAGTCATATGATAAACATGCATATAATAAAAAGATATGAGAAGCTTCCTTCTAATTTTTCTATTACTTCCCATTATAGAAATTTATTTTTTTGTACAAATTGGGAACGAGATAGGGGCAGTATATACAATTTTACTTACTTTACTGACAGCCTTTGTCGGATTAGCAACTATTAAATACCAAGGAGTCTCTTCATTTATTCAAGCTCGACAGTCTTTCTCAAATACTAGTAACCCAGGCATAGAGATCTTAAGCAATTTAGCTTTACTTTTTAGTGGCATACTTTTATTAATACCAGGGTTCTTTACTGATTTTTTAGGAATTATTTTGTTATTCCCTATGACTAGGGTTGTTTTATTAAAATTTTTAGTTAAAAAAGCATTTTCTGGATTTAAAAAACAGAATCGTAATTCAAATTCAAATAAAGATTATATTGATATCGATCCTGATAATTAATTCTTGACATTTTCTCATCAAATAATAGAATTAGCAGTCTCCTAAAGAGAGTGCTAAAAAACTAATTAAATAATACCAGGAGTTATAAGTATGAAAATAAGACCTTTGCATGACAGAGTAGTCATAAAAAGAATGGAAGAAGAGAAAGCTTCCCCAGGCGGAATAATTATTCCTGACAGTGCAACAGAAAAACCAGTTAAAGGTGAAGTTGTGGCTGTTGGAAATGGAAAAATACAAGAGAATGGTAGTGTCCAAGCATTAGATGTAAAAGTTGGCGATACAGTTCTATTTGGCAAATATTCTGGAACAGAAGTAACAATAGATTCTGATGAGTTAGTCGTAATGAAAGAAGACGACATTATGGCTGTAATAGATTAATAGTTTTTATAATTAAATAACACATAAAAGGTGAATTAAAATGGCAGCAAAAGAAGTTAGGTTTGGTGACGAAGCACGTCAAAGAATGCTCACAGGAGTAAATTTGTTAGCAAATGCAGTAAAAGCGACATTAGGTCCAAAGGGAAGACATGTTGTTCTTGATAAATCATTTGGGGCTCCAACAGTTACTAAAGATGGGGTATCAGTAGCTAAAGAAATTGAATTAAAAGATAAATATGAAAATATGGGTGCGCAAATGGTAAAAGAGGTTGCTTCTCAAACTTCTGATGTTGCGGGAGATGGAACAACAACTGCAACAGTTTTAGCGCAAGCAATAGTTAGAGAAGGTATGAAATCAGTTGCGGCTGGAATGAATCCTATGGATCTTAAAAGAGGTATTGATAAAGCTGTTATAGAGTCTGTTAAAGCATTGAAAGATATCTCTAAGCCATGTGCAGATAATAAAGAAATAGCACAAGTTGGTTGCATATCAGCTAACTCTGATACTCAAGTTGGGGATATTATTGCTGATGCAATGGATAAAGTTGGTAAAGAAGGTGTTATAACAGTTGAAGAAGGTAATTCTTTAGAAAATGAGCTAGAAGTTGTAGAAGGAATGCAATTTGACAGAGGTTATTTGTCACCTTACTTTGCTAATAACCAAGATAGTATGACATGTGATCTTGATGATCCATTTATACTCCTTCATGATAAAAAAATATCAAATATTAGAGAAATGTTGCCTATTTTAGAGGCTGTTGCTAAAGCAGGTAAGCCACTATTAATTATAGCAGAAGATGTTGAGGGAGAAGCTCTAGCTACATTAGTTGTTAACTCAATAAGAGGAATTGTTAAGGTTTCTGCTGTAAAAGCACCAGGTTTTGGCGACAGAAGAAAAGCAATGCTTGAAGATATTGCAATATTGACTGGTGGAACTGTTTTATCTGAAGAAGTAGGCTTATCTCTAGAGAAAGCTACATTGGAAGACTTAGGAACCGCAAAAAAAGTAAATATCTCAAAAGAAAACACAACAATAATTGATGGTGCTGGCGGAGCTGATCAGATTAAAGGAAGAGTTGATCAGATTAGAGCACAAATTGAAGAAGCAACATCAGATTATGACAAAGAAAAACTTCAAGAAAGAATGGCTAAACTTGCAGGTGGTGTTGCTGTTATAAAAGTTGGTGCTGCTACTGAAGTTGAGATGAAAGAAAAGAAAGCAAGAGTTGAAGATGCATTGCATGCAACTAGAGCTGCCGTTGAAGAAGGTGTGGTACCAGGCGGAGGTACAGCTCTAATAAGAGCAATCACAGCTATAAAAGACTTAAAGGGAGACAACCCTGATCAAGATATGGGTATAAGTATTTTAAGAAGATCTATGGAAGAGCCTTTAAGACAAATAGTAGGAAATGCTGGCGACGAAGCATCGGTTATTCTGAATCAAGTTGCTGCAAGCAAAAATTCTAACGAAGGTTATAACGCAGCAACAGGTGAATTTGGAGATATGATTGCTATGGGAATTTTAGATCCTACAAAAGTTACAAGATCAGCATTACAAAATGCCGCATCAGTTGCAGGTTTGATGATCACTACAGAAGCAATGGTAGCAGAACTTCCTTCTGATGATGAAGCAGGCGGCGGTCATTCTCATGGCGGCGGTGGTATGGACCCAATGGGCGGCATGGGCGGCATGGGCGGCATGGGCGGCATGATGTAAGTAAAAATATTTAGATTATTAATAAAAATCTAAAATAAATTAAAAAGTCCTGCAAGTCAGGGCTTTTTTTTTGCATAATACATATATGAATATAAAAAATCATTTTTTAGAAAATATTAGGATTGCTGAGTCACCAAATTTTAATACTAGACCAAAAGACAAAGAAATATCTTTAATTGTTCTTCATAGCATTAGTTTACCGCCAACTATATTTGGTAATAATTACGTAGAAGATTTTTTTCTAAATGAATTATCCAAAAATGATAATGAATATATAAATAACATTAAAAATATGAAGGTTTCTTCACATCTATATATAAAAAGAACTGGCGAAATTATTCAGTTTGTACCATTTGATAAGAGAGCTTGGCACGCAGGAAAATCAATATATGAAGGAATAAAAGATTGTAATGATTATTCTATAGGGATTGAGCTAGAGGGCTGTGATGACATAAGTTTTGAAAATATCCAATATATAAAACTTTCTGAGATAATTATTACGTTAATAGATAATTATAAGTATTTAAGTGAAGATAGAATCGTATCGCACTCTGATATAGCCCCAGGACGAAAATCTGACCCAGGTCCATTATTTGACTGGAAAAGACTAAAAACCATGATAAAATAATAAAAAAAATTTAGGAGTATTGTTATGATCGGATGGGCATGGATTACAATAGACGCAGTAGTTTTGGCTGTAGTTATAATGCAAATTGCAGCAAGATTTGCAGATATGGATGAAACTAAATAAATTAAGCTTATAAAGTTAAAGCTAATAAAAGCTTTTTTCTTTTTTCTCAGAATTTAGGTAAACAATATGATTGATAAGTTTTTAGAGAATTTATCTAAACACTCTTGTTCGTCATTTCTAGCGGATTCAAAAATTGGTTTAGAAAAAGAGTCGCTAAGAGTAGATAAAAACGGAACAATTTCTTATAAAATTCATCCAGAAGAATTTGGGTCTGCTTTAACAAATAAATATATAACTACAGATTATTCGGAAGCATTAATAGAAATAGTCACCCCTCCATGCAGCTCTCACCAAGAAGCTCTAAAATATTTAGAAAATATTATTGGTTTTATATATAAAAATTTAGACCAAGAATACCTTTGGCCTGCTAGTATGCCGTGTATTATTGCTGGGGACAAAAGTATTCCAATAGCTTATTACGGAACATCAAATCCAGCTAGAATGAAAACTACATATCGAAGAGGTTTGGGAAATAGATATGGAAGAATAATGCAGGTTATATCTGGTATACATTTTAATTATTCATTTTCCGATCATTTTTGGAAGGAATACTCAAATTTTAAAAATACAAAAAAAAATATAAAAGATTTTAAATCAGAACAATATTTTATAATTTCAAGAAATCTGATAAGAAATGGATGGCTGATAGCTTATCTTTTTGGATGTTCACCAGCAGTGTGTAAATCTTATTTATCAGGAAAGAAGACTACACTAGAATCATTTGATGAATACACATATTATGAAAAATTCGCAACTTCTTTGAGAATGGGGGATATTGGCTATCAAAATAATAAAGAGGATGATATGGGAGTACATATTGATTACAATTCTTTAGAAAAATATTCTAAAAGTTTAGATGAGGCAATAAAAAAACCAAGTAAAGAGTATGAAAAAATTGGTGTTTATTCAGATGGTTACTATAAGCAGATAAATGCAAATACTCTTCAGATAGAAAATGAATATTACAGTACGATAAGACCAAAACCTGATCCTAATATTAAAAAAAGACCGTCTAAAGCTTTATTAGAAAGCGGTGTAAATTATATAGAATTAAGATCAATAGATAATAATATATTTTCAAATACAGGAATAGATATAGACCAAATGTATTTTATTGAGTTATTAATGATACATAGTTTGATAACTAATGACTCTCAAATATCTCAGGAAGAGTATATTGAATCAAAAAATAATCTTACAAATGTAGCCCACAATGGAAGAGATAAGGAATTTAAACTAATTAATAATAATCAAGCAAAATCAATAGCATTAGCCTTGAGAGAAATACTTAGCGAATTAAGAAAGATAGCTGAGCTCATGTACAAAATAACAAATGATGATAAATATATTAGGTGTATAAAAAAGCAGGAAGAAAAATTTGAAAATAATTGTAAATTACCATCAAACCTTGTTATAGATAAAATGATTGAAAATAAATTTAGCTTTTATGAATTTTGTATGGAAAGTATCTGGGAACAAAAAAAACATTTTTCCACACTTAATTTTGATAATGATATAATTAAAAAATTAAAAAAAGAATCATTAGGATCGATTGAGAAGAAAAAATTATTAGAAAAAAATATTACAGAAAGTTATGAAGATTACATCAGGAGATATTTTTCAGAAAAATGAGCTTTAGAATTATTCAATTAGAAGAATTGAAAATTAATATTACAAAAGATAATAATAACCTGTCTTTATTATTTCAAGGTGCTCATATAAAAAAAACAATGGACGATGCTGAAGAGAAAACTTTATGGTCGCAAAGTGGCTCTATAGAATTAAGAAATATTACTCAAATCTCGAATGAATATAATATAAATGAAATAATTTCATCAATTAGTGTTAGTTATGATTTTTATACATACAAAAATATATTAGTTTTACCTTTTGAAAAAAAAGGAAATATTTATATCGAAATTATATTTAAAAATAAAAAATCAGCTTTAGATATTAATTGCTCTGGAATGGAAATATTGTTAGATGGTGATCCAAAATATATAAAGCATATAAAAAAAATAGAATAGAGGAAAAAAATGAAACTATACATGGTTAATTATATGAATTCTTCTTTATTAGCTGTTAGTGAAGACCAAAAAAAATTTATTATCCCAGGCGTGTTAAAAAATTGTCCGGAGTATTTTAGATCTATAGAAAATTTTTTAGATTATAATAATGGCGATTTAGAAGAACTACTAGAATTCATTAATAATAATATTTTGGAAAAGAAAAGTATCTTGGAAGAAGATATTTTGGCCCCAATATCTAGACCCAAACAAAATATTATATGTATGGGTTTGAATTATGAAGATCATATCAAAGAATCTGAAAAAGTTTTTTTAAAAGATATAAAGAGGCCAAAATATCCAATAATTTTTACTAAATCTTCTTTAAGTATTAATTCTCCATTTGGTGAAATTCCATTTAGAAAAGAAGTATCTGCTGAGTTAGATTGGGAGTCAGAATTAGCAGTAGTTATTGGTAAATCAGGTATACATATTAAAAAAGCAGATGCTTATGATTATATTTTTGGATATACGGTGCTTAATGATGTTTCGGCTAGAGATATTCAAAGAAAACATAAGCAATTTTTTTTAGGGAAAAGTCTCCCTGGAGCTTGTCCGATAGGTCCATGTATAGTGTCTAAAAATGAAATAAAAAATCCGCATAATCTCAATATCACTTGTAAAGTAAACAATGTCCTTAAACAAGATTCAAATACTAAATATCAATTATTTGACATAGCTGATCAAATAGAAACAATATCTAAAAGTACTTACCTATCTCCAGGAGATATAATAGCTACTGGCACTCCCAGTGGTGTTGGTTTTGCAAGAAATCCACCGGAGTTTTTAAAAAATGGCGATATTGTAGAATGTGAAGTAGAGAAAATAGGGAAAATTATTAATAGAGTTGTTGATTACTCTTACCAATAATTTTCAGTAGTAATATGCCCAGGAGAATTTCTTCTATGTTTCTTTAAACCAATTTTTTTAAGTTCTATTGTTGTGTCTTTTACCATCTCTGGATTACCACATAACATGATATGCGTATTTTCTGGTGACATTTTTATATTAGCTGCTTTTTCAAGTATTCCATTTCCAATGCTTTTGGGAATTCTTCCCTCTAATGAATTTTCTGAATTTTCTCTACTAACATAGGTTATATATATAAGCCTTTCGCCATAAATTTCTTTTAATTCATTTATTGTTTTTTGATATGCAAGCTCTTTACTATATCTAACAGCATGAATTAAAATTACATTTTCAAATTTTCCCCAAGATTCTTTTGTTTTTAAGATTGATAAATATGGACCTATAGCGGTTCCAGTCGCAAGCATCCAAATATTTTCAACTTTTGGTATTTCATTTAACACCAAAAAACCATTTCCTTTAAGACCTACGCTCACAGGGTCTCCAATTTTTAGCCTTTGAAGCTCTGTAGAAAGAGGGCCATTAGGTACTGAAACAGAATAGAATTCTAAAAATTCTTCGTTTGGTGAGTTTACGAAAGAGTAAGGTCTTGCTACTTCTTCATTATTGATATTAAGAGAAATCTTTGTATATTGGCCAGCTGTAAATTTAACTTCAGGGGCAAGAATTCTTATCGAATATAGTGATTCAGTCCAATGCTTTATACTAAGTACTTCTCCCTGTGCCCATTTTTCTGTCATAATATTATTAAATAATCTATTAAAGTGGTTATACTATACTTAATTAAATATAAGGCAATCTATAAAATAGTTATAAATTATATGAAAATAAATTATATAAAAGAAATCGATGATAGCAAAGTTTATGATGTGGCAGAAAAAACACCAATTTCTCTACTAAACAAAATTTCTACAAAATACAACAATACTGTTTTTTTAAAAAGAGAAGATTTGCAGCCAATTTTTTCTTTTAAATGTCGTGGTGCTTATAATAAAATCTCTAGCTTGAGTTCAGAGCAAATATCAAAAGGTATAATAGCGGCATCAGCTGGTAACCATGCCCAAGGAGTTGCATTGTCAGCCAGCAAACTTAATATAAACGCTCTAATAGTTATGCCAACTACAACACCATCAATAAAAATTGAGTCAGTAAAAAAATTTGGCGTTGAAATTCTATTGTATGGTGATTCATTTGATGAAGCATATGAACATGCCTTAAAAATATCAAAAAAAGATGGAAGAATCTTTATACATCCTTTTGATGATCCTCTTGTAATAGCTGGACAGGGAACAGTTGCAAAAGAAATAGTTGAGCAAGCAAAAGTTACTCCAGACATCTTTTTTATACCAGTTGGCGGTGGTGGTCTTATATCAGGCATGTCACTGTACCTAAAAAAACATTATCCAAAAGCAAAAATATATGGAGTAGAGTCAGAAGATGCGCCAACATTATATACGGCTTTGAAAAATGGCAAACCAACAAAACTTGATCAAGTAGGTTTGTTTGTAGATGGTTGTGCAGTTAAAAGAATTGGAGAAGAAACATTTAGAATATCGAAGGAATATGTAGAGGATGTTATTCTAGTTTCAATAGATGAGACATGTGCGGCTATCAAAGATATATATGAAGATACAAGAGTTATGTCTGAGCCAGCTGGAGCATTATCTGTAGCTGGTATGAAAAAGTTTATAAAAAATAATAATATAAAAAATAAAATTATATATGCTGTAAATTCAGGGGCAAATCTTAATTTTGATAGGCTGAGGCATGTTACTGAAAGAGCAGAGATTGGAGAAGGCAAAGAGATGTTGTTATCAGTAAAGATCCCTGAAAAATCTGGAAGTTTTAGAGCTTTTTGTGAGGTTATAGGCAGAAGAAGCGTTAGCGAGTTTAATTACAGATATGCTAATGATAATTCTGCAAATGTTTTTGTTGGTATAAAAACAGATAGTATGCAAAAAGATAAAGAAAATATTTTTAAAGATTTAGATATCAGTAATTACGATTATATTGATCTTACTCAAGATGAGGTTGCTAAGTTGCATTTAAGATATATGGTTGGTGGTAAACCAAATTCAACAATAAATGAAAAACTAATTAGGTTTGAATTTCCAGAAAAACCAGGGGCCTTATTAAATTTTTTAAATAAAATGCAAAAAGACTGGGATATAACATTATTTCATTATAGAAATCATGGCTCAGCATTTGGAAGAGTATTAGTTGGTATTGATATTGGAAATTATAGCTCAACAGATCTTGATAAATTTTTAACTGAATTGGGATACAAGTATACAGATGAAACTTTAAATCAAGGGTATTCATCATTTTTAAAGTAAAAAAAAGACCTCGTTAGAGGTCTTTCATATTACTTAAGCTACGAAACTACCTCTTTTTTCTTGCAGGCTTACGTTTAACTTTCTTTTTAGCTACTTTCTTCTTAACTTTCTTTTTAGCTACTTTCTTCTTAACTTTCTTTTTAGCTACTTTCTTCTTAACTTTCTTTTTAGCTACTTTCTTCTTAACTTTCTTTTTAGCTACTTTCTTCTTAACTTTCTTTTTAGCTA
>Ga0233426_10000332_pt1 | contig 51874 bp, 43 predicted proteins | sample SI_118_April2016_6_FD_179875 | JGI IMG/M metagenome (GOLD analysis project Ga0233426, IMG submission 179875) | Seawater microbial communities from Saanich Inlet, British Columbia, Canada - SI_118_April2016_10_MG | ecosystem: Environmental > Aquatic > Marine > Inlet | place: Canada: British... | reverse complement strand
CCAGCCTGACTGAAACTTGAACCGGTGTCAGAGAGCGCCTCGTGATGGGCCTTCAATCCAATCAAATAGCTACTCAGTAATTGCGCGTTCACGCCAAACCGCCCGTCAAACGCAAGCCCCTCCAGGCCCTGAAAGGACTGATTAAGCAAATATCCTTGGGACTCCAAATCGGACAGCGCCCAATTCAAATTATTGGCCGCCAGGCTCTCGAGCGTAACGTACTGGCCATCGCGCTTGAGCGCCGTCTCATCGAAAACCGAGACTGTATTAAACGCCTGTAACACGGCTGCCGTTTCACTGGCAGTCTGATGAAAAACCGCCGTCTTCGAGATCAAGGCCACTTGACCCGAATCCTGCAAGGGCAGACCCTGTTCAATCTGAGCGCGGCTGTTAAAAGGCCCCTTAAAGTGTTTTCGCCCGGCAATATCCGCCTTCAGATCCAAACCTTGATTGGCGCAACCAGTTTCTTTCGACGCGACTGCAGCAACCGCATCGATCAATCCAGCACCTTGCTGAAGCACGCTAAAAGTGGGCTGACCATCCTTTGTCGCCATTCTGGCAGAAGCCATCAACCGACATTTCACATCATTCGGTGACAAAGACGGATCATCTTGCAACATTAAGGCTGCAACCCCGCTGGCTGCGGCAGCGGCTTGTGACGTCCCAGACATCAAATAATAATGATGGCCATCATGAAATTCTGGGTGTTCGAACGTGACGGTTGATGCGTCCGGAATCAGGCCCATCATATGCCCGCCTGGCGCGGTCATTTCCGGCTTTGCGAAGCCCTCGAGCGTCGGGCCAACGGATGAAAAGCTGGCAACGTAATCATCGCTTTGATCCTCCATCGTGTAGTGATCGGTTACAGCACCTACGGTAATTACATAGGGCACGTTGCCGGGCGCTCCGATCGTCATCGCATCTGGTCCAGAATTACCCGCCGAAACGACAACCGTGATCCCAGCATCCCAAGCCGCCATAACGGCTTGATTAATGGGGTCCTGCCAATAATGCGAGACCGCATCTCCTTGAAATGCCAAGGTCAAAACTTTGATATTAAAACGATCGCGATTTTTAACCACGTAAGCGATCGCGCTCACGACATCCAGATAAGTACTTTTACTTTCATCGTTGAAGGCCTTTACCACAACGAGATCGACGTCCGGGGCAATACCGTGGTAACTACCGGTACGCCTGCCTGCTTGATCATAGCTTGCTTCTGAAGAGGCCAGTACGCTCGTGATATGAGAGCCATGGCCGTTTTCGTCGACCATGACAGAACGTTCCTCATTCTTAATGGCATCAAAAAATGACGACACTCTGGATTGTCCTTCCGTATTAAGCGCGAGTGCGGGATGCGCCCAGGCACCCGTATCAATTATCGCAACCCCAACCCCTCGGCCCGTTAAACCCGCTCGGTGCAACTCGTCCGCTCGGATCAATGTTGGGAAAAAGGAATCTCTTTTTTCGCCTTGTATCGGAAGATTTCGGCCGGACAAGAATTCAATTTTTTGGCCATTTTTAAAGGCGAGATTGAAGGCATACTGACTTTCATCTCGGCTGGGTGCTTCGACAAACGTAACCTCAACCATTGCCGAGCCACCTGGACGCAACGCGCCCTCAAGGCTCAATCTCGAGCTTTCGACGCCAAGATCGATCGGCGCCAGCCCCGTTTGCTTAACAACGACACTTGTCAGCGCAGCACCGTCCGGGACGGTCAAATCTAAGGTTGAAAATTCCAACGGTTTAAGGCCTTGATTGACTAACGACCACCGAACGATCTGCCCCTCAAACTCAAGTGTTGCGGCACTCTTAGCGGAAAAATTCAAACCGGTTAACGCTACCTGTTGCTTTCGGCGCAGTGGACTAGGCATCGTAGTAAGGCTTGCAACCTGCAGTCGAGGGTCCAATAAAAATGCAGGGGGATTATGTCCCATCAACTCATCGAGCAGTCCCGATTTTGTCTCAGTGTCAGGTAAAGCCGTGTCAAACTCGCGCCAAAGAAAGCGCGCAAAGCCGGCACCATACTCGCCCCGCTCTGCCGCAATGGGCATTGCGACTACGGCGCTGGGCGCTGGGTTCGACTCTGATGCTTTTTCGTCAGTCCAAAGATACCGTGATAGATTAATTTCAGGTGTCTTCGCGCCATCCCAGAAGTAACCCGACAATTTTAAATCAGAGGTCTTTGAGCCCTCCCAAAGGTAACGCGATAATTTCAAATCGGAGGTCTTTGCGCCTTCCCAGAGGTAACGCGATAATTTCAAATCCGAGGACTTTGAGCCTTCCCAGAGATAACGCGATAATTTCGGTTCAGAAGTTTTTGAACCTTCCCAAAGATAACGCGACAATTTCAGATCGGAGGGCTTTGCGCCTTCCCAGAGGTAACGCGATAATTTCGGTTCAGAAGTTTTTGAACCTTCCCAAAGATAACGGCTCATCGTATCAGACGGGTTAAGACCTGGTTTAAATAGATCCACCTGATCGGGCGCCATGGAGTCAGTCTTCACCGTGCCAATGACTTGTCGCTGAGCGCTTAACTGCGCTGACATTGTGTTGCGCGCGCCTTGTAGGTTATCACTCCGAACACTCAGTGAGAGCGCATTAGCACTCATACCCACCGCAAGAAGCGGTAGCCAGCCTTTTTGACACAGTTTTAAGAAATTCCTAATTAATGTTCGTCGCCGACTCATTGCACCGCTCCTTTAAAAGGTTTTTTTCGCCGAATCCCGTCATAAACATTGGGACTCGGAGCCTTTTAAAATGCACAAGCCGTGCCAAAACCATAAATTCTTATAGGTTATTGAATTTATTCATTTTTATTTACCAGCACACGTCGATGTGAGCGACGTTTGACGGTTTCTTGACGGTTTTCGACGCCCATGGCAAGAATTGCCGACGCGCTCAACAGCAATTAGCGACGATAGGCGTCATAGACAGTAGACTTCAGAGGCGAAGCGCATGGGATACAGCAAGCCTGCAAGACTGAGACGGATCAGGCGCCGCCCAGTCTTTCGCCGGTGACGATGCTATTCCGTGACGCAGGCAATTAGGCAATTAGGCAATTAGGCAATTAGGCAATCAACGTTACGCACCGTACTTACGCTTTGCCTCACGACGCCGAGCATGCAGCACGGGTTCGGTATAGCCATTTGGCTGCTCTACGCCTTTAAAGATCAAATCCGAGGCGGCCTGAAAAGCAACCGAGTCAGCAAAGTTCGGTGCCATCGGTCTGTATGCCTCATCCGAGGCGTTCTGAGCGTCAACAATCACCGCCATTTTTTCCAGGACGGCTGTCACTTGTGCGATGCTGCACAACCCATGCCGCAGCCAATTGGCAATGTGTTGCGATGAAATCCGTAAAGTTGCTCGATCTTCCATCAGCCCAACATCATGGACATCCGGTACTTTCGAGCAGCCAATCCCTTGATCGATCCACCGGACAACATAACCAAGAATCCCTTGAACATTATTTTCAAGTTCTTCACTAATCTCATCAACAGACAAGTTTTCCCCATGCAGAAGCGGCAGGGTCATAAGGTCTGTAAGCGAGGCCCGCGCAGCGCCGGTCAGTTCCCGTTGTCGGCCCGGCACATTTATGTCGTGGTAGTGCATCGCGTGCAAGGTTGCAGCTGTTGGCGAGGGCACCCAAGCGCAGTTCGCACCGGCGGTCGGATGACTAATTTTAGCCGTCATCATCTGGGCCATTTCGTCTGGCATGGCCCACATACCCTTTCCAATCTGAGCCCGGCCCAAAAAGCCAGCCGCCAAACCCGTATCAACATTCCAATCCTCGTAAGCGAGAATCCAAGGTTGCTGCTTCATCAGGGTCTTTCGTACCACGGGACCCGCTTCCATACTGGTATGAATTTCGTCCCCCGTGCGATCTAAAAACCCTGTGTTTATAAAAATAACACGGTCTCTGGCTTCATAGATGCACGCTTTAAGATTCAGCGTCGTCCGACGCTCCTCATCCATGATCCCGATCTTTAACGTATTCAGCGGCAACCCCAGCTGGGCTTCGATCGCTGCAAACAAATCCACCGTAAATCGGACTTCATCCGGACCATGCATTTTTGGCTTGACGATATAAACAGAACCACACCGACTGTTTTGCACTCGGCTCTTACCCAATACGTCAAACAGCGCGATCGTGCTGGTCATATAGCCATCGAGAATTCCTTCTGGCACCTCGTGTCCAGCCGCATCCAAGACCGCGTCCGTCGTCATTAAGTGACCAACGTTTCGAATCAGCAGCATACTGCGACCCGGCAGCGTAAGGGCCTCGCCCTGCGGGCCATGGTACGCACGGTCTGGGCTCAAGGATCGCGTTAAGGTCTGACCGCCCTTCTCAAAAGACTCTTCCAAGTCGCCCCGCATCAAACCCAACCAATTTTGATAAACCAACGTTTTATCCGCCGCATCAACTGCTGCGACAGAATCCTCACAGTCCTGAATCGTTGAAATCGCTGACTCCAGAACAACATCTTTCACGCCGGCTTTATGGGTCCCGCCAACGCTATCCATGCGATCGATTTGAATTTCCAGATGCAGATTATGGTTCGCTAATAAGATTGCGGACGGCTGAATAGCACCCCCTTGGAAGCCGCGGAACTGCGAGGGCTTTGCCAAGTGCGCAACCACCCCACCCTCGCAATCTGCAACCAGCTGACTGGCCTCAATACGATAGCCCAACACGCTACTATGGCGCGTTCCATCAAGTGGCGCATATCGATCTAAAACGTCAGAGGCATACGCGATCACACGCTCACCGCGTTTTTCGTTGTAGCTTCGACCTTTCTCATAGCCGGGAGATTCTTCGATCACATCCGTGCCGTAGAGCGCATCGAACAGACTGCCCCACCGGGCATTGGCAGCGTTTAAGGCAAATCGCGCATTCATGATCGGAACCACAAGTTGTGGACCAGCTATGATCGCAATCTCAGGATCAACGTTTTGCGTTGTAATTTCAAAGTCTTCAACTTCGGGCAATAAGTACCCAATGCTTTTTAGAAACGCTTCATATTCTGCGGCATCGATCGGCTGGCTCGCATAATCCTGATGCCACTGATCAATCTGCCTCTGCAGGTCATCTCTGACGGCAAGCAGCGCTTTATTCCTAGGCGAAAAGACTTCTAATAAGCTGGCAAAACCCCGCCAAAAATCCGCAGGCGCAATAGCAAGACCTGGCAATACATCATCTTCAACGAATGCATGCAATTCTTTCGCAACGCTTAATCCAGCAACGTCAATTCGCTCACTCATGCCTGGCCCTACCCTTTGTGTCTGAGTACGAAATTGTACTATGACTGCCAGCGCACTTAAACGATCACGCGCGGTTACACAGCGTTGACGACCGCTCAAGCGCATCTTCTGTCCATGAATGGGGTATATTACACATTGGACTTTAAGGATCCCCGCCATGACCCATCGACTCCGCCGCTGTCACATCAGTGTTCCCGGTAGCAACGAGAAAATGTTGCTCAAAAGCACGAAGCTCGATGTCGACGTGGTCATTATCGATCTAGAGGATGCTGTCGCGCCCTCAGAGAAAGAAAATGCCCGCAACCTCGTTACGGAACTGCTTCAACGCGAGACTTGGCGCGCGCCAACGGTTTCGGTTCGAATCAATGCGCTATCCAGCGAACACTGCTACCAAGATATTCTGCATCTGATCGATCATAATGGCGCAGCTGGATCAAGGCCCCAAACCTTAATCCTTCCGAAAACCCAACGCAGCTCGGATCTGCTTTTCGTGGATCAATTGTTGCTTCAAATCGAGGCTCGTCGAGGCCTTAGCCAAGCCACGGGTCTTGAGGCGCTGGTCGAAGATGCAACCGGCATGCTCAATGTTGCCGACATTGCAACTGCCTGCGAGCGGCTTGAAACCTTAATTTTCGGCATGGGTGATTTCGCTGCAAGCCAGCGAATTAACACCCTAAACATTGGCGACCAGGGCGGATACATCGGAGATCTCTGGCATTACCCTCGGTATCGTCTAATTATGGCTGCGCGCGCGCACGGTCTCGAACCGGTTGATGGTCCCTATGCGAATTTTAAAGACGCCACCGGACATGCCGCCGACTGCACAGCAGCCAAGTATCTTGGAATGACCGGAAAATGGGCAATCCATCCAGATCAAATTGCGCCCATTACGACTTGTTTTAGTCCCAGCTTAGAGGCCGTGGCAAAGGCGCGGGCGCAACACGCAGCATATCAGGCCGCGTTAGCTCAAGGCCTGGGTGCGGTGAGTGTTGATGGCGTCATGGTGGACCAGGCTTCAATCAAGCTCGCAGCCCCTTTGTTGGCGCAAGCTGCCCTTTTGGGCTTGTAATCGAAAATTCGCAATCTACGTAACACCGGAATACCCTGTGGAGTGCATTTGTGCCAGAAGGCCCCGAAATAAGACGTGCAGCGGACGCATTGAGCAACGCCCTGGCAGGCCTTCCTATCGATCACATTCGCCTGCCCTATCATCGCCTCAGACCCTTTGGGCCACGCTTGCGGGGTCAGCGCATCACGGCCTTTAGAACCCACGGCAAAGCGCTTTTAACCGAGTTTGACAACGACTGGACGATGTACTCACACAATCAGCTCTACGGACTCTGGCAAGTGGCGCGCGCGCATGACCCCCTCCTACCAGGACGAGCCCTGCGTCTCGAGCTAGGCCATAAAGACCAATGCATTCGACTCTACAGCGCGACGGATATCAGCCTTTGGCGGACCGATGACGTCGCGCAACATCCCTTTCTTAGTCGTCTGGGGCCGGACATTCTGGACCCGTCCCTTACGCCACAAACCATTGTTGAGCGCCTGACATCCACAAGGTTCCAGAACCAAAGCCTGGGCAAGCTCTATTTGGATCAGCGATTCCTAGCCGGCGTCGGTAATTATCTGCGCAGTGAGATTTTGTTTCGGGCGGGCGTTAATGGCCAGTGCAGACCCAACCAGCTGAGCTTAAAACGCCTCACTCGACTGGCACGAGAAACCCTCGAGACAAGCCAACAAAGTTATGAGACTGCCGGCATTACCCTGAATACGCGGCGTGCTGCAGGGCTTCAGAAGGCGGGCGCAGATTTCGAGCAATCCCGATTTTGGGTCTTCGACCGTGCCGGCTTGCCTTGCTATCAATGCGAACAACCGATCCAGCATTCCACAATGGTCTCTCGCCGCCTCTATACGTGCCTATTGTGTCAAGAATCTCCGTGAAATTTCGGCAGCCCACAGATCAGGAATTGTGGTTTCTACCCCTTGGCGGTTCCGGGGAAATTGGCATGAACCTCAACCTCTTCGGTCACGATGATTGCTGGCTGATGGTTGACTGCGGGATCACGTTTGAGCGCCAAGCAAGCGGCGAAAACCAGATCGAAATGCCGGACCCGGATGGCGCCCAGGAAGCGCTGCGGAGCCTGGTCGGCATTGTCGCAACTCATGCCCATGAAGACCACATCGGCGCCCTCCCACACTTATACAAACGATTTCCAAAACCAATTTATACCACCGCCTTCACCGCAGGCGTGATTCGACAAAAATTTCAAGGCGATGCACTCACGCCAGAATTGCAGGTCGTTGACAGTTACAGTAGCCGTCAAATCGGCCCTTTTAAAGTAACTTGGCTGCCCATCACCCATTCAACGCCCGAGACTCATGCGCTGCTGATTGAGACCAAGGCTGGCAGCATTCTACACACGGCTGACTGGAAAATAGATCCTGCCCCCGTCATTGGTCCCCCCTTCGAATCGAGCCGCTTTAGGGCCCAGAACCTCCCGCCGATCAGTGCGCTCGTAGTTGATTCCACCAATGCACTCAAAACGGGTCATTCTAAATCAGAATATTCGATCAGGGCCGGTCTTAAAAAAGCCATTGCTGCCGCCACAGGCCGGGTCATTATTGGCTGCTTTGCCAGCAATATCGCGCGGCTACAGTCCATCGGACAAGCCTGCGTTGAAACCGATCGTCATTTGGCGCTGGCTGGACGCTCGCTCGTTAAAATGTCGGGCATTGCTAAAAGCGTGGGCTACCTCAAAACCGACTTTCCTGAGATACCGCTGTCGCACCTTGGTTACTTACCCGGTGAAAACGCGCTTCTCATCGCCACCGGCAGCCAAGGCGAGCGCGGTTCAGCGCTGTGGCGCCTGGCGAGAGATCAACATCCAGACCTAGCTTTAAATAGCACAGATTTAGTAATCCTGAGCGCCAAAACCATACCGGGAAACGACGCAGAGGTCGCGGCGCTCGTTAGAGGGTTTCAAGCCCAAGGCGCCGTGGTCCTATCGGCTGAGACCAATGATGTGCTAGATCTTCATGCATCCGGCCATCCCAATAAGGACGAGCTCTCAGCGTTATACGATATTGTGCAACCAAACCTTGTGATCCCAGTGCATGGCGAGCCGCAACATCTCGCAGAAAATGCAAAGATTGCGAAAGCGGCTGGCGTTGCCTCGACCCTGACCGGCCGCAATGGCGATCTATTTGTATGCTCAAACCCCGCGCTTATTAAGCGGCAATGGGTCAAAACTGGTCGACTCGTCTATTCACAACCTGATCGATCCTTGATCAAACAACTCTGACTTGATCCGATTTCCCACTGAGGCTAGACTCCGCCGCGAATCAAGGTAAGGAAGGGACATGTTGAAGGTTTTGATCTTGCCCGGCGATGGCATCGGCCCTGAAATCATGGCGTCTGCCAAAACCTTACTCAGCGCTCTGGAGGTGCCGATTCAGATGAGTGAGGCACTAGCTGGCGGCGCCGCCCTTGCAGAGGGCCTTGACCTGATCCCACCGGAAACCCTCGCACGCATAACAGATGCCGATGCAACGCTCAAAGGCCCGATCACAACACCGATCGGCAGAGGATTCAGTTCAGTTAATGTTTCCTTAAGACAACATTTTGAGCTCTATGCCAATGTACGACCCATATTGTCGTTACCGGGAACCAAATCACGTTATCAGGACCTTGACCTCATCGTCATGCGGGAGAACCTAGAAGGCCTATACTCTGGTCAAGGGCATAGTGTTTCAGAAGATGGGACACGCGCAGAACTCAAAAGCATTATCACCAAAGCTGGCTCGGCCAATATCATTCGTCATGCTTTTGAAACCGCCCGCAAACTCTCTCGAAAGCGCGTCACGTTGGTTCACAAAGCCAATATTATGAAATCCACTTCCGGATTGTTTCTCAACACCGGTCGCGAGATTTCAGCAGCCTATCCAGACATTGCTTTCGAAGAGATGATTGTCGACAACTGCGCCATGCAACTGGTGATGAACCCTGAACGCTTTGACATCATTGTTACTACCAACCTTTTTGGCGATATTCTGTCAGATCTGTGTGCCGGCCTGATCGGCGGCTTAGGCCTTGCGCCAGGGGCCAACCTCGGACATGACCACGCTATTTTCGAAGCTGTGCACGGCAGCGCCCCGGATATTGCCGGCCTCGGCATTGCCAATCCAACCGCTCTGTTACTTGCCACAGCGATGATGCTGGATCATCTAGAGCTGGGAGATGCGGCGACGCGTCTGCGCAGTGCGATCAAACAGACCCTCACCCAAGGCGAGTACAAAACATCAGACTTGGGCGGAGAAGCCTCGACTGAGCAGTATACCCAAGCCTTGGTCAAGGCTTTGTAAAGTCACTGTTGGAATCGGCTTGACGAAAAAAGCCTCGAGCGACTGCTCGGCGAGCGCCTCCCGCCGGCCTTTGCAGTTTGGCTCATTTAGCACTCACCTTAAATTAATCGTCGGTTTTCGGCGAAGGCTTCGCCTCCAACGCCTCCAGCATGCCTAACTCGCGGAGTATGGCCTCAGTGTGCTCCCCAATGCTGGGCGCCGCGCTAGCAGGCACGAGCGCCGCATTCAGAAATCTTGCAGCGGGCCGCGCCTCTCTCAACTTACCGGCGACGGGATGATCCCGTTCTCGAAACACTTCATTTGCAATCAATTGTGGGTCGTTGTGTAAATCTTCTAACCGCTTAACACTTGCCGCCGGGACTTGTTCCGCGTCAAGCTTTGCAAGAAAAGCGTCAACGGTCATTGATTTGGTCTTCAACAGCGCCTCTTTAAGGCTATCGCTATATGCCTGACGATTGCGTTGCCGGCTCGTTAAAGTTTGAAACATAGGGTCCGCCTGCAATGCATCCAGGTCGAGCGCGCGACAAAGGCCCGTAAATTCCCCATCCGACAAGGTCATAAACGCAGCCCAACCATCCGCCAACTCTACCAATTGACCAGCGGCAGAAATCGGCGGGCGGTGCTCAATATCCTCGCCCTGTAAAGTGACATCAGCGCCCGCATCGGGCCACATAAAGGCAACTGCAGTATCCAACATCGAAAGTTCAATATGCTCGCCCAATCCGGTCCGCTCGCGAGCATACAAGGCCGCCGCAATGGCCTGCGCACCAGTATGCGCCGTGAGCTTGTCCATAATCAGTTGGTTAACCTGTTCAGGACCCTCTCCGCGCTTGAGGCCTTGAACTGAAACCATCGCAGAGTAGGCCTGTATGATTGGATCGTATGCGCGTTTTCCAGCCTCCGGCCCCTCGGGGCCAAAACCACTGATGGAGAGATAAATGAGCCTGGGATTCAAACGCTGCATTGCCTCGAATCCAAGCCCCAAGCGCTGAACAACACCGGGCCGGAAGTTTTGAATCAACACGTCAGCGCGCGCTACCAAGCTCTGTAAGACGGGCATGACCGCGGGATCCTTTAAATCCAATGCGATGCTCCGCTTGCCTCGGTTTAACACATGAAACGAGCCCGAAAACTCATTTCGACGACTGCCAACATTGCGCTGTATATCGCCCTCCAACTTTTCAACCTTGATCACATCCGCGCCAAGGTCCGCCAGCACCGCGCCGGTGAGGGGCCCAGAGACAACCGCTGATAAATCAACGACGGTTACCCCAGTTAATGGTCCAGCCATTTCAATCTCCCTTTCAATTATGACCTGTTTTCAAAGCTGCGGCGCAGTCCGTTACAATCCTTTTAGCCCAATATTTGTCAGACTGACCGACTATAATAACTAACCATCACCGGGAACCCCAACATGAATCGAAAAGCACTGTGGTCCTGGTCTGCCCTCGACATCCGAGATGGCGTTCGGTGCAAAGCGGTCTCAGCAACAGAAGTCATCACGGCGCACCTAGATCGGATCACTGCCATCAATCCCCAGATCAATGCGATCGTCACCTTGGTACCGGAACTTGCGCTCGCTCAAGCCCAAGAGATTGATGCGGCAATTGCACGGGGTGAAACGCTTGGACCACTCGCGGGCGTACCCGTTGCTCACAAAGACCTCACCTTGACGCAAGGCATTCGAACCACCTTTGGCTCTAAGCTTTTTGCCAATTTTGTCCCGACCCGAGATGCAGAAATTGTGGCTCGAATGAAAGCTGCTGGCGCCGTGACGCTCGGAAAAACCAACACGCCTGAATGGGGTGCGGGCTCGCAAACCTTTAACGAGATTTTTGGCGTCACCCGCAACCCTTATGATCGATCAAAAACTGCGGGCGGTAGCTCAGGGGGTGCGGCGGCGGCCCTCGCTGCACGCTTAGTGCCGCTTTGCGATGGGAGTGACTTAGGCGGATCGCTGAGAAACCCCGCCAGTTTTTGCAATGTCGTGGGCTTTAGAACAACGCCCGGCCGAGTACCAATTATTCCCTCGGAAAACCCCAACGACCCCCTACCGATTGCGGGACCTATGGCGAGAACGGTCGATGATTGTGCCCTCCTGCTCAGTGTGATCAGTGGCGAGCATGAACAGGCACCGCTATCAAGGTTGATTGCGCAGTCCTTTGAACCGCCGATCGGAGCAGGCGCAAGTCCCTCAAAAATAGCGTTCAGCGCAGACTTTTCGGGCCAAATCCCGGTTGATCCGAAGGTCATCGATTGCGTCAATGACACCCGCACTTTTTTCAACGACCTCGGTTGCGAGGTGATCGATTATTGCCCGGACCTATCCGGCGCCAACGACACCTTTCATATTCTGAGAGCCAACTCGTTTGCCCGTCGCCATGGTGAGGGCGTTCGACGCAACCCGCTCGATTATAAGCAAACCATCGTTTGGAATGTTGAAGCCGGCCTCGCCCTCAGCCAAACGGATATCCAACGCGCCTTGCGACAACAAGCGGAGCTGATCGAGCGGTTTAGGGTGTTTTTTGAGCACTATGATTTTCTCGTGACGCCAGTCGTCCAAGTGCCACCGTTCGACGCAGCGCTTGAATACGTTACCGAAATTACCGGTCAGCCTATGCATACCTACATCGAGTGGATGCAGTCATGTTCTATCTTTTCTGTAACCGGCCTACCCGCCTTATCGTTGCCCGCCGGGTTTACATCACGCGGTTTACCCGTCGGTCTTCAAATCATTGGCAGACCGAGTGCTGACCTCGCCGTCTTGCAATTGGCGAAAGCCTTCGAGACGATCAATCCCGTTTGGCGGCGCGCACCCGTTTTTTGAACCGGCGCATCCATCGAACACAACTCAGAGCCAGGCCCTGTGTACCGATACCATGCTCATAGAAAAGGTTTGTCACACACATCGAACGTAGTCAGACCGGCAAGCACTATCCTAGCAATACCTGGCTCAACCTATGACACGTTGGCAGACCGTTCTTAGTTTGGTATCGCCTGCTGGACATCAAAGCGGCGCGCTCCCCGGACATTCTCAGCCAGCAACCCCAAGATCTCTGCCGCTAGTATGCGTTATGGCCACTTACCTCAACACCCGTCTCGCTGGACGAGTCCGTTACGCCAATGCTTGCTTGCCAATACCTGGCTCTCGCTCCCAATCTTTACGAGGTCCTGACCAAAGACCAGGGCCGGTTACCGACAGGTCGATTTAAAATACAAGGGATTGCAATGGCTGTTTACTTGGCCAAACGTTAAGGCGCACAGCGGATGGCCCCCCGTTCAAGGGCAACGTCGGTTCAGCCCTCGCAGCCTATTGTGCGGTGTGTTCCAAGGTCATTTTTTTCCGGAAGACTCGCTCCAAGTTAATCTGCTGGAAAGAGTCTATTACGACGAAGAAAAATCTTTCAGGTCAAAGGGTCCGATCAATGATTATGGGAAGTTGGTCAAGCAAGGCGCCGATCTGCGCCTTAAAACCCAATAACCCAATCACCTTCAAGGCAACTTATAGTTGCAACCCGAGCGCCCCAGTGTAAAGATGATCCCACCTTAGGGGTGGTCCTCGGACCTGAGATGCGCCTAGCGCGAACCCTAGAACCTGATCCGGATCATACCGGCGTAGGAAAAGGACACATCAACGGTCTCCCTTCGTCGCCTCTGGATTGTCTTGCTGTTTAACTGGAGACTTAACATGCGTCGCATGCTTTACCTACTCGCTTTCCTGTCCGCCTTACCCATTGCCGCTCTGGCTGACGAAATGCCTGAAATCACGGTAACCGCTGAATTAAGACCGAGCAACGATATCGAAACCTTGACCAGTGTCACGGTTCTGAATGACAGCGAACAAGCTGCGCGCGGCGCGTCCCATCTAGAGGACCTCCTTGGCCTCGTTCCCAATCTCAACTTCGCAAGCGGCGCATCTCGAGCGCGTTTTTTTCAAATCAGAGGTATCGGCGAGCGCAGCCAATTTAGCGATCCAATCAATCCATCGGTTGGGATCATGATCGACGGTATGGATTTCAGCAATATGGCCACCATTGCCCATTTGACAGACCTTGATCAGGTCGAGGTCTTACGAGGCCCCCAAGGCACCCGTTTTGGCGCCAACGGCTTGGCCGGATTGATCGCCATCAAATCCAGAGACCCAGAACCGGTTGCATCGGCCCAAATCAAGGCCAGTCTCTCAAGCTTTTCCGGGCGCAATCTCAACGCCACGCTCAACCAGCCGCTGAGTGATAAAACGATGGTCCGACTCAGCCTCAGCAAGGAAACCGCCAATGGCTTGTATCGAAACCAATATCTGGATAAAGACGACACCAACGGCATCGATGAAACGTATGCGCGATTAAAAATACTGAACACCGGGGCCAACTATGAGGCGCTAGTGACCTTGCTGCATGCAAATGTCAATAATGGTTTTGATGCCTTTAGCCTTGATAACACCTTAAACACCCTGTCAGATGAGCCCGGGTTCGATCGGCAAAAAACCAATGCTCTGGCGGCGCGAATAACCCTTAGCCTTAATCAACATCGACTTGAAGTTTTAGGGACGCTGAGCCGTTCGGAACTGGGTTATGGCTATGATGAGGACTGGAGCTTTGTCGGCATCCATCCCTTTGGCTACCAATCTACCGACCACTACCTACGCAACAGACGCCATCAAGCATTGGAAATGAGGCTCATGCCGAAAGCGGCGGGCGAGGCTTTTAACCAACGCGGTGACTGGGTCATCGGCCTATATCGAACCCAACAAGGCACGGAACTGACCCGCCTGTATACCTTTGCGCCGGGACCTTACACCAGTGACTACCAAAATGATGCGACTGCCCTCTATGCGGAACTCGATTTCAATCTGAGCGACAAACTCCGCTGGAATAGCGGCGCGCGGATTGAGCGTCGCAGCCGCACCTTTAGTGACTCGCTTGCCGCGGCGTTCAACCCAACGGAAACGCTTTGGGGCGGCCGAATCGGCCTGCAGTACCACCTCCGGTCGACGGCAAATCTCTACCTTCGGGTCAGCCGCGGGTTCAAAGCCGGCGGCTTTAATACCGACGGCACCCTCAGCCCTGAGCTTTTAGAGTACGACGCCGAATCCCTCATCGAAACTGAGCTTGGCTTCAAAACCACCTTCGCCGCAACCCGGCTAAAACTCGCCCTATTTCGAGCCGATCGCCGAGATCAACAGATTAAAAGCTCATTCGTTCGTCCCAGATCTGATGGTAGTACGGAATTTGTCGACTTCGTCGGCAATGCCGCAGAAGGCGTCAATCAAGGTATCGAAGTCGAGCTAGAACACCAACTTTCGAATGCCTTTAGCCTCCGAGTTGCTGGCGGCCTACTCGATACGGTGTTTACCCAATTCATTAATGAGTTTGGTGAGGACCTAGGCGGTCGAGACCAAGCCCAAGCCCCTCGCTACACGGGGAGTGTTGCGCTCAACTATCAGGCGACATCAACCTTTTTAAACCTAAGTATCGATGCGAAAGATGACTATTATTTCTCTGATCGACATGCGGTTAAAAGCCGAGCCTACACCACGGCCAACGCAGCCTTTGGTTTAAGAAAACAAGCCTGGGAACTCACATTTTGGGGGCGCAACCTAACGGATCAAACAATCCTGACCCGAGGCTTTGGGAGCTTCGGTAATGATCCTCGAAAAGACTACGTCACCGAGCCCTATTATCAATTCGGCTCACCCAGGACACTCGGGGTCACCCTCGCTTTTGAGCCGTAATGCCCAAACCGAATGGAGACTCAACAGACTCGCTAAAAAGGCGTTAACCTATGAAGGCCAGTATCGATATCAGTTTATATCCCTTGAACAAGGATTATCTTCCAGCCATTGATGCTTTCATCAAAGCGCTAAAGCAGTATCCGGACATCGACGTTGTTGAAAACGATTTAACCACTCAAATTTTCGGAGATTTCGACGTGCTAATGGCCTGCTTACAAACGGAAATTCGAGGCAGCTTTCTCGAATTTGGACAAGGCGTTTTCACCTTAAAAGTGCTTAGCGAGGATTTGAGACGAACCCTACATGACTGAGGTGCTCGAGCAATTTCTGAATGAACTCTTAGCCAGCTCAGCGCTAGAAATGTTCGCCGTCGGCCTAGCTTTGGCTTATCTCATACTCGCTGTTAGAGAAAATATTTGGTGTTGGGCGGCGGCGGCGACCTCAACCATGATCTACCTCTATCTCTTTTTTGATGTCACGCTATATGCTGAAAGCGCCTTGCAGGTGTACTACTTAGCCATGGCAGGATACGGCTACTATCAATGGCGGCATGGACCAAGGCAAGCCTTTAAACCCATTCGAAAATGGTCACTAAAACATCACAGCGCCGCCCTCCTCGCGATCTTCATTACCACCGGATTAGTGGGCGGTCTGCTGACCGAAACCGACAGCCAAGCCCCTTTTCTTGATGCGTTCACAACCTGTGGCAGTTTGATCGCAACGTATATGGTGACCCAGAAAATATTGGAGAACTGGGGTTATTGGTTTGTCATCGACAGCGCATCGATTGTGCTCTACCTTGACCGAGGCTTGTACTTCACCGCCCTACTTTTTATGGTGTACTTGGTCATTATCATTTTCGGCTATCTTAGATGGTCTCGCGCCTTAGCCGACCAACGCTAATGACACCCAGTTAAGGCGCGCGTTATGACGGTAAACAAACAACCAGCGCCATCATCATTCAAGCGTCTAGCTTATAATCACCTGCTGGTCATTAGTCTGGTGTTGACCCACACAGTTCAAGCAGCGCCAGCAAGCTCTACGATGACAGGACTCAGACCCTTGATCAGGGGCCAATGGGTCCTTGGCAGCGCCTATTAAACCTACATCTGGGAGCCCAACCAACAAACCGTCTTCGGAGACTCTTCTGTCATCTACAATGGCGAAAAATCCCTATGCGCCAAAGATCTTTAGTACTTTGACCCATCGAGCAACGCCATCAAAGGCGTGTTCGTTGCAGCGGACATGCCTTATACGGTTTTACATTACCGATCACACGTCGAGGCAGACAGGCAGATCAGCGGGGTTACGAGTCTCGACATTCTCGGGAATAAAAGCCACTACCAAGAAACGATAACGCTTGCTCAACCTGATCCCTATCGCTCGGAACTGACCGAGGCTGGGCAACCTGCCAGCATCATGAAGCCCGCATTTCACCCAGCACCCTGATGCTGCTCGGGTTAGAGACTGAACACTGTTTGCTCGCCTTACCGACATCGACTGAACAACCTTTGGTCCTGTTTGCGCGTAATCTAAATGCCCAACAACCCAAACCTTTTTAAGTGCGTGCGGTCCTTCACCGCTGGGCGCTCGGCCTTTTACGCGCTTCGCAATTTGCACGCAAAAAAAAGGGCGCCTAAGCGCCCTTTTTTGTCGACAACCTGAGTGATGAATCCTTAGAAAGATTTGCCCACGGAAAAGACCAGCGCTTGGCTCTCTCCGTCGGCTTGGTCGCCCAAATCATCGGAGAAGATAAATGCAACGCCTAAATCGATATCCGAGACGGTTGTTCCATAACCCAGTTCAACGTAATCGCCATCGAAGTCCTTTCCGAATGATCCGTACGTACCGTAAAGGCCACCCTCGGTCTCAAATCCTAACTCTAAGAAATCATAATCGGCAGGCGCACCATTCCCGTCCCACTCGCCGGACGAGTAGCCTAAACTGAAAGCACCGAAACCCAATCCAAGATTGATTTCCTCGTACGTGTCATCAAAGTCTCCGGTGTAGTAGTACCCAGTAAAACCGATACTGCCGGTTAATCCCGCCTCAGTCTCAAAGCCATAACCTCCATACAAGTCGACTTCTAGGCCGTCACCGACATCCGCTGTCCAAGCACCCGCATAAAAGCCGTTGGTTTCAAGATCAACGCCTGCGCTAGCGCTCGATTCCTTTTGAAGGATTCCCCGATAGTAATATTCACTGGCAAAACCAATATTATAAGACACGTCTGCAGCAACGGCATGCGTACCAGCAAAAGCACTGACAGCGATCAGGCCACCCAAGACGTTGCGTGTAAAATTTTTCATCAATTCTCTCCATTTTATTGATTAACTGTTTAGTCTCACCCTCTTCGAGGTGAACGAATCGGATCGGCATGCACGCCTCACGGTTCCACACTAGGTAAAGCAATCGTCAGGCCAACTTTTCACTCAAAGCAATCATGCGGTATAACCATCCTTATAGGCCCATAGGCTTTTTTAAGGCACGATAAGAATGCACAACGATGAAACATTTTAGGCTATTTGCCCCAGAATGGCGCACAAAGGGTGAATCAACCCGCTTGCAACCGCTAGGTCACTCGCGTTACCTTTTGATGGACCGGTTTGAGGAATAACGACCATGGCGGTTTCTAGCGGGAGGCCGAAATCCGGCCCTAACATCCCGCAGACTTCGCATTGGAAAGTTCCCTATCCCGGTCAGCGCGGCAGATCAGTATGTTCATTTAACGCGTTTTAGGGCCGCCGCGCGATCCTCGCCTTCATCTATGGAGCCATGCGTCATGATCCCCAGCCACTACCCATCTGAAAAACCGGCCATTATTATGGCTGGTTCCGGGCAAACCATCACGTTCGGAGAAGTTGAAACCATCTCGAATCAATTCGCACACTTAATGCGCAGCCATGGCCTTAAGCGCGGTGACACGATCGCGCTGTGTCTTGAAAACCACGCCTACTTTCTACCCATCTGCTGGGGTGCACTCCGAGCTGGCTTGTATTTTACAGCTATCAGCTATCGGTTAGCGGCCGCCGAAGTGCTGTATATCGTTAACGATTGTCGAGCGCAGGTGCTAATCACCTCAAAGTTGTTGACGGACACTTTTGAGCGCTTTTATCCCGATTTGGTTGGGGATCCCGCCTGTTTCATGCTCGATGGAGAACACCCGAATGCCCCGAGGCTTCTGGACGCCCTGGCGGACCAACCTAAAACACCCATCATCGATGAGTTCTACGGGCAAAGTTTACTTTACAGCAGCGGCACCACTGGGCGGCCTAAAGGCGTTAAGAAACCGCTCTTCGAAGCACCGTTTGGCGCCGAAACCAGCCTCTTTCAGGCTGCGCAAAGTCGGTATGACTTTGGCGAAGATACCGTGTATCTATCGCCGGCTCCGCTTTACCATGCAGCCCCCTTAGGCTTCACCATGAATGTCCTGCGCTATGGCGGTTGTGTGATCGTTATGCCCCAGTTTGATCCTGAAACCGCACTACAACTGCTCCAAGATCATAACGTCACCCATGCCCAGTTTGTGCCGACCATGTTCGTCCGCATGCTCAAACTCTCGGATGACAGAAAAAGCTTGTACAACTTTCCAGACCTGCGCTGCGCGATTCACGCCGCCGCACCCTGTCCTGTTAGTATCAAGCATCAAATGATCGATTGGTGGGGACCGATTATCTGCGAATATTATGCCGGCACGGAAGGCAATGGCTCGACGTTTATCAGCGCTGAAGAATGGCTCGCGCACCCTGGCTCGGTTGGCCGAGCTGCAAATGATTGCCAGATCCATATCCTCGACGATTTGGGACAAGAACTGCCGAAGGGCGCGCAAGGCGGCGTGTATTTTGAAGGCGGCGGCCAATTTGAGTATCTAAACGATCCCGAAAAAACAGCAAGCTCACACCATGCCAACGGTTGGTCGACCTTGGGCGATATTGGTTATCTTGATGACGACGGCTACTTGTACCTCACCGATCGAAAGTCTTTCATGATCATTTCTGGCGGCGTTAACATCTACCCGCAGGAAGCTGAAAACGTCTTGATCACGCATCCCTTGGTCGCGGATGTCGCCGTTTTTGGGGTGCCGAATGAGGAGTTTGGAGAGGAAGTCAAAGCGGTGGTCCAGCCCATGAGCCTAGCCGATGCAGGCCCTAACCTTGCGGCAGAGCTCATCGCGTACGCACGATCACAAATCGCACATTTAAAGTGCCCTAAGACAGTCGACTTTCTTGAAGTTCTGCCGCGGCACCCTACCGGCAAACTCTATAAAAGACTCTTAAAAGATACTTATTGGCAGAAACCTTTATGACTCAGGCGTTCAGCGGCATTCAGATCCTAGATTTCACCCAAGTTTTTGCGGGCCCCTTTGCCGTGATGCAATTGGCGCTACTTGGTGCAGACGTCATAAAAATAGAGCAACCCGGCACCGGTGACCAGACTCGTGGACTCATGAATGCGAGTAACGATCAAAGTCAATCGCCTTCATTCCTCACTATGAACGCCAATAAACGCAGTCTGACGCTTAATTTAAAGTCGCCTGAGGCTGTCGACTTAATCAAACAACTCATTGAGACCACTGACGTTGTGGTTGAAAACTTTAAAGCCGGGACCATGACCAAACTTGGACTAGATTATGAGTGCTTAAAAGCCTTTAAACCCGATCTAATTTACTGCTCAATTACCGGATACGGCCAGTCGGGCCCGAAAGCTGGCGAAGCAGCTTATGATGGCGCGATTCAAGCTGCCTCTGGCATGATGTCACAGAACGGGCACCTAAGCAGTGGCCCCACTCGAACAGGCTTTATGCCGGTTGATATGGCAACCGCGCTTAGCACGGCCTTTGCAATTTCAGCATCGCTACATCGCAAGGCCACAACCGGGCTTGGACAATATATCGATAGCTCAATGCTTGATACGGCAATCGTAATGCAGGCGTCGCAGTTTAGTAACTATTTGAATCAGGGCCAACTATTGGGGCTTCAAGGTAATGCCTCACCAACCGGACAACCCACTGCTAACGTATTCCCCACCCAAGACGGGTTTATACAAATTACAGCGCTCAAACAAAACCAGATTGAGCAACTCTTCGATGCGCTCGAATGTTCCGAACGCCTAAAGGAATCCGCCTTTAATGATCCTTTGCAACGAAAACAAAACCCGGCAGTGGTCAACGCCCTGCTCTGTGAAAAACTTCAAGGCAAGACAACGCATGCTTGGATGAACATTCTGCCTAAGAAAGGCATCCCGACAGCCGAAGTTAAAACGATTCCCGAGGTACTCGAAGATCCGCAACTACTCGTGCGGGAAGTGATTGAACAGGTGGCGCCAACAGACGCTAACGCCGAATCCATTCACATCATAAAAGCGGGCTATGCTGCCGATCAGGATGGACCCTCCATTACTCGGCCACCACCCAAGCTCGGCGAGCATACACAAGAGATCTTGCTCTCGTTGAATCTGACGTCAAGCGAGATCGATACGCTCCGATCGCTAGGGGTCATCTGATACCCACAGATAAAACGTTTTAAACGTTTAGCGCGCTAACCATCGCCAAACAAATCCTTTAATTTCTGATCCAGTTCATCATGACCTCCTATTACTTGAGAGTCTTCCTCGAAGGCGTCGACTGCCAATTCATCCTCAAACAGAGCGGACAATGCCGCACTCGTATCTGATTTATCTGGCTGCGGCGACACTCGCCGAACCGGCTCGCCAGGACTAAAGAAATCACAAAAATTGGCATTGGCTTTCTCGAGCGGCGGATCCGCCCGATCTTCTTGGCACGTCGAGCGATGGCTTATGTCAAAGGCTCGACACATATAACAGCACCGGATCGGCTCGAAGCACCCCTGGCATACCGCTTGCCTCGAGATCGGCCTTGGCTCATCGCTTAAGTCTCTCCGGCACTGCCAGCACGTTAATTTGGCCATCACACAGTCCTCAGGTCTCTGAGTAACTAATGCCCATTCCAGCCCGGACATCATTGTTCACACCATATTGTGGAATCGGATACCGCAGACCATTTTTAGATAGCGCTTCGAGCCCGGCAATGACTTTGGGCAGAAAGCTCGGCGGAATTGCCATCAGTAACTCATCCTCCATCACGCCGCCATAGCGTCTTTCAGCAAAACACGGGATCGAAAGACTTGGCTCACCCGTTTTTAAAGCGCGACCCCAAGAGTCTGCGCAAGCAGACTCCCCCACACAGCCCCAATCCAATTTTTTATAGCCCGTCCATTGCAGACCATTAATAAACAGAATCATTTGGGCGGGCGTTGCATAAATGAGACAAATGTCCGGCGGGTTCAACCTACCCGAAGCCAGAGGAGAAACTGCCATGGCTTCAAACTGCCCAAAGGCAACGACATCCATACTGGCTTGGTGTTTTGCAGCCTCGGCTTGGTCCTTGAACCAAACCCCTGCCATTTTATCGCCCGATAACCAGCGCTCATCGCGTGGATGTAGTCCGATCACCGTGCCGCATTGCGCGCCCACCAAGTCTTCCATCGTAATGCCAACGGTCCAACCATTACGGCTGGCTTGTCCAACGACTTGGTCGGTGGTGTGAACGTTGCTAGGTCGTCTAATTTTAGGAATCGCTTCCATTTCCGCTCGATTTGGAAACAGTTTCATCCCGATGGGCGTGGTTCGGAGCCTGAGTAAACGATTGAGGCCGTCAACGACAGCTGCGCCGTCAAAATCAGTGTCGGTTGAAATTATTTGATCTGTCATCGCGCACGGTTCCTTGGGTTGAAGCAACACCTTACCGCGACTTTGCCAAGACCGAAAAGCGTTTAGCTTGCCATATTATGCCTAAGCTTTTTTAGAGCTTGCGATTCTAATTGCCGAACCCGTTCAATCGAGATACCAAAGCGTTCTGCAAACACTTTAAGCGCTAACTTTTCGTCACTCAACCAGCGGCCCTGTACAATTTGGCGCGAGCGATCATCCAGCTGCTTTAAGGCGTGCCTGAGTCCACTCGCATCAGTCGCCTCGGACTCTGAGTCAGCAACAATGTCTAGAGGATCCAGGCTATCACTTTGCAAATACAATTCTGGCGCAGATAAGTCATCGTCATCGCGTTTTTCAAAAGATTGGTCCTGTCGACTCAAGCGCTGATCCATCTCGATAACATCGGCCTCAGAAACATCGAGCAGGGTCGCAATTCTTTTTGCCTCCGGGCGGTCAATCAGCCCCGATGCCCGCTTATTTTTGCGCAGATTAAAGAACAACTTTCGCTGCGCCTTGGTCGTTGCGACCTTCACCAGTTTCCAGTTCTTTAAAATATAGTCATGTATTTCGGCCTTGATCCAATGTACGGCAAAGGTCAACAGTCGTAGCTTGCGTTCAGGGTCAAACTTCTTAACCGATTGCATGAGCCCAACGTTACCTTGCTGAATAAGATCTTCAAGCGGCAAGCCATAACCCGAATATTGCTTGGCGATATACACAACATAACGAAGATGGGCCATGACCAATGCTCGGGCGGCACTAATATTGTCACCGCCTTTAAATGTCTCGAACAAGGTGACTTCTTCTTCACGGGTCAATTTAGGAATACGGTGCACCGCGTCTAGATAGGCATATAGTGACTGCCCACTCAAAACCGGGATCATTGGCGTCTTCAGTGTCAATTCCATCAAACACCTCCAGGGGGTGCGTTTTAACGATACACAACCTATCTAAGGCTAAGTTGGTAATATTCAAGTCCCAACAACAGTTTTTTTCAATCATTGGGCACAATAAATCGAGATAGAACTCGCCTAGAAGAGAATAACAATACTTATCAATAACTTAGAGGTTCTAGAACCATTGGGCATTTCATGAAAAAACAGAGTATTACAATCCCGAGCATTGATTGGGCGCGTTGGCAGCCGGATCTGTTGACGACACTCGTTTTTATCCGGCGACACCAACAAGTGCTCTTGATCCACAAAAAAACGGGCCTGGGTGCTGGCAAGATACTAGGCCCTGGGGGCAAGCTCGAGCCAAACGAGACGCCGATCGCCTGCGCCATCCGAGAAACCGAAGAAGAGTTAAAGATCACCCCGCACGGCCTTCAACCCATGGCCGAATTGTTCTTTCACGATTTGGCTTACCCAAAAATAAAAATTTACGTTTATGTCTCAGATCAGTTTTCGGGCATCCCGACAGAAACCTTGGAAGCAGCGCCGCTTTGGTGCCCAATGACAGACCTGCCTCTGGACAAAATGTGGGCCGATGATCAATTTTGGCTACCTCAAGTTCTTCAGAATGAACCCATCCGCGGCTGGTTTTACTTCGATGGGGAGCGCCTGATTGACCATCGCATCGAATCGATTACCGTTGTGTTTTAGCGCGCGATTTGTGCGGGTACTGATTATGTCTCAGGTCGAATCAACACCTCTGCCAAAAATGCCTGAACCGAATGACTGGCGCGCAAATTCGCAATTGAAGAATAGACCGTACCAAAATCCGGATTGTCGGCACCTGGATTGGTGAAAGCATGCGTTGTGCCACCGTAAACATGCATTTGCCAATCCACTTGCGCCGCGGTCATTTCTTGCTCAAACGCGAGCACTTGCTCGGGGGGCACCATCGGATCATCGTGACCATGCAAACAGAGGACTTTAGCGGTAATGGCCGCATTAACCGCCTCGCCAGGCGCCAAAATACCATGCACACTGACAACACCTTGGACGGCGGCGCCCATCCTTGCTAATTCGAGCACACACATGCCGCCAAAGCAGTAACCCACCGCCACTACAGCTGTGGCATCTATCTCGGGCCGCACACTCACGGCGTCCAGTGCCGCGTTGATCCGTTGTCGCAACAAGCCTCGATCGGACGCGAGCGGCCCCATAAGCGCGGTGTTTAAGGCGACATCGCCATCGGCGCCAAAGACGCCTTTCCCGTACATATCAATGGCAAATGCGGCATACCCAAGGCCCGCAATCTCGTGCGCTTTGTCGATTGCGTATTGTCGTCGACCTGTCCAATCATGGGCGACCAAGACTAGGGGTTTTGGTCCAAAACCCTCACCCTGAACCAAGCAGCCTTCTAATAAAATGTCACCATCGTAGTATTCAATCAGCTCCGATTGCATCGCGTGATCCTCCTCTTCTTTGAAACAGTTGTTGTTAAATTGCCGTTTTAATCTCACTTGTTACCGCAACCAGATGCCCTACCGCTGTTCAGCCACTGCCGCCCATCTAAAACCTAAGGTTTCCCTGAAGTCTAAACCGGAAAGCCCGTCGCCTGCGATAGCGCGAGAGCAGCAATCGACATGGCAGCAACGATTTCTGAATATCATGGCTGCGCGTTTAGACCCGTAACAAACGCAAACTCAAGCTTGCCGCGCGCTCGCCAAGCGCTTTTTGAACTTGGGCCGTTAAATGATAACCGTCGTCGGTAAGGGTGCCTGCTGGCGCACCTGCCTCAAAATCCAGATGCGCCGCAAAGCTCAGCCCACTGACCGATCGCTTTAGAACCGCATCTAACAGTCTCGCTCGGATACCACACACCGCGCGCAGGGGCTGTGGCAACGGCTCAAAGCGTGCCATCGGCGGGAGCCCCAAAAAAACAATCTTGGCCGCGCCTTTTTGTCGAATCAAGGTGATTAGGTCAAAGATGCTAGCCTGCCACCGCATCAGCGAGGTCAGCCCTGAGACATCGTTGACGCCCATTGAAATCAGAAGCAAGTCGACATTTAGATCGTCAATGGCACGGCAGGTCGCGAGCACATCGCTGGCGGTGGCACTCGGTTGTCTCGCCACTTGCCAATTTACGTCATCATCACTCTGGCGCATCAAAGCTTCTGCGCAGTACACCATTATGCCTTGGCCTGAGTCCTCCCCGTCTTTCGGCACAATTACCTGATCACCAAGGCCGAGTACTCGACGCCCAGCGCCCAATGTTGGCGCATTATCCCCCCACGCAACCGGTAGCATTGGGGCTTTGATCTTCGGAAGTCGTCGTTGTATTAGCTTCAGCTGAAGCCAACAGACGGGTAACAAAGGCAAGCAAAAAGCCCAAACAACAGCATGCATCAGCACAAGAACACCCTTTCGATATCTTTTTTCAGACGACTCGATTTTATCCCGGCGCCCATTTCGGACACAATTATTGAACAATTCTTGACTCCATAACAAGCAAACGGATAACCTTCTCGCACTTCATTTAGTCAGGTGTTTTAGCTTAAAGCCCTAAAATGAAACGGGAAACCGGTGAGGATTTTTTCAATTCCGGTGCTGCCCCCGCAACGGTAAGCGAGGTGCGCTGCTTTTTACCACTGTGCTCAAAAGCATGGGAAGGTAGCCGCGCAAACGTGTTCGCACGACGCTCGCAAGCCCGGAGACCGGCCTGACAACAATGCGGCAATGAACTGCGGCGGGCAGGTCATGACCATCGACTTCTCCTGCGCGCTATACCTTAATCCAATTGCTCGGCGGGAGCAGGAGATGTTTCAGTATGCCCTTCTTTTATTATCAGACGACCTTAATCCAGACTCGGGCCAGGCCCACTTTTTTGCCGAACGTGCTTCTAACGTTTCTGCTGTTATCCAGCTGCGGGTCCCTTTGGGCGCAACCCAATGACGAAACCATCACGGTGACCGCCTCTCGGCTGCCAATGGACAGTCTTCGATCCGGTAGCCAGATCAGCATCATTACCAAGGCAGACATTGATCTTCGAAATCCAAATTCACTGCCTGATTTGCTGCGTGGCCAACCAGGCCTCAGCGTCAGTCAACAGAGCGGACTTGGCGGCCTAACCCAAGTTCGAATGCGGGGCCGAGAGGCCAATCACGTGCTGGTGCTGGTTGATGGCGTCGAGGCCAACGATATTGGCCAGGGCAGTGAGTTCAATTTCAGCCAATTTCCCGTGCAACAAATCGAACGCATTGAGATTGTGCACGGCGCAGAAAGCGCCATTTGGGGGAGCGATGCTATTGCGGGCGTTATTCATATCATGACCCGCTCGCCTGAGAGCGAGCCCAGTACGAATTTTTTAATCAGCGGAGGCAGTGAGCAGACCCAAAATCTTGCAATCGACAGCGCAACAAGACTTGGAGGCACTCAGCTAGCACTCGGTATCAGCGATTTCAAAACGCGGGGTTTTAACGTCTCACGTCAAGGTGATGAACGCGATGGGTCCAAGCAACGAGCCGCCTACCTGAGAACCTCTTCCCCCCTGGCAAAGCATTGGCGTCTTAGTAGCGTATTTCGACTGCAGCAGAGCCAAAACGACTTCGATGATGTGGACTACGCATTGACTGGCCTACCCACGGATGCTGACTTTACATCCGCCCATCAAAACTGGATTGCAGGTGTGCGCATCGCATCAGATCATGAGGATTTCCAACAAACCCTATCCTTCAACTTTAGCCGGGATAAAAACACCAACCAAACGACGCCTAATGCAGAGACCCAAACCGATAGCGAAAAGCAGCAGGTCAACTATCAGATTAGCAAGACGCTCAACACAGCAACATGGATCGGACTGATGGAATATGAGTCCTTGGACTTCGAGCAACGCGGCCCGAGCAGTTTTTTCGGCGACCCCAACCAAAATCACACGTTGACACAACTGGCGCTCGGCGGAGAGTATCGGCTCGAGCAGGACAATTGGACCGGATCCTTAAGTGCAAGGCTCGAGCAGAATTCAGACTTTGGAGCAGGCCATAGCGTGCGTGGCAATGCCGCGTACTTCCTAACCGAGGCGACTAAAATTTTCGGTGCAATCGGGCGATCCACCAAAAACCCAACCTTCACCGAGCGTTTCGGCTACTACACGAACTTCAAAGGTAATGATGCACTCGAGCCCGAGCACAGCCTCGCTTTGGACTTCGGCGTCTCCCATCGTTTTTCAACCTTGCCGATCACGATGGCGCTGCAAGGCTATTCTGCGCACCTTAAAAATGAAATCAACGGCTTTGTCTTTGATCCAGTTGATTTCGTTTACACCGCAAGCAATGATCCGCGTCGTAGTAAACAACGCGGCTATGACGCTAAAATCAATTGGCAGCCAACCGACGACTTAACCGTTGAGGCTTTTTACGGAAGACTCAAAGCAACCGATGGCAGCAGCCTCACCGAAATTAGGCGACCGCGGGCCACAGGTCTTTTCTCTATTGGCTATCGCGCGGAGAACTGGCACTACCAACTTTCCGCCGCCTATACTGGCACAAGCGAGGATATCTTTTACCCCCCCGTCGCGCCCTACCAAGAACGCGTTGAAATGAAGCCCTTTACATTGGTTGCCTTTACGTCAAACGTTTTAATCAGCAAACAAGTTGAGGCGTTCGTTGCGATCGATAACCTTTTCGACAACCAGTTTGAAGAGGTCTATGGTTATCAGCGGTCCGGCAGAACCGTCCGGTTTGGTGTTAAGCTACGGTTAGACTAACGCGCAGCGCCATCGCAGGCACGCTCTGCCGGTGTAACGGCGTTGCCATCATCGACGCGGCTAGACGACAAGCGCGATGGTGGTCTCAGCGCCCTAGATCAGGCAGCGTCATAACCCTTTGTTGTTTGGCGCTGCAATACTTCTAAAAGATCATCTGAAAACCAGGGCTTTTATCAACCATCGATTCGGTTCAAAACGAGGAGGCAGCACTATGACCCATGAATGCTTTGATGTGACCATCGACAACAACATCGCCCATATTCAATTAAGTCGCCCAGAGAAACGGAACAGCATGGTGCCGCAATTTTGGGTTGAACTGCCGGCCATTATTCAAGAGATCGACGCAGAGACTAAAGCGCGGGTAATCGTTATATCCTCGACCGGCCCCCACTTTACGTCCGGTTTAGATGTCTCTTCCTTTGCAGGAGTTGGCCAAGTACCTGATGAGGATCAAAAGCAGCGTAAGCTCACCGCCGGCACCGCTTTTTATGACAACGTCTTGGTGATGCAAAGCGCCTTTAACGCCATCGAGGCCTGCCGGATTCCAGTGCTTGCAGCAATTCAAGGTGGCTGCATTGGCGGTGGCGTTGATCTCGTCACTGCCTGCGATATTCGCTACGCTACAAGCGATGCCTTTTTAACCATTTTTGAAACCAACATTGGCATGACTGCAGATGTGGGCACCTTCCCCCGACTCGTAAAACTCATCCCAGAGGGGTTTGTTCGAGAAATGGCTTATACTGGCCGTCGCGTGCCTGCTCAAGAGGCCGCGACAATGGGCCTCATCAACCGCGTTTTTGAGGATCAAGCGCAGATGCTAGAAGCGGTTATGGCAATCGCTGCAGAAATTGCAACCAAAGCTCCGCTCGCGGTCTATGGCTGCAAAAAAATGATTACCTACGCGCGAGACCATAACACCGCCGACGGTTTAGACTATATCGCAATCTGGAATGCCTCACATTTTAAGCTGGAGGAAATTCAAGAAGCGATGACGGCCAATGCTGAAAAGCGTCCCGGTCAGTTCGTCGACCTACCAAAATTGCGCAAAGCCTAGCCTTTCAAGCGGCCAGAGACCCAATAGAATCCAAACCCAACAGCCACCACGAGAAGCCCCGCGAGGGCCTCCTCTGGCCTCTGAATCAAAATGTAGATCAATGTCCACAGCGTTAATCCGAGAAAGATCAGAGGCGTTACAGGGTACCCTAACGTCTGATAGATATCCTTTTTAAGCAGTCCTTTCGCTCGCAATCTGAAAACGCCACCGACCGTAAATAGGGTGTTCAGGCTGAGCACAAAACCGCTAAAAACCAGAACCGACTCAAAACTAGACGTCAAGACAAACGCAACTGACAGTGCTACCACGGTGAGGATCGCAATCTGCGGTAAGCCATCATCATTGGTTTTCGCCAACCGTTTAAATATTGGAAAATCCTGCCCAATTACTTGCAGCACTCTGGGGCCCGCCATCAGCATCGCGCTCACAGTTGAGATCAACAATAGCGACAACATTAGGCCCATCAACTGGCCGCCCAAACTGCCAAAGGCAAATTCTGCGGCGATCACGCCAACCTCAACTTTCCCTTGCAAGGCTTCGATTGGCGCAACGGCCAAGAAGACGTAGTTCAACAGCACATAAAAGCCCATCACCATCACAGTGCCAATCATTAGGATCGCTGGAAGGCGTTTTGCAGGCTGATCAATTTCATCAATTAAATAGGTTGCCGCGTTCCAACCCGTATAGGCATAGTTAACGTAAATCAGCGCCACCGCAAACGCGCCGGATGACAAGCTTCCTAGATCACTAGCCACTGGAAGTTTTGGCATAGTCATTTCATGATCAGAGAAAGTAAGCGCAGCAACACTAAAGATCAGAATGAGGACCACCTTAAGCAAGGTGAAGATCAACTGGGTTTTACCACTGACCGTTCGGGAATAGCAGTGCATCAACCCCAGTAAAATCACCAAGAGCGAAGCCGCAAGCGTCTGGTTAATGTCCGGCAGCACAGCGCCCAGGTAGGCCCCAAAGGTCATCGCCGCCAGTGCGATAGGGGCAGCGAACCCGACAGTAATTGAAACCCAACCGGAGACAAAACCAAAAGACGGATGATAGAGGCGTCCAAGAAAATTGTATTCGCCGCCAGAGCGCGGCAATTGGGCGCCGAGCTCTGCATAGGTTAACGCCCCGCAAAGTGCCGCAATGCCGCCAATGATCCAGAGCAACAAGATCATACTGACAGACTGAATGTCCAGCAATTGGAACCCTAAACTGGTAAACACGCCTGTGCCCACCATATTGGCGACCACAATCGCAATCGCAGTTTTTTGATCAAACTTTTGGGTCAATTCAGTCATGGCAAAAAAACCGCTCGCTTAACCTGAAAACAGGACCCATATATAGCCCCCGTATCCGCACAAAAGCCCAACTCCGGCCAGCCGCCCGATTTTCGCGCCAAACATAGCAAAAAGCCAAAGCACTATCGCAGCGCTCAGCATGACCCAAATATCAAACCTTAAGAAAGCGGGATCGATGGGGATGTCCGCAACCATTAACGTAACGCCGAGTACCGCAAGAATATTAAACAAGTTGCTGCCTACGACATTGCCCAACGCAACATCGCTGTTTCTGTAATAGGCCGCGACCAAAGTTGCGCTCAGCTCGGGAAGCGAAGTCCCCAGAGCCACTAAGCTTGCGCCAATTACACTTTCCGACACGCCGAGATTCAAGGCCAGGCTCGTTCCTGCAGTCACCACAAAGTTAGCCCCTACCGGTAATGCGACCATTCCAAGCCCAATCAAACCAGATATCCGCCAATAGGAGCCTTTATGCGCCGCACTTGCATCCTGATTTTGGGTTAACTCATCTAAGGCCGCAAACGGCACACTGCCCTTAACACTCAAGAACAGAAAGAGCGCGAGAATGAGTAGCATAACAATACCCGCGGGGAGACTCAGAACGCCCAAAAAGCACAACAAAATAAAACCGACGGTAACCGCAAGCATCCAGTGAACTTGGATCTTCAACCCACCTTGTCGAGTCACAATAGGATGTAGTAACACTGGCAAGCCGAGTACCAAAAGCACATTGGCAATATTGCTACCAATGACATTGCCGAGCGCTATCTGAGGATGCCCAGACAGCGTCGACATAATCGAAATAACGAGTTCAGGCGCTGAGGTACCCATTGCTACGACGGTTACCCCAACGATCAAAGGGGAGATGCCGCGCTTGGTACCAAAACCCAAGGCCCCTCGAACGAGAAAATCCCCGCCAAACATCAGCAAAATAAAGCCGAATATCAGCTCCAAATAAACTAAAAATTCAAACACGTGTAACGAACTCGCAGCAGCTATTTATTGGAAGGTAATTCAAAGGAACGACCGCCTTTTCAGCGACCTCATGCTTTCAATATTGAGAAGACCCGTCGAATTAACAATGGCCGTCATTCACCGATCCTCCCCGCTTTTGCACCAAGTCTAACGACTGCGTTGTTGGAACACCAGAACCAAAAAAAGCCCTAGGACAGTTGAACCGTTGGAATAAGCTGGCTGGGCACTGCCTTGCGGCCAACCCGTTTCAGAGCGAATATCGCCAACGCCAGGACAACAACGAGACCACCAATCCAAGCCGTTGAGAACTGCGGATGGGCTGAAAAACTTCCGACCTGATAAACCATGGTTGCGGCAATGTATCCCACCAAGGTGGTCCAGCCAAAGACCAATCCCGCCCATTTCAGCCCAGACTCCTTATGCATTGCGGCGATCACTGCAACACAGGGGGCATACAACAAAATAAAGACTAGGTAACTGAACGCAGCAAGATCGCTTCCGAAATAAGCCGCCATATTCGCAAGCGCAGCACTTTGTGAGCTGTCGTTGACCGTATCATCATCCAAGCTCAAGCCAAGTGGGTCCAATAAAGCCCCTCCCAGCGCGCTCGCATTATCATAAACGCTTATGGCCGCGGCTTCGCCAGCCTGCAACAGGGTCATCGGCTCGCCCTCGACCTGACCACTGTATAACGCGTTCAAGGTACCGACAACGGCTTCTTTCGCGAACAACCCCGTAAAGAGCCCAACCGTTGCCGGCCAATTATCATCCGTTAATCCCATCGGATAAAACGCTGGGGTAATCGATTTCCCAATCACAGATAAGACCGACGATTCGGTATCTTCATTGCCGAAGCTACCGTCCGTTCCAATTGAGTTTAAAAAACTTAACGCAACAACCACCAGAACAATCGTTCTACCCGCACGCAGCACGAAGCTCCGAAGACGAAACCAAGTTGTCAGCAACAAGTTTTTGATGACCGGCACATGATAGACCGGCATCTCAGCATAGGAGGCTGACATTTGGCCTTGAAAAATCTGCTTTCTGAAAACCCAGCCGGTAAAGATGGCCATTAGGATCCCCATTAAATACAACAAGAACACGATATTTTGACCTTGGCCCTTAAAAAAGGCCGCAGCAAACAGCGCGTAGACAGTCAAACGTGCACCACAGGACATAAAAGGCGCCATGGCAATAGTCATAAGCCGATCATCTTCTTTTGATAAGGCCCGGGTGGCCATCACTGCAGGCACATTACAACCGAATCCCACGATCAGCGGGACAAAGGCGCTGCCCGGCAAGCCGATACCAATCATCAGTCGGTCAATAACAAACGCGGCCCTGGCCATGTAGCCAGAGTCTTCCATCACCGAAAGACATAAAAATAAAAATCCGATCACCGGGATAAAGGTTGCAACCAATTGAATGCCGCCGCCTAAACCTTGGCTTAGCAAAACAATCAACCAAGCCGGGAGGCCAAGCGACGACAGCAGCTGTTCGCTGGCCGTAACAAAGATCGCGCCAAATAAGATATCGAAAAAATCAATAAACACGGCGCCTAAATTAATAGCAACCGTGAACATTAAATACATCGCTGCAAGGAAGATCGGAATGCCCAACCACCGATTCAAAACAATTCGATCAATGACTTCGCTGGGCGGGTGCCGGACGCTTGAGACCCGAGTGACCGTCGCACCGATTGCCACTGCCTTATGGTACCGACGCTCCGCGGCAGCAAGGGTTTCGGTCGAGGAGGCACCAGTTGCGCTCAATCGCTTTGATTGAACGACCGCCGGATCATTGTTTTGGGACGAACCAATCACCGCCAAAAGATCCTGAACCCCAACATTACGCGATGCAATCATCGGCACAACGGGCACCTTAAGCGCATCCGACAAGGCGACCGGATCTAACGACAAGCCAGCGCGCTCTGCAACATCAAGCATGTTTAAAGCAATCACAACGGGCAGGCCCGAATCTAGTAGCTGCTGGGTCAGAATTAAGTGGCGTTGCAGATTGCTCGCATCAACGATATTGATCACTAGATCGCAATCACCCGCTGCAATATAGTCTCGGGCAACGGCTTCATCCATGCCCCCTGCGGACTGATCTAACGAATAGATACCCGGCAAGTCGATAATCTCGAAACGCTCACCCGCATGGGTTAACGATCCGGTTTTGCGCTCAACGGTTACTCCTGGCCAATTACCGACTCGCTGATTCGCGCCCGTAAGGCGATTGAATAAGGTGCTCTTGCCGCAATTAGGATTGCCGAGTAAACCAATGGTTTTTAGGGTCACGATTACCCGCCTCTTCCCCTAAGACACCATATCAACATCAATGAAAGCAGCGTCTCGCTTTCGAATACTCAGAAGGGACGGCCCAACGCGAACCTGCAAGGGGTCACCGAGAGGTGCTTGCCGCAACACTTTGAATTCTACGCCCGGGAATATCCCCAAGGCATACAACTTAGACTGAAGCTCAATTGAAACTGATTTTGCCGACGCAATCCGTCCGATTGCGCCCATCGCCATGTTGACCATCTTCATAATCTGCATCCAGACGTGCTATCGGCACGCGTTAATCTTAATGCGAATTATTATCATTTACATCCGAAAAGTAAATGCTTTCCGTGAATCGAAGCGATTTAAAGCTCTGCGCAAATATGCCCGCCATCTACCACTACAACAGAACCCGTCATATAGCGCGAGGCATCGGAGGCTAATAACAACAGAGGCCCATCAAGATCCGCGAACTCACCATAACGCCGCATGGGAATGCCTTTCACAAATTGCTCCGAACGCTCGCTCTCGAGCAGCACGCGGGAAACGTCGGTTAGGATGTAGCCAGGTGCCAAAGCATTCACTCTGACGCCGTATCGCGCGCCTTCCAATGCCATGATTTCGGTCGCCTTAACCAAAGCCGCTTTGGAGACGGCATAGGGAAACTGCCCTTTGATCGTTCGAAAAGCGGTAATCGATGCGATATTCACGATACTCCCGGTTGTACCGTTATCTGCGACCCATTGGGTAAAAAACTTTGATAATCGCCAGGCAGCTTTGAGATTCGTATCAAAAACGTAGTCCCAATCCTCATCGTCAATCATCGTGTACGTTTTAGCACCAGCTTCAACCCCTGCGTTATTGATCAATATATCAATACCACCGAATGCCTTAACTGATTCAGATAAGAAGTTTTGGGCCGAGGCCGGATCCCGAACATCCAGCGGCAAACCCAAGACCTCATGACCTGCTGCGGTTAACGCATCGACCCGAGCTTGAATTTTATCTAACCTTCTGGCGCCCAAAACGACCCGAGCACCATTTTCGGCCAAAAGGCCTGCAAAATGATGCCCGAAGCCGGACGAGGCGCCGGTGACTAACGCGGTTTTCCCCGCTAATGAAAATTGCTCCATCTTCTTCTCTCTCTTTTAGGCGAAGGTCAGACTCGCAGGATGACCCAGAGGACTATTGTAAGGACTCTCGGTCATCAAATGAATCGTTCCTGCTATTGGTCGGGCCTTTATCGCAAACTCACCGCCTTGTTTTGAAGGAATCCTTCTTCAAGAGGCAATCACATTGAGCGGGCCATTCTTTTACTCGCATTTTTTACCAGCATTCTTTAAAAGGCGTTCTTTAGACGATGTTGTTCGATCACCGCTTTTACCTGCCGTAATCGAAAATAATGCTTCGACAAAACCGCTGTTCAGACACCCGCTCTAACTCAGATTGCAACCAGCCTTGAGGACTTGCTTAACTTGTCTTGCTTAACCTATAAAGTCGAGAGAACCGCCCGCGAGCGCGCGTTTGAAACCCGAGTAATTCGGCTGATCGATTGCAATTTGGTTCACGACGGTTGCCCGCAAGTGCTGTTGAATCGTTTCATCTGATAACGGCGCTTTGCCCGTGCGCAAATCCTCAGACAGCCTAGTTCGAAGATCCTCTAAAGATGCCGTTGAGTCGTAGTACTGCCTTAACCGCTCTGTTTCCATGGCCTGATGTTGTCCGCCTAAAGCCAATTCGCGCAGGACCACGTCTAGAGAATTACCCGCAACTCGCGCGAGGAACTGCGAACGACCCTGTAGATTTTGCATTGCGTCGTCTCGCAAATAATCGCGGACACTCTGAATCAGTTCCTGTTGACTGGGCATGTCGAGCCCAAGCGCCGAGGCTGGCTCAAGAAGATCAACAGGACCCGGGATTAGGAGATTGACGCAATCGACTTGGCATTCTGAGGTCCTCCGCCCGATCGCGGGCCGCTCAACCGATTGATCCGGGCCAGAGCGATAGTGCTCGGCCATGCCTAGGCATCCGATCGCCCACCAAAACGAGCCGAACACTTCCCAATACTTGACATGGGCGGGATCAACTTTGAACCCACTTTCAGCCTCGTAGCCGGCAAACAGGTCCTCATAGGTTCCAAATCCCCCAACCGGCAATTGGCTACCAAACCGCCAAGAATTGGTGCAGATCCAACCCAGATCTCGCATCGGGTCACCGATATGAGCAACCTCCCAATCCAGCACGGCCGAAATACCATCGGGCGTCAACATAAAGTTACCCGCCCTAAAATCGTTATGAACCAGTGTCAGCCGATCTGTTGGCGGTAGATTTTCCTGAAGCCACCGACCGGTATAATCAATCATCGGTTGAGGCACCTTAAACTCGTGGTAGCGCGCCAGCATCTGATCCAAGAACTGCTTCGGCGGCAACTCAGCTAACCGGGATCGCAAACCACTTTGATCCAAGTCAATACCATGAATGCGCGCCAAAATTTCGCCGCAGGCCTTCGCCAGCGTGGGTCGTATCGACGCGAATTGCGGGTCCCGTGTTATCCGAGCACCAAGCGCTTCGCCTTCGATCCACTCCATAATGAAGCCATCGCCGAGGTCGTCTTCACGCGTTAACACGTGGTACACCTCAGGCTCTGGCACGCCAACCGCTTTGGCCGATTGCATCAACAGAGCTTCAACATCGAGGCCAGGATGGGCTGGCAAGGCTTCAACATATTCACCGCCCGGGGTTCGCCGCATCGCAAGCGGCGTCGCAATCCCATTGAGCAAAACCTTCAAACGATAAGTTTCTTGGCTGGCACCACCGGACAAGCGCTCCACTTCGAGCAGCTCGGTGCAGTCTGTAATGTTTTTCACAACGACGCTTGCGAGTCGCGTTTCAAAAGTCGGCATAACCCCTTCCCAACGATCCGATTCAGTCTTTCAACATTTCCCTACAGCATCGACTAATCGAGCCGAACGCCCTTCGGCGCCTGCTGCTTCATATAACCAAACATATAGCCGGCAATTCGTCTGATTTGAATTTCCTCTGCGCCTTCCGTGATGCGGTATCGGCGATGATGCCGATAAATATGCTCAAACGGCTTGTGCCGAGAATATCCCAGCCCACCATGAACCTGCATCGCTTGATCAGCAGCTTCGCAGCACAAACGGTTCGCTTGATAGTTACACATCGACACCTTATCTGAGACGGTGAAATTGCCATAGGTGTCCATCATCCACGCGGTTTTATGAATCAAAGCCCGAAGCATCTCGCATCGGGTTTGTAGTTCCGCCAAGGGAAACTGAATCGCCTGATTGGTCGATAGCGGCTTACCAAACGGTTTGCGTTCCATCGCATACCGGACCGACTCGTTAATACAAAATTGAGCAGCGCCCAAACTCGACGCAGCTTGTCGGATTCGGTTTTCATTGAAAAAATGTTGCACAACGCCAAGACCCCGACCTTCTCCACCAAAAATTGCCGAATCATCGACGTAAACATTATCCAGCGAAATCCGGCCGTGATCCGTTGGCATATTGAAAGTCCAGAGCATTTCCTCGACCTTAAAACCTTGGGCATTCGTCGGTGTCAAGAACGCCGTAATACCGTCTCCATCGCCAGGTTTGCCACTCGTTCGAGCGAGGATCATGTCGTATTGCGCCTTATGAATTCCTGTATTCCACGTTTTAGCGCCGTTAATGCGCCAGCCGTCGCCATCGCGCACCGCAGACGTCTCCATATGGGTTGCATCAGAGCCATGATCGGGCTCAGTAATCCCGAAAGCAAAGCCCCGCTTGCCTTCAAGCAATAAGGGAATCCACTCCGCTTTTTGAGATTCGGTGCCGTAAGCCAGCATCAGCAGTAAACCAACATTGTTGGCAACGATTGAATGTTCGTTTTGCAAGTCGTTGTGCAAACCCAGGCCCTTAGCGGCAAAGTGCTCTCGAATCACAGCCATCCCAAGGTTTGAGCCATCTTGGCCACCATAAGCTTCTGGAACGGGATACCGGTAGTGACCAGCCGCATCCGCGCGTCGCCTCGCTTCGCCAAGCAATGCCTCCCATTCTTCACTCGGTAGGCCACCGCGATCCCAATCGGTTCTGGCATCTTCACGCCGATGATCAAAGAAACGAATATTGTCGTTCTCATTTTCAAGGGGCTTAATCTCAGCCTCAATAAAAGCATCTAATACCGATAAATAATCTTGAAGATCCTTTGGGATATCGAAATTCATAACCTACTCCTACTTGCTTGTTGAATTCGTTTTTCTGCAGGCTTCGTTGCGCCTGATCGTCGCAATTGATTCGGTAACCGCAGATTGTTTCAAATGTTTTTTCGCTTAAGCTTTTCGCCAAAATAGCCCCGCTATCGCAAGACCGTCCTTTGCGAGCGCTCCGTTAAGCCTTCGTCAAACACCCTAACACACCCGTTGACTGAGAAAACATCAGACGACGCGAAAGATCAAGGGCGCCAGATCGCCCCCCTTCAAGACATAGTCACCCGATTTAAGGGGCTGCACAGTTCCCACCGAACCGGTCATGAGCACCTGACCCGGCAGCAAGGCATGCCCTAGGGCAAGTGCGTGGTTCACCATCCAATGCAGCGCTTTCCATTGCCCACCCAGCACGTCCAATGCTGAGGCATGGTGCAGCGTCTCTTCAGCAGAGAGCAATGTCAAAGACAGACTGTCCGGATCCGCAATCGGACTCACGATGCCCTTTATGAATTGTGCTGCCGCCGCATTGTGCATTATCAAATCCGGCAGGCTGGGTGGGAACTGACTAAAATTTAAATCCACCAACTCGACCATCAAACAAACGCCATCAAAGCACGATCGCAGCTCCGAGACCGATTCTATTGGCGCCGTGATCCGGCGTGACAGCACAAACCCGAGTTCTGTTTCGATCATGCCTTTCGCAAAATCAGCAGATTGAATAACACGCGCAGGCCGAGCACTCGAGGCAAAGAGCAGTCCGAGCGCCGGCTCAGTCGCGCCAAACGTCGCCTGCACGCGTTGGTTCGTTAACGCGCCTTTAAAACCCATCACGGCATCATCAGGCCGATGCAGCAACCCTAACCGTTGCACACTGTAGGCATCGTCAAGGGTCGCGCCCCAGTCCTTTGGACAACTGGGCCTGGACAGCGCTTGCCGCCTCGCGTTCTCGATGGCCTCTGCCCATTGCCTCTGCTGCTGACCGTTCATTGATTGCTCCTGGTTATACCGTTGGCAAGGCGCTCATGTTCCGCGTTTCAACCGGCCTGTCTTGCCGCCGGATTCATCAAGCAAGTCGTTTATTCACCTCGAACCCAGAGGCGTCTGTCGCCTGCACAGAGCGGTTAATCTGGGCAGATGCGCAATCCCAGAGAAAACCTCTGCTTGGTACATCATGGAGGGAGCACTCAAAATTCCTTGATCTGATAGCGCAAGGGATCGCTCGGCGAGGTCTGCTTTAGCGGCGGCTTCATCAAACCCACGCATCTCGCTTGCAAGCACCGGCATGACCTCTAAGAGCGCCGCCTGCACACAACCCGTGTCTAGCACCTTATTCGATGACACCAAGCCTAGGACAAAGGCACTGACTGCGGTAGCCGACATCTCATGCTCTGCAAGCCGCACTAAACCCCAATGCACAAGGGTTGCGCCTGCATCCGTGAACTTCCAGGTGTTATTCAAAGACAATCGCTGTAAATTTCGCCGCCGTTCCTGATCCTTGTAACGACGCCGCGCCAGTCCGCGACGTGCTTTGTAGGCCTCGAAGTCAGGCGTCCCCTTCGGAACTTCAGCCGCGGTATTAATGGGTTCCCGCAAGAACGGCCAGACCCGGACAGCCTGATCTTGGTCTCTAGCCCATTCCGCAACAGCCTTAATCCCCACAACCGATTCTGGTTCGTTCAGATCGACCAACATATGTACACTTAAAGACGCAAAGCCATAATCCAACATTTGCTAGACTGCTTGCCAGGGATAGCGAACAAACGGCATGGGCCCCTGGCTGCCATTAAGCCGCCAAATCACAGTATCCAAGTGTTCTCGTCCAAAGAAAACCTCATCCTCAATGATAAAAGAAGGCACGCCAAACACACCTTGGGTCAACAACTGATCCTGCAAGATATCATGACTTTCTCTGCCAGCCCCCTGCGCATAATCGATAAAGCCCTCGCTTTGAATACCCGCGTTCGACAAGGCGATATTCAGGATATCGATATCTTCAATATCGCATTCGCGTTGCCAAAACCGGTCAAACACATCGGTCATAAAATCTTTTAAGTGTCCTCGTGTATCGGCATGATTTTGCGCCCAAATCAAGGCAATTCCGGCAATCGATGAGTCCCATATTTTCAGGGGGCCGCGGAGCACGCGACCTTGATTTTCAGCATAGCAACGCGCTTCACGATAAGCCGCTTTCACCACAGACCATTGCTTCGGGGTTCGATTACTGTCGACGACTTTGCCGTCGTTGCGTTTTTCCGCACGGCCTAAAAAGCTGCCAATATTTAAGGTAAGCGGCATCCAATTAACCGTATAACCCGAACTAACTTCTAGTTGCCAAATCAGCTCGTGCGCAACAAACGCGTAGGGGCTTTTAAAATCAATACAAACTGACAGCACAAACACCTCATCTTGTTCATTCGTCAAAGGACGATCCCTCTGAACTCCTGTACTATTGCCCAATGGATCCTATATCTCAAGGTGTTGTTGGCGCCCTGTGGGCGGCGAGCCTAGCGCCAAAGCACAAGTTAAGGCCGACCCTGATCGCAGGCGCCCTCGCGGGCATGGCGGCGGACTTAGATGTCCTTATCTCGTCGAGGACTGATCCGCTCTTGTTTTTAGAATACCATCGGCAATTTACCCATTCGCTTATTTTCGTGCCGATCGGCGCGCTCATTGTTGCCTTGAGTTTGTGGCCCGTTTTAAAACGAAGGCTCCAGCCGAAAGAACTCTTGGCAGCCTGTTTTTTGGGCTATCTAAGCCATGGCCTGCTCGACGCCTGTACCACCTACGGAACCCAACTGTTGTGGCCTTTTACAGATGTTCGTGTCGCTTGGAATGTGATTTCAATTGTCGATCCGCTCTTCACCCTCCCCTTACTCATTGCGGTCGGGCTCGGGATCTTCACAACACGCGTCAAAGCTGGGCCTAGAATCGGTTTAATTTGGCTATTTGCCTACCTAGGCCTCGGGGAAATTCAGCGACAAAGAGCAGAGACCGTTGGCTATGAAGTCGCCAAGGCGCGCGGCCATGCCCCGATCAGGCTCGAAGCAAAACCGGGTTTCGCGCAGCTTCTGCTGTGGAAAATCGTTTATGAATACGAGGGGCAATTTTTCGTTGATGGCGTCCGCACAGGCATTCAAACCAAAGTCTACCCAGGAACTCACATCTTGAAACTGGATAGCCAGTGGGCAGCGGAAAACCTTCCCCCAAATAGTCAGACGCTTCAAGACTTTGAACGCTTCCGCTGGTTTTCGAATGACTACCTCGCGTTAAGCGATAACCAACCTAACACCATCATCGATATCCGTTACTCTATGAACATCAACGAAATCGCGCCGCTTTGGAGTATTCAATATGATCCCAGCAGGCCATCAACCCACGTTGACTATTTGACGCATCGGAATTTAAAACCAACGACCACCGCGCAGTTTCAGAGCATGCTGATGGGACAGTAAAGACCTTTTCTCAAACAACGGCGCTGGCTACACTTGCCTAACTCACCTTTCTGGAGACAGACGTTATGCACTATGAAACCATTACAGTCAGCAACCGCGATGGGGTTCTAATTATCACGTTGGACCGGGAAGAACGCCTGAATGCTTGGACCTATCAAATGGGCCGAGAACTGCACCACGCCATCAGCTCAGGCAATGACGAGGACGAGGTCATCGCGATGGTCATGACCGGCGCGGGGCGCGGATTTTGTGCTGGGGCAGATATCATTGATCTATTTCAGGCTCAGGCAGACGGCGACTCAAGCACCTCAGACAACAACGAACGACCGGGTAATTGGGTTGAATTAGTGCGAGCATCAAAACCAATGATCGCAGCGGTTAATGGCGCCGCGGTTGGCGTCGGCCTGACCCAAATATTACCCTTCGACTACATCATTGCGGCGCCGGAAGCAAAGTTCAGTGCGCGCTTTATTAAAATGGGATTAGTGCCAGAATTGGCCAGTTCCTTCTACATCGCCGCGCGGACTGGTTTCGGTCAAGCCAATCGGCTCATGCTGACCGGCGAAACTATTTCAGCGGAACGCGCTTTGACCATTGGCCTCGTCGACGAAATGGTTGAGGACGGTGCCCTTTTATTGACCCGCGCGGAAGCGCTTGCTCAGGCGATGGGCAATAATCCACAGCAAGCGTTGCGCATGGTCAAAGCGTTAATCACCCAAAATGTTGCAGCGGCTGATTTAACCCAGATCCAATCAAGGGAGCTTGACGCCCTTCAAGTTTGTTACGACAGTCCAGAACATAAAGAAGCCATCGACGCCTTCATCCAAAAAAGATCGCCCAACTTCAAACGTGCTCGAATGGAGGGCGGCGCAGAATGATTCAAAAGCTGCATCATGCGGCCTATCGTTGCCGAGATAGTGAAGAAACTCGACAATTTTATGAAGATTTTTTAGGCCTACACCTCACTCAAGCCTTCGAAATCACGACCACCGCAACGGGCAATCAAACTGAAGTGCTCCACACCTTTTATGCACTTGAAGATGGCAGTTCATTGGCTTTTTTTGAAGCGCCCAGACAACCTTTCGACTTTAAAGTACAACATGATTTTGATCTCCATATTGCATTAGAAGTCTCAAGGGACGTCCTGTTAGAAAGGTTTAATACTGGCCAACGCAGCGGCATTGAAACCCGAGGGATAACCGACCATGGTTTCATCGAGTCAATCTACTTCAGAGATCCGAACGGCTATGTTATTGAATTAACGGCTAAAAAGGGAAATGTCTTCGCCGACGAAGCTTCAGCGCGTGATGCACTCAATGCGTGGCAATCCTCTAAAAACGATTCAAGGTACCAGTGAGAACAAAATGCCGCGCGGGTTGCTGACTTAGGATCATTTTTTAGGTGTGGCATGGCATCATTGAAAATGGCAAGACCGATTTAAAAATCGGCAAAATAAAGTCTGGGTTTGAGGCCTCAAGGAAAGACCGTCAAAACAGCCACCCACTAGCCGCATCGAAGACCAAAAATTTAGCCTTCGACGCCACTAAAGGGCAGCTACGCCGGATTCAGATAAGCGCTGCCTAATCAGCACCTTTGACTTGATTACTCACCACTAAGACAAAATTGGCAATGACCATGCCGCCAACGGAGATCATCATATTGTCGATCATCGTGTTAAGCGGCATTCCGACCACGGGTATGGCATCAAGCCCGTTCGCAATCGTCGGGATCGCAACCGCTGCGACAGTGTAGGCCATGCGCATCGTCGCATCGGCCATCGGGTTCATAAAGCCATTAACGAGTCCTAGCGCAATTAAGGTCAGAGGCCAGTAAGGCATTACATCGGGGACGATGGTTGCAGCCAATGCGGCGACCAAGGACAGGCTGGTTAAGATTTGATTTGAGTTCATTGCGATTTCCTTTTTTTATTTTTATTTATAAAAGAACAGCGGTACCTCAATCATTAACTTATCAGAAATATCTACTCAGCCAAACGGTTTAGTTTTATTTCCGATCATCGCTTGTCCAAGGCGCGCCATGCAGGGCTCAGAGATTTTTCCAGCGTTCCAAGATCAGAGACACTCCGCACACGATATCACTGTAAAATCACCCAAACATGACTCTACAGCGTCCAAGGTATGTAAGATCACAGGCGCCAATGATGCCTACTTCGCAGGCTCTGCGGTCGACTTTTTATCTTTCAAAGACGCGGTATACTAAGAGCTGTACGGGTAGGCGTTGCTTTACTGGCCCCTTTTATTCATCACGTTCCAATAGGCTTTTCATGACGATCTGGACTTTCAAGTCACCTAAAGGCCTGCTCTGGCATAGCACTGCACTGCTCTACGCCCTCGGCGCTTATTGCGCTGGTTGGTGGTTGCTTCTAACTACAGGTTGGTGGGGCCTCCTCCCCAGCGCCCTGCTGCTAGGGCATGGGATGATCATTGCGGCGTACCTGATCCATGACTGCGCGCACAACACCGTCTTCAAGAAGAACCATCACAATGCGCAGCTTGGAAAAACATTAGGTTGGATCTGCGGCTCCTGCTACGGCAAGTTTGAAGATATTCGATACAAACATTTCAGACACCATGTCGATAACGATGATGTGGTTTGGTTCGATTACGAAGCCTTCTTCAAAAAGCATCCAGCAGTTTATCGGGCAACAATTTTTCTCGAGTGGTTTTATATTCCTGCGCACGACATCTTGATGCATTCGATCATGGTGCTCACCGCTTTTGTGATTCCGAAGCGGCGGAATCAAATGCGGCGAAACGCCTTTGTCATTCTTATTCGGGGCGGGTTGCTGATCACCCTTGGCTGGATCGCACCAACCGCGCTTTTGGGGTATTGCCTTGCCTATATGATGATGATTATTGTGCTTCGATTTGTTGACGGCCTCGAGCACGACTACCCCTACCATCTCAATTTATTTACGGATGACGTTTCCGAACACAAGGGCGATTTAGTTTGGGAGCAAGAACACACGTTCAGCCCAATTCTGTCGTGGCGCTATCCATGGGTTAATTGGCTGATCTTAAATTTCGGTTACCACAACGCCCATCACGCAAAGCCCACTGCGCCCTGGTATGAATTACCCAGCTTGCATAAGCAGCGTTTCGGCGAGGATCCAAACACTGTCATTCGCCTATGGCCACAGCTTAAGATGTACCATCGTTATCGAACCTATCGGATTTTTCACGACGCACCCGGCATTGAATCCGTGTCAGGCAAAGCCTTTTTAAAGGCTGCTCAAGAAGCACGCTTAACGGGCGGGAATGCCGCCTCATTCTTAACGTCGTTTTAAGTCGGATGACCCAAACTCTGGAGATTTATCAATCGCTTTGGGCGATGGAACAGCGCAAACCAGGCGCTGTTGAGCCCCCAATCGCTGAGCATTTTGAGCGGATCAAGGCCGCAGGCTACCATGGGGTCTGCATCGACCCGAACGTCGACGAAATCAGCGACTCCTTGGCGCTCGCGCCTCTGTTCAAAGACCATCAACTCAGATGCATGGTCAACGCATTTCCCAATGCAGTAGATGAGCTCACCCCCCTGTTAGATATGGCAGCAGAATTACAGGCGGAACAAGTCAATATCATCGGTGGCGTCATGCCGCTGACAGTCTCAGAGACCATCCCTGTTATTGAGCATTGGATCAGTGTCGCGTCGGCTTACGATTTTCAGGTTTTATTTGAAACGCATCGTAATGCGACTTTAAACGACTTTTTCGCAACGCTCGAAATTTTGCAAGCCGTCCCAGAGCTGCGCCTTTGCGCGGACCTATCTCACTTTGTTGTTGATCGAGAATTCAGCTTGCCACTTGCTCCAATTCAGGAAACCTATTTTGAACGCGTTCTTCAGCGTTCCGATTCATTTCAAGGCCGAATTTCGAATAACGAGCAAATTCAAATTTCGGTTCAATTCCCCCAGCATCAGGCCTGGGTGACCCAATTTAAGGCCTGGTGGCGAGCAGGCATTCATGCCTGGAAGGACCGTCAGACCGAGGATGCCACCCTGCGCTTTCTGGTCGAACTCGGACCACCGCCCTATGCCATAACCGATAAACACCAGAAGGAACTCTCCGATCGTTGGGAGGAGGCCCTCATTATTCGCGCGTGGGTTGAGGAAATCTGGGCAGACCTGACGCCCGGTACCGAATAACGCCTGCCAAAATGCATCCTGCGGTTGTAACCGCTTCATCGTCATTGCTCGTTCAATTCAACCTCGCACAGGCTTGCGCCTTATCTACGATATTTAGATCTTAGCCTCGGGTTCTGGCCGTTCTATTTTATACCCTGAACCTCAGGCACCATCGACCTCAACCTTTTAATTTTCGCATACCAGACACGAAGGCTTGATCTGAAACCACGCATTACTAGGCCTTGCCGTTCTTTCGAATCATCAAACAACTCGCCCCGCGTAATATTTTTTGAGTCATAGCGGCCCAACACGGTATGCTCAGACTCCCTAACTGTCTGGAGTTTAACGATGGACTGGCATGCCCATGACCTGCGCATCAGCGATCGCAATATTCACTACTATCGAAATGGCAATGCAGGCAAACCCGCCTTAGTGTTTTGCCACGGCTTCAGTGACAACGGTCTTTGTTGGCACAGGGTGGCAGGGTGGTTCACTGATCAATTCGACATTTACCTCTTAGATGCACGAAATCATGGCCAGTCCAGTCGAGGCGCCGCCTCGGCGGAGGACATGACACAAGATTTAGCGGAAGTCATCACCACACTAAAGCTCGCGCCAGTTATTGCCGTGGGTCACTCAATGGGCGCCGGCACAGTTGCCGGTCTTGCCGCAGATTACCCCCATCTCGTATCCAAGATTATTTTAGAAGACCCTGCATGGTCTGATGAAATCGACACTAAAAGCATGCGGAAGCGCGCTGCGGGCTTTGAGAAATATCTGGAGATGATCCCTCGCTTGAGCGACGATCAACTGCTCGCCATGGGACGAGCACAGCATCCCAAATGGTCTTCGGAGGATTTCCCAAGCTGGGTGCAATCCAAACGCGAAGTCGATGTCCTTGCCCTTAAAGGATTGCCTAAAGGCCCATGGCAAACCCTCGTCCAGCGCATAAACTGTCCGACCCTACTGCTATACGCCGATGAAACCAGCGACGGCATTGTTCAACAAAAAATGGTTGATCAAATCCTTAAGCTCAACCCTTGTTTTAAAAGTAGACAGATAACAGATGCCGGGCACAATATTCGTCGTGAGCAGTTTGACGCATATGTGTCAGCGGTTGGGGATTTTCTGGTTTAGCCGGCAGCTGCAAACCAGATGCTCGTGCCAAAGCACGCCACTTGATCCAAAGACTAAACCGAGTGGTGATTTGATTACTGCAAACCCTTTCCGGCAGATCAAAACCGCATCAAGCGCACTGCCTAGGTCGACCCGCACCAACTAATTTGATTGAGATGGGAATCCTTTGAAAACCAATCAAGGCACTTTAAAAAACTCATCTCAAGCATTGGTCCCTATCAACCCGATCAAGAACGCAGGCCCCCGCCTCGGTCTTACGGCGTGAAACTGGGCGCGATGCGCAGGTTTTTCCCAACGAAATCTATTGCCATTTGTGGGTATAAAACGCAAAACCATCGATCTGTGCCAGGTCGGATGGGCAATCACCCTCCCCCACCTGAAGAGGCTTGAAAGTGCCCGCGAGCGCCGTTGCACGCGTCGGGCGCGGCGGCGCGCCAACCGTTAGTGGCCCGCGCTCGATTCAGCATGGCCACTTTTTCTAAAACGGATCATCCAGCGCAGTTTATAGCGTCGCGGATTACGCCGTGTACACCGCACTAAAACCCAGTTTAGGGAACCGCTCGCCCGGTCTGAGCAAAAGACCAGAACGCTTGCGATCCTCTAACATCGTGCATTGGTGTCGTCGAACCACTGTGGCAGACTACCTATGTAATCAAACCTTACGAGTCCGCTATGTTCAGCGCCAAACCCATTACGCCACGATTTGGTTCTGAAATAACGTCAACGTTTCAATTGGCGCACTGCTCTGAGCTTGAGATTTCAGACCTGCTAACGCTGAGCGCAAGCCGAGGTGTCTTGGTCTTTCGCGATCAAACTCTCTCGCCTTTAGAACATGCGGCACTCGCGCATCGTTTAGGAGAACCCCTGACCTTTCCGCTGAACCCGAGCGACATTCCTGCGGAGCTGATTACCATTGCCTCAGGACCGAAGACTCGAGAGGCTGCTGGCGAAGGATGGCACTCCGATGTTTCAAGCGAACCCAAGCCCCCGGGCTTATCCATTCTCAAAATGGTTACCGTACCCGAAAGCGGCGGCGATACGTTATTTGCCGATATGACCCAAGCCTTCGAGTTATTATCAGATCCTCTCAAAGCGTTTCTTCAAGGATTAACGGCCCGCCATGAACCCCACGGTCACTATCTATACTTAAGCGGCGCAAAAGCCTTCGATGCACTACCGGTTTCTGACCATCCGGTTATACGAATCCACCCAGTGACAGGTAAAAAATCGCTTTATATCAATGATGGCTTTGTAACCAAAATCAACGGCCTAACGGTTCGTGAGAGTCAAAGCTTGCTGAAATTGCTGTACGACCATATCGCCTATACCGTAAAAATCCATTGCCGGGTTCAGTGGCGTCCCAATACCGTTGTCTTCTGGGACAATCGATCAGTTCAACACCATGCTGCCTTCGACTATCATCCCGAAAGGCGCCTAGGCTACCGCGCTACCCTTCGGGGTGAACAACCGATTCCATCCGACCAAAATGTAAAACCAAGCAAGAGCGCGTCATTACCCTGAAACTATTTTGTTTGTCTTGTTTTGTCCCGCCGTGCCAAGCGGCACTCTGAGCGTCATCCTACTTAAAACATGAAGGCTGACCTGACAGACTGGCTGTGGGCCTCGTGTTTTAAGCCAACCAACCCAACCGCTCAATATTTAACCCATCAATACCTATCCGAGGTTTAGATCCCCCCTAGCTCCGAGCGCGACCCGCGATCAAAAACAGTGCTCGAAAACAAGCCATGGAACTGGTGCGGCACATGATGCCGCAATCGCAGTCGGCAAACACAATCGTTAATGTTTTCGGCACGATGGATCTGTAACTCACTCACATGATCGAACCCGTTGTAAACCACCTCCAACAGGTAGCCATGATCTTCAGCCCCAGCCTCCGTGCTGGGCGCGAACACGGGTTCGGAACCGTAATAACCCTGCGGCAGTGCAAGCGTGTCGGCACTGCCGTCAAAATCGACCTTGGCAATGCCATTGAAAAAACTGTCCGCGCCATTATCAATAGAACATGCCGTATAGGTATAGCGATGGCGCACCCCAGCAACGCTTGGATTAAAAGTCGGAAATTCTGACTCGGTGTCGACGACCTTTTCTGCGCGAGACGCGCCGGTCTTCATATTTAGAAAATATCGATAATAATGTCCGCCGCCAAACCGACCATCAGGATTAAAGACATCGCTCAAGGTGTCATTGGCGGAAAAATTATCCTGAAACATACCATCCACAATGACTTCATCACCCGCTTCAAAGGCATTGCCAAAATGGATCATGGCGCCTGGATCTGTTTCGAACGACTGGACCAACTCAAACGTCTCAAGGTCCAAAACCAAAATGCGCATGGCAATTGACGGGTCAAAGTTCACTTGATCAGAAATGGTTCTGGTTCCCAACACCACGGGCAACATGTTGCCAAACACAATCGAGCCTAGGAAAAATATGGCATAGCGGTCACTCATGGCAAAGTCATGGCAAAACGGAAATGAATCCAATGGCAATTGCGCCTTTTGAAACAACGATCCCTTTGGATTAATCCGATATAAGTTTAAACACGGTTTGGGGCCTTTCAAACCAAACCCGGACACCCCCGCACCAAAATTAATGTAATCACCCGTACGGTTATGAATCTTGCCATGCGCACTAAACACTTGGCCCGGTGTTAAGCCTCCATCGTAGGAGAATTCGCCCAAGGTGTTGAGCGATCCTGGGTCAACCGCCCAAGGCCGACCGCCCTCGTTTAAAGCAAGCAGGTGACCGCCATGGTGAATCAGGCTGGTGTTGGCAGGATTAGCAGGCATTTTTAACAAGTTCTTTCGCAAGCCGCCCGGGATTTGAGTCCCAAAACCTCGGTAGCAAATCGCTTGCTGAGCCGTCTCCGCCAAATACTTGGGCGTTCGAACATAGCGATTCTTAAAATGCACTCGCCCGGAGTCAAACGTGAACGCGCAGATCATGCCGTCGCCATCAAACCAATGGCCATAGGGCGTTTCACCAATTCTTTGACGTCCTGGACCATTTCTAAAAAAGGTGCCCTGCAGGTCCTTGGGCAGTTCGCCATCGACCTCATCGATCCAGTAATCATGTTCTTCATCGAGATTCTCGAGACCACGATGACACGATGGAAATTGATTATCGCCGGGAATTGCATTCATAGGATTCTCCTTTTTATAGTCTTTCGCGACGGTTAATCCCGCCAAGGCTTATCGCCTTAATTCTTTCCAACTGCCATTGGCGCCGCACGCTCCGACCGCCAGTTAGTTTAAAGCATCGCGGCGGCGAGATGACTCGATAACTCGGCACGCAAACTAAGCACCTACACTTTTAGCGCGCGCATAACTCTCTCGACCATAACAGGCTGCCAACCAAGCCTTCACCGCCGGCCAATTGCTGAAATCGAACGCGAGCATCTTAAGTAAATCCATCACCCCCGATAAATTCAAGTCAGCGAGTGTGAAATCATCCCCCAGCAAATAGGCCTGAGTGGATAACGTCTCGTTGAGCACGTTGAGCGGACGGCTTAAACCCTTCGTAGCCCGTTCTATAACGTCTGCATCGCGCTGTCCTTCAGGCGTAAAAAATTGTTGGATCACGATCTGCATTTGCAGTGGCTCAATCTCACTAATTCCCCAAATTGACCATTGCAGGATACGCGCTTCCCCACCATCGGTTTCTGGAATCAGGTGTTGACCGTAATGTCTCGCCAGATACACGTTTATGGCCATCGATTCAAACAAGGTAAGTTCGCCATCGACTAAGGCAGGAATTCGGCCGTTCGGATTGATCCGAAGGTACGCCTCGGTTTGATTATCGCCCCGAAACGACGTTGGAACATGCTCGTACGCGAGGTTGATCTCCTCAGCGGCCCAAATAGAACGAAAAGCGCGCGACCCGGCGGTCCCATATAGAACAGGTAAACTCACTTTAGGAACTCCTTAAAATGCTTATTTTAAAGACCATAACACGGGTCAGCTTCGGACGGAGGCCTTGTGGTAACTCGCCGGCCAGCTGGTCGGCTTATTTACGGCTTGCAGGCTGCTTAATGATCGACCGCCTTAAACCCACGTTAAACAGACAGCCTTAGGACCTTGGCTAACGATCAGACTAGAGCCCCTTGGGGCTAACACTGCTCAAAAAGTCATTGAGGAAGCATCCAGCGGGATCAAACGTATTTCGAAGACGCCACCAATCGAGCCATCGAGGATAACTTGCTATGAAATCAGAGCTCTGCGCGTAGTGCACTTTGCCCCAATGGGGACGCCCTTGGTATTTTTTAAAGATCGCTTCACAAGCTTCATAATAGCCACGCTCGTCATTGCGCACATCCTCATGAACCGAAATTGTGACTGTCTCTCGTTCAAAAGCATTGGATAGCCAACTGTCGTCGCGGGCCAAAGTGCGATACTCCACCGGCCAATGCACATCCGTAAATCGATGCAAGAGCAATTCTCGGATTTCCGCGAAACAGGTTGGGCCATCCTCCGCCGCGACCGAGTATTCCATTTCCGTATGCAGATGCGGTCGATGGTTCGGCAACACTTCAAAGTTCCAGCCACAGCGCTCGCCCTCCTCGCCAATTGGATAAACGGGCGGATCTAGAGTTTCGTGTAGGGTTTTAACCAGCGCGGCATCTTGTCGCGGCTGCCAAAAGAATTCGAATCTTGCCCCACTGCCGCTCAATGCCTCAAGATTTTCGAGCACCTCAGCGCCACTCATAGAATCGCTTTGCTCACGGAGCCTAAACGCAGGCCGTAAATTGATCTCAATCTCGGTCACCACACCAAAAGCACCCAATCCAACCTTTAAGGCCTCAAAATCATCACCAAGAGTTGCCTTAGAACAGACCCGAAGCTGTCCCTTGCCATCAACAAGGGTCATGGATTCAATCGATGCCGACAGGTTTTGTAACTGGCTACCAGAGCCATGGGTTCCGGTCGCACAAGCGCCAGCTAAAAACTGTCGATCAATATCACCCTGATTCCGAAGGGCAAGACCCTGATCATGGAGTGCTCGCCCAAGCATATAAATCGGTGTGCCGGCCCAAATCTTACTGCGCTGATGGGACAAATCGGTTGAAATAACGCCCGACAAACCCGAAATATCCAGCACCTGATCGGCGCCGACCACGAGCGGCGCATGACTGTGACCAGCCCCCGCAACGCGGAGCCTTTTCCCCGGGGTTTTTGCAAGCCGCGTCACGACGGCTGAAATGTCGTCAACACTGCGAGCAAAGTGAAGCAAATCAACTTTACTGCGCTGCTTACCGGACCAATTTTGCCAATGCGGCATACCTTTACACTCCCTTGATCGTTTCCAGCAACATACGCTGCTTTGGGACTATATTGATACAGCCCTCGCCTTGGATCCAGTCCAGATCCCTAGGCCTTTATCCGATGTTGCATCAAACTCCGCTCAGGGCTGTTCACAAAAAACCCGCTCAGGATTGTTCTCAAAACCCGCTCAGGGTTGTTCTCAATACCCGCTCAGGGCTGTTCTCAAAACCCGCTCAGGGCTGTTCTCAAAACCCGCTCAGGGCTGTTCTCAAAACCCGCTCAGGCCTGTTCTCAAAACCCGC